>SXGT01732535.1_pt1 | contig 26558 bp, 24 predicted proteins | sample 3176221 | NCBI WGS metagenome assembly SXGT01 (sample SAMN11356862, study PRJNA531348) | freshwater metagenome | isolation source: freshwater sample F1-120 | place: China: Fuxian Lake, Yuxi | collected 2017-12-25
GCTCGCTCTCGAGCAGCGACGCCGACCGCGCGGCGCAGTTGACGGCGACGACCGGACCACCGGCGCGCGCCGAGGCCTGGTGGACGGCCCGGGCGGCGACCTCCTTGCCGGTGCCACTCTCGCCGAGCAGCAGGACGGTGGCGTTGGTCGGCGCCACCTTGCGGATCGCGTCGACCACCGTCGCCATCGCCGGATCGCCCCACGACAGCGTGGCCGACGCGTCGTCGAGGCCGGCGCGATCGCGGGCGGTGAGGAGCTGGCGCCGCTCCAGGGCCCGGGCCACCACCAGGCGCAGCTCGGCCGGGCTGCCGATCGGCTTCTGCAGGTAATCGAAGGCGCCGAGCTTGATGGCCTCGACCGCGCTCTCGACGGTGCCGTAGGCGGTGAGGACGATGATCTCGGTCTCGGGCTGCTCGGCGCGCACGCGGCGCACCACGGTCATGCCGTCGGTGCCCGGCATGCGCAGATCGGTGAGGACGAGCTGGAAGGCCTGACCGGCGAGGCGGGTGAGCGCCTCGTCACCGGAGGCGGCGGTGGTGACGTCGTGGCCGGCGCCGGTCAGCGCCTCGGCCAGGTACGCCCGCACGCCTTCCTCGTCGTCGACGACCAGGATCTTCGCCATCAGGCCGCCCCACTCCGATCGGGCGGGATGCTCACGGTCAGCTCGGCGCCGCCGTCGGGGTGGCTGCGGCCCTCGATCGTGCCGCCGTGGAGCTCGACCAGGCGGCGGGCGACGGTGAGGCCGAGCCCGACGCCCTTCACGCGGCTGGTGTGGAACGGCTCGAACAGGCGGGCGACGTCGCCGGGCAGGCCTGGGCCGCGATCGCGGACGCGGTACGTCAATCGACCCGCCTCGACGGTGACGGTGGCCGTGACCGGCGCCGACGGCGTCGCCTCCAGGGCGTTGCCGAGCAGGTTGGACAGCACCTGGGTCATGCGGCCCGCGTCGAGCGACCACGTCGCCGGCGCGCCGTCGGTGGTGACGGTGATGCGCGCGTGATCGAGCGCCGCCGCGGCCGAGGTCAACACCGCCCGAGGATCACACGGCGCGCGGGCGATGCGGCCGGTGCGGGCGAACTCGAGCAGATCGTTGGTCAGGCGTTCGAGGCGGACCGCCTCGTCGACGACCCGCACCGCCTTGCCGTGATCGCGGCTCTCGGAGGGCAGGTTCTCGACGAGGAGCTGGGCATGGCCCTTGAGCGAGGCCAGCGGGTTCCGGATCTCGTGGGCCAGCACCGCCGACATCTCGCCCAGCGCGGCCAGCCGGCGATCGTGGGCGATGCGGGCCTCGAGCCGCTCGCGGTGGCGGACCCAGCGGGCCAGCACGATGGCGACGCCCAGCAGGACCAGCGCCGACGCGAGCCCGACCAACAGCGTGCGGGTGGCCTCGCGGCGCAGGGCCGGCCCGATGCTGGGCTCGACCTCGATCACCAGCGGAGGCGGCGCCCCGGGTGGTGGTCCCGGCGGTGGCCCGGGCCGGATCCCGGGCGGGCGGCCGCCGGAGGCGCCGTCGCCGACGAGGTAGGGGCGCGGGTGCGGCGGCAGCGGCGTGGACACCCGCCAGCGTCCACCGATCCGCCGGCCGGGACCGCCGGGCACCGCGAACGCCGACGCCACCGTCGCCGGCTGGAGCGAGACACCGGCCTCGGCGCGCACCACGCCTCGGGGCCCCAGCACGGCCAGGTAGCGCAGCCCGGCGCCGCGATGCTCGTCGAGGAGGCCGGCCAGCGCCGCGCCGTCGTCGCGGTGGCGCAAGGACGGCGTGATCGCGCGCAGCAGCGCCTCGGCCTGGGCGCGCCCGAGCAGCCCCTCGACCTCTTGGGCGCGCCGATAGGCGAGGGTGCTCTGCACCACCAGGGCGATCGCGACCCCGACGATCAGCGCCAGCAGCGCATAGAGCGCGGTGCGGCGTGATCCCGGCTCCCCCGGCGTGACGGCAGACGACGACACGCCCTCCACGGCAGCACGGATCGTACCACCGGGCCGATCAGTGCCAGGTCAACGAGATCGCGAACCTGGCGCGTCGCCTCCGGTGCGGCTTCCGCGGTCGAGTGCGGAATCCGCACCATGGCGGTCGCGCGGTCAGTGGCTCTGCATGAGCGCCAGCAGGAACATGAGCTCGCGCTCGCCGGGCTTGACCCAGGCGACGCCGATGCTGTCGGCGCTGCAGCGCTGGACGCGCGCGTGCAAGCACAGGGGCGGACCGTCATCGCGCATGATGATGACGTCGAACGTCGTACCCTCCGGAGGCGGCCGCGAGGTCGCGATCCGCGCGCCGCCCAGCGAGACGTCCTCCATGTTGGCGGCGTACACCTGCACCGCGTGGCCCTTGATAGCCACGGCCATCGTCACCCGGTGCCGCTGGTGCTGCCGCCGCTCGTCCACGTCATCATGGTACGCCCTCCGGTTCGAAGGTGAGGTCGCGGTGAGAGCTCATCAGGGGCGAATCGCCGCCACGGGCACGTGCTCGGCGCCGCTCGGCTCCGCACCGTCGAGAGCTTCGATCTCGTCGTGATCACCTGGTCGCGCTGACCAGCTCGCCGGTCGTCTTGCCGCTCGGTGGCCGGTCGGGCAGACTGTGCCGGTTCGGTCCCATAGCTCAGTTGGATAGAGCGACGGTTTCCTAAGCCGTAGGTCGCAGGTTCGATTCCTGCTGGGATCACGGAATCGCTCGGGGTTCGATGGGCACCGTTGGGACTGTGCCCAGGGATGTGCCCAGGCATAGCCGTCAAGATCCTGGATGACTCCAGAAGGTCGCGAGCTGGCCCGCGACCTCCTGGGGCGCTTGCGCTGGCCACCAGTGCCCGCACCCGGAGAAACCGACGAACCGCACGCCGGTCTTTTCCGCGAGGCGGCGCCCGATGTCCGGCGGCGCGTAGGGATCAGCGAGTCCCCAGAGCACGAGTCCGGGAACCCGCACGTCCTCGACGCCCCGCGACCACTCGGCACCTACCTGGACCGCGGAACGGTACAGCTTGAGGATCGCCGCCTTCATGGTGCGATCGATCCGCGCCGCAGCTTGCGCGGCGTCTCCGGCCGGTACGCCTCCGCCGATCATCGCGCGTCGCAGCGCGAACGCCGGCGTGATCGCCATGAACAGCTCGCCCACCACCCGCGTCTGCCAGATCCGCGCCGACCCGTGCCATCGATAGTCGGGATCGAGCGGCGCCGAGCCGTACACCCACGATCGGACCAGGTCCGGGCGCAGGCACACCACGCGGAGCACGAGGAAGGCGCCCCAGTCGTGGCCGACGAGATCGACCGGCGTTTCGCGACGCTCGATCTCGTCGATGAGCCACTGCGCGTACGCCTCCTTGCTGCAGTCGAACCCGGGCGGGACCGGGCACCCGAAACCAGGCAAGGAGAGCGCCTCATGGTCAGCACTCGGGAGACGCTCGCGCACGTGGTGCCAAACATGGGCGGTGTCCGGTACGCCGTGGACGAAGAGCTTCGCCATGGACCTGGTATAGAGCCTCGCCTACGAATCGCGCGACTTGTTTGCGGCCCATACGAGCACCGTCGGGACCGGGCTCACGTCCAGAGCGGCTCCTGATCCGCCACGATCTGAGCACCACGAAGCGCGGCGCCGGATCTTCTGGCCGGGCGCGAAACGAGTACTCCTGTCCAGGGGAGGCCTCGGCCGGTGGCTCGATCCGGATCGGCGGCGCCGACCCGGGTGAGCGTCATCCCTGCACGGTCGGCCACACCGCGACGCCGCACACGCGGTGGCCGATGCGCTCGACGATCGGCAGGGTGCGGACCTGGCGGAAGCCGGCGATCACGTCGCGCCGGATCATCAGCCGCTCGAAGCCGTCGAGATCGCGCGCGAGCTGGGCTTCGTCCTCGGTGAAGGCGACGAGCGCGATGGCCGCGTCGCGGATGCCTGGGTCACCGGCCAGCTTCTTCAGGTCGGCGATCAGGTGTCGGCGCCACTGCTCGCCGTAGCGGGGATCGACGCGGCCACCGGACGTGCGCTGACGCGCGACCTTGAGCTCGAGCCACAGCGCGTGCTCGGGCAGGGCCGGCTCGCGGTCGCGGGCGCACAGCACCAGATCGCAGCGACCGCGCGCGCTGCGCTTGCGCGCGGTCGCCGACGGGTAGTGCACCTCACGCGTGACCGAGTGCTCGGCGGCCAGGGCCTCGGCCAGCGCGAGCTGGAGCCGCGTCTCTGGCCACTCGTCGAGGCCGTGCACGGCCTGCTCGAGCCGCAGCGCGGCCTCGAACCCGGCCAGCGCGCCGGCCAGCGCGGCGACGAGGTCGGCCTTGGGGAACGGGATCCAGGGCGCCACGCTCATGCCGTCATCCGACCGCGGCCGTGCCACTCGACGCCGTGCGCCGGCAGTCGATCGAGGAGCGGGCTGGGATCGCCGTGGGCACCGAACTGGTGCGGGGTCGCCGGATACGAGAGCTCGACGCCATCGCGGGCCCGGGTGATCCCGACGTAGAGCAGTCGGCGCTCCTCGGCGGGGTCGGTCTGGCGAGCGGGGAGCTCGAGGGGGAGAACCCCGCGGTTGCAGCCGGCGATGAAGACGTGGCGGAACTCGAGCCCCTTGGCCGCGTGCAGGGTGAGCACGCGGACGGCGTCGGCGGGCGTGTCGTCGCGAGCCACACACGGGGTGCCGCGCGCGGTGAGCAGCTCGACCACCACGTCGACCTGGGCGCGCAGGCGGCACAGCACCGCGATCTCGGCGCGCGCGAGGCCGGCGGCCTGGAGCTCGGCGATCCGCGCGGCGAGGTAGTGAGCCTCGGCCAGCGGGTCGTGGTGACGACGGACCACGACCGGCGGACCGTCGCCGCGCGCCGCACACACCGCTCCGCAGGTCATCGGCTGATCGCCCAGCACGGCGCGGGCGGCCTCGAGCACGGTGCGCGTGCTGCGGTAGCTGAACGGCAGCTCGTGGATCCGTCCGCCGAGCTGGGCCGCGGCCCGCGCGAACCCGTCGCGGCCGCCGCGCCAGCCGTAGATGGCCTGCAGCGGATCGCCGACGCCGAACCATCCGCAGTCGGCGACGCGCAGGGACATCACCATGGTCAGCTCGCGCGGCTCGCAGTCCTGCAGCTCGTCGATCAGGATCCAGCGCGGACGCGGGCCGGCGCCGTCGCCCAGGAGGGTGGTGGCGTGCTCGATCAGGTCGTCGAAGCTCATGGCGTTGCGCGCCCGCCGGATCGCCGCCGTCTGCGCGTCGAGGTGGGCGCGTTCATCGGGATCGAGCTCGTCGAGGCGGCGGCGCCAGCGTCCTCGGCCGCACCGCGCCTTCACCACCTCGGCGATCAGGGCGGCGTGGGCGTCGTCGTCGAGCACGGCGAAGTCGCGGCCGTAGCCGAGCCGCTCGATCGGCAGGGCACGGGCGAGCAGGCCACGGGCGACGGCGTGGAAGGTCCCCATCAGCCAGCGCTCGTCGTCCCGGGTGGCGCGTCCGACCAGCGCGTCGAGGCGGGCGTGCAGCTCGGCCGCCGCCTTGGTGGTGAAGGTGAGGACCGCGATCTGATCGAGCGGCACGCCCTCGACCAGGTGGAGGTGGACCAGCTTGTGGACCAGCACCGTGGTCTTGCCGCTGCCCACGTGGGCCCGCACCAGCGCGATCCGATCGGTGGCGACCACGGCCGCGCGCTGTGCCGCATCGAGCCCGTCGAGGGCGGCGACCCGCGGGGCGCTCACCGCGGCGGGCCTCGCCGGGCGCCGTCGGCGGGCAGGACATATCCGCCGGCCAGGCGATCGCTGGCCGCGCGTTCGGTCTCGGGCCGACCGCCGACCAGATCGTCGTGCCGGCGCTGCAGCTTGTGCGCGGTGCGCAGTGAACGCTCGCGACCGCCGGAGCTGTCACCGGCTTGCTCGACGGCGATCCCGCCGTCGCCGGGCACGTCCACCTGGGCGGCGATCGCCTGCCAGAGCTGGCGCCGCGCGGCGTCGGACGCGAGCCAGCCGGCCAGGCCGGCACTGGTCACGCGCAGCACCAGGCGCAGGCCGTGGCGCTCGCCCCGCAGGCCACCGAGGAGCTCGGCGCCGGTCACGCGCGCGGCGCGGAGGCGGGTCACCAGCTCGTCCCAGCGCTCGCTGATCTCGAGCCACGGGATCCGGGCCGCGCTTGACGGATGCGCCGCCACCGGCGCGGCTCCGGCGGTGGTCAGCTCGGCCGGCACCGGCACGTCGTCGCGCAGCCGGCGCAGACTCCACGCCACGCGCCGCGGATCGCGAGCCCAGCTCCCGACGCACGCCGGACAGCCTCGTCGGCAGCGGCAACGCTCGACCAACCCGATGGCGGCGTCGAGGATCTGGTCGAGGTGCTCGTACGCCGTCGCCGCGTAGCCGAGGCCGCCGGGGTGGCTGTCGTGACAGACCAGCGCGGTCGCGGTCGGGCCGCCGAGCTCGTCGTGGACGTGGAAGCTGGTGCCGCTCAGGTCCGAGCGCTCGGCCATGGTGTGGAGGCGGGCGCACGCGGTCAGCGCGTGCACCATGCCGGCCAGGGCGTCCTCTCGCTCCTGTCCGAGCACCGCCAGCACCGGCTCGGGGACCACGATCCACACCGCCTCGGTCTCGAGCACCAGGCGCAGGTGCTCGTGCAGCGCCTCGTAGCCCAGGTTCTGGTGGTTGTGGAACTCGAGCATCTTGTAACCGACCACGACGTCGTCGACGCGGACGTCGCCGAAGCGAGCCGCGGTCTGGCCCAGCGCGCGCTGCTCCTGGACCACGAGCACGTCGATCGCGCCGCGCACGTCAGGCTGGGTGTAGAAGTTCTGCTCGACCTCGGTGACGTGGGCGACGTGCTGCACCAGGTCGAGCTCCTCGACTTGATACTGCACGCCGTCGTGCAGGTAGACCGCGCGGGTGTGGGCCTCGCGATAGACCTGGGGCCGGCTCATCTCGGTGATGGTCGTGCCGGTGCGCCGGTCGACGACCTTGAAGCGATCGCGGTGCACGTTGCGCAGGCTGATCTCGCCGGCCGGGAACAACCCGCCGCACCAGTGCCAGGCGCCGAGCACCTCGTGGACCTCGCCGGCGCGGGCCAGGACGGTGACGATCTCGCCCAGGTCGGGGAACCTCACCGCATCGTCGAGGGTGAGCGGCAGCTCGGCGGCGGCGGCGCGCACGTGGCCGAGCTGGATGGCGAGGTTGTCGCGGTCGACCACGGCGCGCTCGGTCGATTGACCGACCAGCCAGTCGGGGTGCTCGGCGATGAACTGATCGGTCGGCGAAACCGCGAGCATCAAGATGCCGTGGGCGATCCGATCGCGCCGGCCGGCGCGCCCGAGCTGCTGCCAGAAGCTGGCCCGCGTGCCCGGGAAGCCGCCCTGGACCACGACCTCGAGCGCGCCGATGTCGATGCCGAGCTCGAGCGCGTTGGTCGACACCACGCCGACCAGCGTGCCGTCGACCAGCGCCCGCTCGACCTGGCGCCGCTCCTCGGGTGTGTAGCCGCCGCGGTAACCGGCGAGGAGGTAGCCTTCGTCGTGACCGGCGACGTCGCGCAGCCGATCGCGCGACTCCTTGAGCACGAGCTCGGTCTCCTTGCGGCTGCGGCAGAAGACGATCGTGCGATGGCGCTCGGTGATGAGGTGGGGCACCAGCGTGGCCAGCTCGGCGGTCACCGGCCGCCGGGTCTCGTCCTCGGCCGCGGGCGGCTGCCAGAAGTGGATCACCTTGCCCGCCGACGGCGAGCCGTCGCGATCGATCAGGCGGAAGGGGCGATGGCACAGGGTCTCGGCGTGCTCGCGCGCGTTGGCGATGGTGGCCGAGCTGCACAGGAAGCGCGGCGTGCTGCCGTGGTGGGCGCAGATGCGCAGGAGCCGGCGCAGCACGTTGGCCAGGTGCGCGCCGAACGCGCCGCGATAGGCGTGGAGCTCGTCGATGACCACGTAACGTACGTTGCGGAACAGGTGCGCGAAGCCGCGTCGCCCGTGGCTGGGCAGGAGCGCGGTGTGAAGCATGTCCGGGTTGGTGAGCACCAGGTTCGCGCGATCACGCACGCGGGTCCGCTCGGCGGGCGGCGTGTCGCCGTCGTAGACCCCGGCGCCGATCCGGGGCGCGCGTTGGTCGGTGCGGGTGGCGAGGTGATCGAGCAGCCCGGTCACGCCGCGTAGCTGGTCCTGGGTGAGCGCCTTGGTCGGGAACAGGAGCAACGTGCGTGCCCCCGGATCCTCGAGCGTGGCCTGCAGCACCGGCAAGAGGTACGCGAGCGACTTGCCGCTGGCGGTGCCGGTGGTGACGACGACGTCCTCACCGGCTCGCGCCGCCTCGAAGGCCTCGGCCTGGTGGCTGTAGAGCTGCGCGACGCCGCGCTGCTCGAGGGCGGCGCGCAACGCCGGGTGAAGGCCGGCCGGCAACGGCACCATCTCGGCGGGGCGGGCCGGGATGGTGCGGGTGGCGACGACGCGGCCGGGAAATCGCGACAGGTCGAGCACCTGCTCATCCTATCAGCGGCTGTACGAATGTACAGTATTCGACTCCTGGAGTTTCAACGCCCTGGCGCGTCATCGCCGCTGATCGCGGACCGGTTCACACGCATACAGCGCCCGGCACAGGGCCAGCGCGCGCGGGGAGCGCACCCGCCAGTCGAGCCGGTTCATCGCGTAGCCGATGGTCAGGTCGGCGACGGGATCGCACCAGCCGAGCGCGCCACCCATGCCGGCGTGGCCGAACGATTCGGGGTTGGGTGAGAACAGGTGGGTCTCTTCCTTGAGGAAGCCCTGCGACCACCCGATCGGCTTCTGCAGCACGTGATCGCGCTCCGACCAGCTCTGCCGGGCGTGGACCGGATCCAGGGTCGCGGCGCGCACGAACCTGCGTCCGAGCGCCTCGCCGCCCGCGGCGAACGGCAGGTAGGCGCGCGCCACGCCGTGTGCGCTCGCGGTCGCCGACGCCCACGCCAGCGGGGCGCGACGCACCGGGATCGAGTTGTACACGGCCATCCCGGCGGGTCCGGTGCGTGGGTTGAGGAACGCGGCGCGTGCCGGTGAGTCGCGGCGGATGGCGCTGCGCACGATCCGGCCCTCGGTGCTGTCGCGGCGCAACGCGGCCACGGCCATCCGCGCCACCCGCGTCGAGGTCCGGGCCGGATACAGGGTCGCCACCCGCGCGTCGATCTCGGGCGGCGTGCCGAGCGAGACGTCGGCGCCGAGCGGCTCGAACAGCTCGCGGCGGAGGAACTCTCCCAGCTCCTCGCCGGCGATGCGCACGAAGAGCTCGCGCACGTACATGCCGAACGTGATGGCGTGATAGGCCTGCGCGGTGTCCGGCGCCCACGCCGGCCGCTGGCGCTCGAGCACGTCGACCAGCCGTTCCCGTCGCTCGGGCAGCACGCAGTCGTCCATGGTCAGTGGAGGATCGAGGCCGACCAGCCCGGCCCGGTGGTTGACCAGGGTGCGCACCGTGATCGCGTCCTTGCCGCCGGCGGCGAAGCCAGGCCAGGCGCTCGCCACCGGCACGTCCCAGTCGAGCCGGCCGCGATCGGCGAGCAGCGCCAGCGCCATCGCGACCAGGCCCTTGGTCACCGAGAACACGACGATGCGGGTGTCGCGCGTCCACGGCCGATCGCCGGCGACGTCGGCGTGGCCGCCCCATAGATCCACGACGCAGTGACCGCGGTGGTAGACGGTGAAGCCGGCGCCGACCTCCGATCCGTCGCGGAGCTGGGCGGCGAACTGCTCGGCCACCGCCGCGAAGCCATCGGCGTACGAGCCCGCGCTGGGCGCGGGTGCCGGGTGGGTCAGCGCTTCCACGCCGGCAGTATCGCAGCGATCCGGTCAGGGACGGTCGGTGCGGCCCCGGCCGATCACAGCGCCAGGGCGAAGCCGGCGCCGGCGGCGAGGCCGGGCGCGCCGAGGGCCCAGGTGGTCTCGCCGTCGGTGCCCGGGCCCTCGATGCTGCCCTCGCTACCGGGCGCGATCGAGAACGCGAGGCCGCCCTCGACGTGGAGGCGGAGCCACGGCGTGACGGTGAGCTCGACGCGGGCCGGGAACTCGAGCACGACGTTGGTGGCGTCGGAGCCGGCGGCGTCGACCAGGCCGGCGCGGCCGCCGATCGAGAGCGCGGCGTCACCGCGGCGGGCCAGGGTCTGGCGGACGCCGACGAGGACACCGAGGTGCGTGGTGGAGACCCCGGCCATGCCGCCGCCGGCGCGCACGACCCCGACGGTGGCGTCGAGATCGAGGCCGTCGGTCAGGCGGACCAGCGCGGTCGGGCCGGCGAGGTTGGAGAGGGCGCGGGCGGCGCCGACGGCGAGGTAGGGACGCTCGACGGCGGCGAACTCGGCCTCGGCCTCGGTCTCGGCCGTGGACGCAGGCGCGGCGGCGTCGGCGAGGTCGTCGCTGGCGTCGACGGTCGGCTGGGCCCGCGCGACCTCGACGGCGAGGAGCGGGGACAGGGCGGTGATGGCGACGAACAGGATGGGACGCATGGGCAGCTCCTAGCGAAACCAGAAGGTGAGGCCGGCGCCGCCGGCGAGCGCGGTGTTGTCGAGAGACAGCGTGGTGCCGCTTCCGTCGGCTCGGCTCGAGGCGCGCTCGGGCATGAGCACCCGTCCGCCGCTCGGGACCATATCGATCACACCGCCGACCTCCAGGTTCAGGGACAGGTTGGCGGCGAGGAAGAGCTCACCGCGCAGCCCGGCCTCGAGACCGGGGTGCACGACGGTGTCGGCCATCTCCTGCATGCGGAGACCGACGTCGACGCCGCCGACCAGCCCGATCGTGCCCCGCGGCGTGCGCCGCACCGGCACGATCACGCGCAGGGCGGTGCCGATCGTGGTGGCGGCGCCGAAGGTCCCCCCGGGGATGTACGCGCCGGTGCCCTTGGCCGCAAAGACGACGAGCTCGAGGCTCGCTATCGGGCCGAGGCCGTGACGGGCCGAGATCCCGGACACACCGCCGAGCGTCGACTCGACGCCGACGCCGACGTGTTGGCCCTCCTGGGCGGCGATGGGTGGGTCGCCGTCGTCGGCGGCGGCGACGGCGGGATACGCGGCGAGCAGCGGGGTGAGGATCGCGAGGCGGGCGACCGAGGTTGGCAGCATGAAGGCAGACAGAGCACGCGCGATGCCAGCTCGCGTGAGCAGCAAGCGCGCGTGACCTCGTGGTGGCCTGCGGTGATGTCCCAGGGGACATCACCCGGGCCTGGCGCGCGCCGTCGCGTAGGTCATGGGGCCCGCGTAGCCGTTGCCGTACGCGATCTCGACGACGAGCTGCGAGGCGTCGGCCCACCAGCTCTCGTGATCGGAGGTGGCGTCGGCGAGGGGCGAGAGGCCGCGCTCGGAGGCGCGCTCGGCGCCATGGACACCTTCGGTGGTGACGAAGCCGGCGGGGTGGTTGACGAGGGCGCGCCAGAGGATGGCCTGGGCGAGGAGCTGGCGGCCGTCTCGGGCCGATGGGCGCGAGACGCTCTCGACCATGGCCGCACATGTCCAGCCGCGGCCGCGCGTGTCGAGGGAATAGATGGCGTCGTCGGCCCCGAAGATCACCGGCACCAGGTCGCGCTCCCCCTTCGAATACGGCGACGAGGCGAGACAGGAATAAGGACCGACCACGAGCGCGGGTGGGTCGGCGCCAGGCTCGAAGACACGAAGCCCGCCGTAGCGCGCCTCGAATCCCAGCGCGGCGGCGTGGGCGGGGAAGCCGCGCGCTGCGAGGAGCGCCTCGGTGGTCTCGCCATCGCCGCGCGGGCCCTCGCGATCGACGCGATGAAGGGCGGCGAATCCGAGGACGAGCGAGGGAAGATCGAGGTTCGCCACGATGCGCCTTGCGCGCCACGGTACCATCCGCCGCATGGCACCGAGCACCAGGCGGGGCGCCGGTCTGCGCGACGCGACGATGCGCCGGCTCGCGGCGATCCACCGGATCGACGGGCTCGTCGCTCCGGCCCGGAGCGAGGACGAGCACCGGCGCGAGCAGGCCCGCAACGCGAGCGGTCGCGGGCGCGAGCACGCGGTCGAGCCAGGCGTGCGCGCGCTGGTCGAGGCGCTGAACCGGGTGCCGGGGCTCGAGACCTACGCGAGCTGCGGAGGCCACGCCCGTCCGTTCGTGTGGCAGATGCCGGCCGGCACGTTCAACGTCTCGTTCGAGATCGTGCGCACCGCGCGGGGCTTCGCGGCGCTCGAGCACGTCGCCGGGGTGGTGCTGGAGGTCGCCCCCGCGGCGGTGCTCACCGCCTGGGCCGCCCGCCGCGCCGGGCTGCCGCTGGCGTTCGAGCTGCGCGGCACCCGCGCCGACGGCCGCGCGATCGCGCGGGCACTGAGCCGTCCCGGCCGTCGGGGCGCGCGAAGCCAGCGAGCCGTCGCTACCGCCGCGTTCCGAGCGTGACCAGCGTCTCGACGTGGTGGTCCTGCCCCTGGTCGTCGAAGAATGACAGTGTCAGTCCGGCCTCGAACCCGAGCTCCGCCGCGCCGAGGTCGACCCGGACCCCGGCGCCGACATCGGCGGCGAGGCCGGTCAGCGTCGCGGCGACGACATCCGGGCGCGGCGTATCCGGGTCAGTTCCGGTGAACACGTGCAGCCGGAGACGCTCCACGCCGATGGCGGACCGGGCATAGATCCGGGCGCGCCGTATCGGTCGGTGGCCGACACGCCCGCCGACCAGCGCCCTCACGCGCTCGCTGTCCGGGCTCCATCGCGCGCGCAGGGTCGTGTACGAGAGGGCGAGCTCGATCCCGGCGAGCGACCGTTCGTCGCCCACCCGGAGTCCCCCCGACAGGCTGGGCTCGAGGTCCCGCTCGTACGGCCCCCTGGCCACAGGCGTCGCGAGCCCAAGTGCGCACTCGGCGAACGGGTCCGCCGTCGCGGGCGCCGAGCCGGTGACGACGGTGTAGGCGACGAGGACGAGGGACGAGAGCCGCACGGAAGCGCATCTAGCATGCGCCGTACCACGCTTGATCCTGTCCATGTGTGCGGAACCCTGCGCCGCTGTCACGCCATCCGAGGTGACAGTCACCTCGCGGCCTCGGTCAGCGCCCGGCGCAGGTTAGCCGGCTGCGATCACGGCGGGCGTCGGTCGTGCTCGAAGGTCTCAGCCAGCGCGCACGACCACCGACCCGCAGGGTGCGGTGGTGGTCGTCGTCGTGGTGCGCCCGGGACCGAACACGATGGGATCCTGCGTATCGCCAGGTCGCTGCCGGCGCCAGGACCAGCTGAGGCGGCCACCCACGGTACGATGGCCGACATGATGCAACGCCTGATCGTGTTCATGGCGGCCGCCGCGCTGGCGGCCTGCGGGCCCAAGGCCTCGCCGCCGACCGTCGCGCCGACGCCTTCCGATCCGACGCCCGAGGACGAGGAGGGTGGAGGCGGTGGTGGTGGCGAGCGGACGCCTTACACATCGTTCGACATCGAGGACAACCGCCTGGTGCTGCCGGGGCCGATCGTGTTCGGGACCGACGAGCTCGACCAGTCGGCCAGCGAGGCCGCGCTCTGGTACGTCCACGACTACCTGGTGGCCAAGTCGTACGTGACCCTGATGCGTGTCGAGGGCCACGGCGATCAGGCTGGTGAGGACGCCATGATCCTCAGCGGTGCTCAGGCGCTGGCGGTGGCGCACTGGCTGGTCGCCCACGGCGTCGACTGCAACCGGCTGCTGGCCGCGGCCTTCGGCGACTCGAAGCCGGTGGCCGACGCCTCGACCGCCGAGGGTCGGGCTCGCAATCGCCGCATCGAGGTGGTGAACGCGTCGCTGCGCGGCATCGCGATCGGCGGCATGCCGGTCGACGGCGGCGCCCCCGCGGCGGCGCCGGTCTGCGACTGATCGTCAGCGCAGCGCGACGATCGCGACGGCGAGCGCGGCGATCGCCAGCACGATCCCGCCCAGCCAGGCGAGCAGGCTCAGCCACGGGCGATCGAGGCTGGTGCCACCACGCGCGCAGGTCAGGCAGATCGCGAACGTGGTCGCCCCGCCGTCGGTCAGCACCGAGCAGTCGCCGCACACCGAAACACGGCAGCGTGCACACGGCCCGGCGGCCGGTCGCCCGCACAGGCGGCACCGCACGACCGGGCCGTCGCCGGCGGTGAGGAGCTGACCGGTCACGGCTCGATGCTACCTGACGGTGATCGTCCCGCGGATCATGTCCATGCCGCAGGCGTAGGTGATCGTCTCGGGGGTCGGGAAGACGAGGGACAGCGAAACCGGCGCGCCCAGGGGGAGCGCGTGTTCGTGACGCTTGCCGGCGAGGGTGAAGATGACCTCGGTGGCGCAGGTCTTGTCGGTCGTGCGCTTGAAGACCAGCGTCACGCGCTTGCCGGCGGGGACGACCGTGTTGCCGGGGACGAAGCCGCGGTCGGTGACGGTGATGTTGAAGCGCCGGGGGACGGGAGGCGGGCGCCGAGGGACGGGAGGCGGGGCGACGGACACGGGCGGCGGATCGACGGGGGTGGGGAGCGGGGGAGAGGCGACGGGGGGCGGTGCGACGACGGCGCGGATCTCGGCGAGGAAGGCGTCGAGATCGGTGGTGCTCGAGCGGTCGAAGAGACGGGTGCCGTCGCCGTCGACGATGGTCACGTGCGGCATCGCCCACGGCAGGTCGGCGTGATCCGAGACGTCGACCTTGCGCAGGACGATCCGGTCGGGTTGCGCGTGCGCGATCTCGTCGAGGGCCGGGCCAAGGATCTTGCAGGGCTCGCACCAGGTGGCCCAGAAGTCGACGATGGTGAGCTTGCCTGGCACCGGGGTGAGCGCGGCCGCGTGGTCGGGATGGTCGCCGCCGTCCTGGCCGTGCTCGTCGCCGTGGCCGTGGCCGTGTTCGTCGCCGTGGCCGTGTTCGTCGCCGTGGCCGTGTTCGTCGCCGTGGCCGTGTTCGTCGCCATGGTCGTGGCCGTCCTCGTCGTGATGCTCCTCGGCCGGTGCTCCGAAGGACCATCCGGCGCCGAGCTCGACGATCGCCGGCATGTCGAGCTGGCCGCCGACCACGTGGGTGACGATCGGGACCTTGACGCCCAGATCGAGCGACCAGCCGGACGCCACCGCCCACGAGACGCCGGTCGCGACCATGACGTCGAGCCGGCCGCGATTGCCGTCGTCGGTGTGTACGATTCCGCTCCAGCGCTCGGCGGTCTCGGCCTGAACCTCGGCGCCCAGCCGCAGGTTGAACTTCGTGCCGAGCGGGCGCCTCGCAGCGAGCCCACCGGCGTAGCGATCCCCCGCCTGGTAGCCCTTGTCGTTCTCGTTGAACGACTGCTGGGTGAAGACGAACCCCGACAGGCGCCACGTGCCGGCGGCGCGCGCGGCCTCGGCGGCCAGCACCGGCGTGACCATGCCGGTCCCCATCTGGATGTGCTCGTGGGGCAGGTCGAGGTCACCCGCCACGAAGGGGTCCTCCTCGGTGCCGCCGAGCGGGATGGTGAGCCCCCCGCGGGCGGTCAGGCGCCAGTCACTGACGGTCCAGCCGTGACTGCCGAGGACCATGGGATCAGCCAGGCCGGTCAGGGTCTGGTTGCGGTGGTGGATGCCGGGGGTGGTCAGCTCGACCTCCTGACCGCCGGCATCCAGGTAGCGGATCGCCGTCGACACCGTGCGCACGGGCAGAACCAACGTGGCAGCGAAACGGCCCGGCAGGCCGACGTCGACGGCCAGCCGGGTCTCGGTGAGCACGATGTCCTGATCGTGGACGATGTCGATCTCGCCCTGGCCGACCACGTCGTCGTGATCGTCGTGTGCAGTCTGGACGTACGTTCCCAGCCAGCTCAGGTGCAGCGACACCTGTCCCGGCGCGAGGCTCTCGTCATTGGCCCTCCCGACCGGGAGGTTGGGGTTGCTTCAACCGGCGCAGGCGCCCTCGGCGCGGACCGGCGGCGGGCCGCCGTCGAGCAAGAGCAAGGCGGCGAAGATGAAACCGAGTGTGATGACGATGCGACGCACGCGTGCAGACCTTAGCGTGTTCCGGCGGCGATGGTCCTCGCCATGCGATGGGTGGCCACCGTGTAGCCGATCGCCTGGTAGAAGGCGAAGGCCGCCTCGTTGAAGCCCTGGACGTCGAGGGTCACCGCGGTCGCTCCCCAGGTCGCGGCCTGGGCCTCGGCGGCGGCCATGAGGGCGCGGCCGTGGCCGACGCGCTGGGCCTCGGCGTGGACGCCGAGCTGATCGACGTAGGCGGTGACCCGCGCCGGCGCGTAGGTGTGCCCCGGGGTGTCGACGCGCCGGACCACGACGTAGCCGACCAGGCCGCCGTGGTCCGCGACCAGGAGCGCGACCGCAGGATCGGCGAGCTGCTCGCTCAGGCGCACCGCGATCTCGGCTGGCGTCGGATCGCGGTAACGGTCGGGCAGGGCGGTGACGTGGAGCCGGTGGACCTGCTGGATGATCTCCACGAGCCGCGTGGTGTCGGCGATCGTGGCGCGTCGGATCATGACGCCCCGATCAGCCGCCCGCGGGGTGGAAGCTGAAGGGGTAGACCACGTCGACCGATCCTCCCCTGGGCTTGGGGAACTCGATGGCGCGGATGACGTCGGCGACGCAGCTCGCCACGTCACTGTTCACGCCGCTCGCCGTCGACGCGCTGACCGTGCCGTCGGGCGAGATCGTGAACTGGGAACGCACCGTGCCCTCCAGGCCGGGTTGCGAGAGGAGCTGTTTCTCGTAGCAGTACGCGATCCTCGCGATCGAACGCTTGATGTAGCGGCGGATGATCGCCTTGTCGAGATCGCCCCTGACCTGGGGCTGGCCGATGCGCACCTGGGGCACGTCGGCCGAGCGTCCGCGCATGCCGCCGCGCCCGCTGCCGGTGCCGTAGCCCTGGCCGGTGCCGCTGCCGTGGCCGAGTGTTCCATACTGTCCGGTACCGATCCCCTGGCCGTGGCCGCCACCGCCGGGGCCGACGCCCGAGAGGCCGAGGCCATAGGCGGCCTCGCCGTCGGGGTTACCGATGAGGCCGCCCTGGATGTCGCGGTCGTCGAAGCCGCTCGAGAAGTCGCCGGTTCCGGTGAGCGACGCGAACGCGCTGCCTTCGAGCAGCACGGCCTGCCCGAGGATGCCCGCGGTGCGGGCTTGCTCGAGCTTCTGGGCGCGCTCGGCCTGGGCCTTGGCCTCGGTCTCGGCCCGGGCTTTGGCCTCGGTCTCGGCCTTTGCCGCCGCCGCCTCCGCCGCCGCGATCTCGTCCGCCGACGGCATCGCCGGGATGGGGATCGGCAGCGGCGCGGCGCGCTCGCCGACACGCTCGCGGTCGATGGCCACCGGGCCCGACAGCTCGACCGGGCCGCTATCGCGACGGTCTCCATCACCGCCGGTGAACAACAGGACCGAGCCGATCGCCGCGGCGGCCGCGATCCCGATCGGGGCGATGACGTACCAGGAGAGGGCGGAGCGGGCCCGGCCGGTCGGCGACATCCGCAGAGTCTACTAGAGCCAGGTCTCGCCCGCCGCGCTAAGGTCGGTGGGTGCGCGACCTCTTCACCCGCACGGTGCGGCCCCGGGTCGTGGACGTGGCGATCGAGCTGACGCGCTTGCCCGCGGCGCTTTCGGGCCTCACCATCGCACAGATCACCGACGTCCACATCGGCCCCACCGTCGGGGCCGACTTCGTCCGGGACGTGGTGGCTCAGGTCAACGGCATCGGCGCCGACGTCATCGTGATCACCGGCGATCTGGTCGACGGTCGCGCCGCCAGCCACGCCAGCTCCGCCGAACCGCTGGCCGATCTGCGCGCGCGCCAGGGCATCTTCTACGTCACCGGGAACCACGAGTACTACTGGGGCGTCGACGCCTGGCTGCCGATCTTCCGCCAGCTGGGCCTCCAGGTCATGCGCAACCGGAGGGTGGCGATCGAGCGCGGCGGCGCCTCGTTCGATCTGGCCGGCATCGACGATCACGAGTCGCGGCGCTGGCGTGGACACGGCCCCGATCTGGCCGGCGCGCTCGACGGCCGCGACCGGTCACGAGCGGTCGTGCTGCTCGCGCATCAACCGAGACAGGTGCGGGTGGCGCAACGCCATGGCGTCGATCTGCAACTCTCGGGACACACCCACGGGGGCCAGATCTGGCCGTGGCATGGGGCCGTGCGGATCCAGCAGGGCGGCCTGCTCGCCGGCCACTACCGCTTCGGCGACACCCAGCTCTACGTCAGCCGCGGCACCGGCGACTGGGGGCCGCCGGTGCGTTTCGGCGCGCCGGCCGAGATCACACGGATCGAGCTGCGAGCCACACGGCCAGGGTGACGCAGGTGATGAGCCCGGCGCCGGCGACGGCACGCGGGTACCGCCGCTGCGAGGGTGCAAGGCGGAGCGCGGCGAGGTTGGTGACCGCGTAGTAGACGAGCACGGTGAACGCGCTCAGGCTCCAGGTCAGGCGAACGTTACCGATGAGCGCCAGCCCGGCGATCACGACGCCGACCGCGATCACCGCGGTCCGCGGCGACGACCGTCGGGCGTCGACGGTGGCGAGCGCGCCCGGCAGATCGCGGCGGCGCGCCATGGCGAGGACGACCCGCGACAGCCCGAGCAAGAGGTTGAGGATCACACCGAGCATCGCGGTGATCGCGGCCCCGCCCACCAGCCAGCGCACGTCCGGGGCCGACGAGGCCCTGGCCGCGGCCTCGAGCGGCGCGCCACCGGCGCGAGCCGAAGCGCCGAGCTCGACGGCACCGACGGTGGCCAGCGCCGCCGCGGTCACGACGACGTAGAGCACCGCCGAGACGAGCAGGGCCAGGACCACGGCGCGCGGGATGGTGCGGGTCGGGTCACGGACCTCCTCGCCCAGCGTGGCGACCCGGCCGTAGCCGGTGAAGGCGACGAACACGAGCGCGGTGGCGTGAAACAGGTCCGAGGGGTCGGCGCCCGCGGCGCCGGTTCCCGAGAACGGCCACAGGCGATCGGGATGACGGAGCATCGATGGCACGGCAGCGGCGACCAGGGCGGCGAGCGCGGTCAGCGTGATCGCGACGATCACGGCGTTGGTGCGGCTCGATCGGCGCACGCCGCCGGCGACGAGCGCGGTGAGCGCGGCGACCACGGCGAGGGCGAGGGCGGTGCGCGGCAGACGCTCCGGCGCGGCGCCGAGCGCGGTCAGCACGTAGCCGGCGACGCCGAGCGCGGCGGTCGCAGCCGAGGCCGACTTGGCGGCGAGGAAGGTCCAGCCCGCGATCAGCGCCCAGGGCCGGCCGAGCAGCCGGGATGCGTACTCGTAGGTGCCGCCGCTGGTCGGGTGGGCGGCGGCCAGCTGCGCCGCCGACAGGCCGTTGGCGGCGGCGACGGCGGCCGCGAGCAGCACCGCGAGCAGGACCGCGGGACCGGCGATGCCGGCGGCGAGGCCGAGCGACACGAACACGCCGGTGCCGACGATCGAGCCGAGCCCGAGCAGCACGGCGTCGCGCAGATCGAGTACGCGCGCCAGCGGCGCCGTGGGTGCGGAGGAGGGCGGCTCGGTCATGCTCCGGAGCGCACGCGACCGGCGCGGCGGCGTCGACGCGCGAGGTACCCGGCGACGAGCGCCGCCGCCACCGCCGCGCCGGGGTCGGATGTCGACGTGCCGCAGCATCCACCGCCGCCGCCGCCCGGATCGGTGCCCGCGTCACCGCCAGGCCCGCCATCGCCAGCGCCGGTGGAGAGCTCGGCCGAGCAGGCCTGGTTGCCGGCGGCGTCGGTGCCACACACCTGGTAGGTGAAGTCGCCGGCCGCCGGTAGATCGGCGCGCCACAGCAGCTCGCCGTACCAGGTCATGGGCGCCTCGCCGGTGGCGTCGCCGCGGTAGCGGAGGACCACGGCGTCGAGCTGGAGGGCGCCGGTCAGGCTCGAGGCGTCGTGGACGCGGGCGCGCACCGTACGATCGGCTGTGCCGAGCTGCGCCACCGGACCGACGTGGGGGGCGCGCGCGTCGACGGCGATCTGGGCGGTGGCGCGGTAGACCAGATCCGGAAACGCGGTCTCGCCCTGGCCGTCGACCACGTCGGGACGCAGGTCGCCGTCGAGATCGCCGACCGCGATGCCGAGCGTGCCGGGCGATGCGCCGGGCAGGGCGCCGGCGACCAGGGTCATGCGGCCGCTGCCGTCGTTGTCGAGCAGGCGGTCGGGGCCACCGAGCGAGCCGACGATCAGGTCGGCGTCGCCGTCGGCGTCTGCGTCGACGTAGGCGATCAGGTTGTCGTCCGTGGGCGGATTGGCGGCGCCGGTGAGGTGGGTCGCGGTCACGTCGACGTAGCGGCCCCCGTCGTTGCGGAGGAGGTGGTCGCGGCCGCCGGGACCGTCGTTGACGGTGGCCAGGTCGAGGTCGCCGTCGCCGTCGAGATCCATGGCCTCGACCTCGTAGTTGTTGGTGAACTGCGGCAGCGACGCGGCGCTGTCGTCGATGAAGCGGCCGGCGCCGTCGTTGCGGAGGAGGAAGCTGCCCGGGCCCGACTTGGACGCGATCAGCAGGTCGAGATCGAAGTCGTCGTCGACGTCGACCAGATCGAGCTCCCACGACCAGCGCACGGTGATCGAGGGCAGCGCGCCGACCGGCGCGTCGGTGAAGCGGCCCATGCCGTCGTTCAGGTACAGTCGCGGTGGCGCACCGGCGTCGATCGCGCCTGCTCCCCAGTCGGCCAGGGCCAGATCGAGATCGCCGTCGCCGTCGACGTCGCCGAGGTCGGCGTCGCCGACCCGCGGCATGGCGGCGGGCAGGGCGGTCGACGACACGTCGGTCCAGCCGGCGGCGTCGCGGCGGTAGAGCCGGCTGCCGTCGCCGTAGGTGTTGCCGACGAAGATGTCGGCGTCACCATCGCCGTCGACGTCGCGGACCTTGATCACGCGGGCGTGGCCGGTGGCGGCGCCGAAGACCTGGGTCGTGATCTCCTCGAAGAACGGCGCGGCGCCGCTCCAGGCGCCCTTGTTGCGGAACACGCGCGAGGCCTCGGCCGCGCCTGGCGTCGCGTAGCCACGGCCGTTGGCGAAGAGGATGTCGAGCCAGCCGTCGCCGTCGACGTCGGCGAGCTCGACCTTGTTGGTCCACTCGGCGGTGGTGCCGATGGTGGCCGCCGTGTCGTCGCGCCAGCGCTGAGCCGAGGCCGGGCTCGGCCCCAGGGCCGCGGCAGCGAGCAGCGTCGCGGCGAGGGGGCGAGGAGCGACGCGCACGCCCCGTGAGTAACACGGGCGCACCGCGGTTCGCCGCGCGGAGATCGCCGGCGTCGTGTCGCACCAAGGTTGACCTCGGCCGGTGGGCGCAGGCCTAGGCTGCACGCCATGAGGGGAATCTCTGCCGTCGCGCTGGCGATCGCCGGCTGTTCCTCCGCGGCCGCGCCACCGGCGCCGCGGATCGTCGAGAGCACGCGGATCATCGAGAGCACACCGAAGGTGCGCTCGTGCAAGCCCGAGGCGCCGGTGGCGCTCGTGGCGGAGCTGGTGCCGATCGACGCCCGCCGGGCGCGGCTCACGGTGCAGGCCACGCCCACGGCCGCCGTCGACGCGCTCGAGCTGGCCCTGGTGCTGCCCGCCGAGGTCACGCTTCTCGACGGCGCACCCGCGCTGCGGACCGGCGCGATCGGGGCCGGCGAGAGCCGAACGCTCGCGGCGACCCTGCGCCTCGACGGCCGCGCCGCCGACGTCGCCGCGGTGGCGCGGGTGCCGGTTGACGGTGTGGTGATGGCGCGAGCCGCGACCGTGCACCTGGGCGCCGAGCCTCCTTGGCTGCGGTCTCACACCTACGCGCTTCCGGACGGCGAGCTGGCGCGGGAGGTGCGCCCGTGATCCGGGCGTCGCGAGGGTGCGTCCTTCACCTCGGGCGGCTCGGTCGCCTCGGGCCCGTCGCCGCGCTGGCGCTGGCGCTGACCGCGTGCGGCGACAACGGTCCGGACCCCGACGGTGACCACGATCCGGCTGACGGCGGCGCGTCGGCGTCGGACGCCGCGGCCAACGCCTGCCTCGCCGAGGGCGCGACCGCCGAGGGCACCTGCCGCGACGGCGCCGTGGTCCGCTGCGTCGACGGCACGCGGGTCGAGACCGAGGACTGCGGCGCCGGCGGCGCATGCGTGGTCGCCGCAGGAGGCGCTCGCTGCCTCGGCGCCGAGGCCTGCGCCGGTGTGGGCCCGCTCGGCCGTTGCGATGGCGACCTGCTGTGGCGGTGCGACGGAGCACCTGCGCTCACCGACTGCGCCGCGGCCGGGCAGGTGTGTGGCTACATCGACGACACCGCGGGCTACGCATGCGTGGCGGCCCCGGCCGCCACGCCGCTCGTCATCACCGGTCACGTGCGCTGGCACGACCGTGCGCTCTCGCCGGGGATGCTGGCGCCGCCGGCGGCGGTCCCGGCCCGCGGCGTGATGGTCTCGGTGCTCGACAGCGCCGACACCACGCTGGCCACGGTCTCGACCGCCGATGACGGCTCGTTCACGATCCGATACGCCGCGCCCGCGACCGCGCAGGTCCGCGTCACCGCCTATAGCCGGTCGCGCGCCACCGCCCGCCCGGTGCGCGTGCGCGACGCCAGCGGCTACCTGCACGCGCAAGCGTCGCCGCCGTTCGCCGCCGGCGCCACCGCGACGGTCGAGATCCTGATCACCGAGGCCACCGGTGCCCGCGCCTGGAACGCGCTCGACAACATGGTGCGCGGCATGGACGTGGTGCGCGCACACGGCGTCACCACGCTGTCGCCGCTGTACGTGTACTGGCAGGCGGGCTCGTCCACCGGCTCGTACTACCAGAGCGGCGACAACTCGCTGCATCTCGACGGTGACGACGGCTACGACGACGTCGTCGCGCTCCACGAGTTCGGTCACTACTTCCAGGACGAGTACTCCGACAGCGACAACCCGGGCGGAGCTCACGACGGCAGTCCCGCCGATCCGCGGCTGGCGTGGGGCGAGGGCGGCGCTACCTGGATCGCGATCGCGATCCGCGGCGTGCCGTACTACATCGACTACGCCGCCGGTGGTGGCTGGTCGGTCGAGCTCGAGAATCGCGTCCACGCCGCCAGCCTGACCTCGTCGATGAGCCAGAACCTCAGCGAGTGGATGGTGGCCGAGGTGATGTGGGACGTCAGCGACGGGAGCGCCGACGCGGACGCCGATGCGATGGGCCCGGGCACGGCGCCCCAGGTCCTGGCGGTCCTGCTCGGCTACCTGGGTGGGAGTCACGCCGATCGCGGCCGCGGCGGCGTCGATCTCGTCGACTGGCTCGACGGCTGGTTCTTGCACCACGGCAACGCCACCTGCGCGTCGATGCGCACGCTCCTGCGCGACCGCTACCGCTTCCCCTACGACTTCGGCGGCGCCGCCGGCCCCTGTCCCTGAGCGGTCTTGCCGCGGAACGTGCGCGGACCCGTCGACCGCCGTACCATGAGGGCGTGAGCGCCGGTGGCAAGGCCGTGGACGGCATCGCCCGGGACCCGACGGTCCTCGACGGCAGCACCGGTCCGCGCGGCGGCGGCGACGACGGGCTCGAGGCCGGCAGCGCGGCCGGGGAGTACCTGGTCGACGGCCGGCTCGGCGGCGGCGCCATGGGCGACGTCTATGCCGGCCATCACCCGGTGATCGGCAAGAAGGTCGCGATCAAGGTCATCAAGCGCGATCTGGCCACTCGCGCCGAGGCCGCCGAGCGTTTCCTGCGCGAGGCCCGCGCCGTCAACCAGATCGATCACCCCAACGTGGTCGACGTCTTCGCCCTCGGCCGCCTCGACGACGGCCGGCTCTACCTGGTGATGGACCTGCTCGACGGAGAGTCGTTGCGCGCGCGTGTGGCGCGGGGGCCGGTGGCGCCCGAGGTCGCGCTCTCGATCCTGGGCCAGATCGCCGCCGCCCTCGACGCCGCCCACGGCCGCGGCGTCATCCACCGCGATCTCAAGCCCGACAACATCATGCTCACCGGGCCGGAGGCGCGGCCGACCGCGCACGTCCTCGACTTCGGGATCGCCAAGCTCCTCGCCGACGCCGCCGGCGAGAGGGTGCTCGAGACTCTGACCGGGCAGGGCGCGTGGCTGGGCACGCCGGCGTACATGGCGCCCGAGCAGTGGAGCGCCGACGGGGCGACGGCGGCGTCGGATCGCTACGCGCTCGGCATCGTCGCGTTCGAGCTGCTGACCGGCAAGCCGCCGTTCGCCGCGACCACGTTGCCGGGCATGATGGAGCAGCATTTCCGCGCCAGCGTGCCGTCGGTGACCTCGAGCGGCGTCGGGCTGCACCCGGCGCTCGATCGCGTCTTCGCGCGGTCGCTGGCCAAGGATCCGGACCGGCGCCCGGCGACGGCGGCGGGGCTGGTCGCCGACCTCGAGGCGGCGCTGGGTGGAAGGCTGCGCCCGGCGGTGGGTGGTGCCCGCTGGAGCCGCGGCGCCCAGCTCGCCGTCGCGGCCGCGCTGCTGGTGGTCGCGGCCGGAGCCGTCATTGTCGTCGTCGGCGTCGGCCGCGATCGAGCGCCGCGCCAGCTCGCGTCGCCGTCGCCGAGGGTTTCGGGACGCACTGCCGTGGTCCAGGTGACGACGCGACCGCCGGGCGCGCGGGTCCGGCGGGGTCAGACCGACCTGGGCGTGACGCCGCACGTGATCGGCGACCTGGCCCCCGGCGAGCTCGTCGAGCTCTCGCTGTCGAAGCCGGGCTACGCGACGGTGACGCGGACGGTGGCCGCCGCGGACGGTGAACCGGTCAGGGTGGAGGCGGCGCTGGCCATGGTCGCCGGCTTCGAGGGCGTGTGGTCGTTGCCCGACGGTGGCTTCCGCCAGTTCGAGCGGCGCGGCGAACAGGTGGCCGGTTTTTCGATGGCGGCGGCCGCAGGCCCGCGCGCGTTCTTGCGCATGTTCGAGTTCGTGCCCGTCGACGACGCCGGCGTCGCGTTCACGGCGACCGAGCCGTTCGTCGACGAGCGCGCTCCCGAGGAGCCGTCGTGCAACATCCCGCTGCGCGCCGAGTATCACTACCGGCCCAGCGAGGACACGCTCGAGCTGCGCAAGGAGAAGGCGCAGTACACACTGATCGATGGTCGTTGCGTGATGCAAGCGACGGCGTGGTCGGAGTCGCGGGCCCTGGCGCGGATCGCCGGCGCGGCGCCCGACTCGGTGTGGGCCGAGTCGCACGCCGGTGCGGCTCCGCCGGCCAAGCCGCCGGCACCAACGTCGAAGGCAACGTCGAAGCTGCCGCCGGCCAAGGGCAAGAAGGCACCGCCGCAGCAGAAGCAGGCGCCGTCGCCGCAGCAGAAGCAGGCGCCGTCGTCGCCGCAGGAGCAAAAGAACGCCCCACCGGTGAAGGGCGCGCAGCTCGCGCCCGCCGGGATGCACCAGAGCGCCCAGGCCGGGCAGGGCGTCGGACCCGCCCGGAAGTGAGGTAAGATTTCTTCGGTGGCTCCTGTCGACGACGCCGCGGCTCAGCGCGACCTGAACACGACGCTCGAACGCTTTCGCGGCGACCCACGGGCAGCGCTGGGGCTGCGAGCCGACGACGACGCCGCCGTCGCCCGCCGTGCGTTCATGGCGCTGTGCAAGACCTACCACCCGGCCAAGTTCGCGCGCTTCGCGCCGGCAACGGTGCGGCTCTCCAACGAGGTGTTTCTGAGCATCCGCCGCGCGTACGAGAGCGTCGCGGCCGCCGCCACCGCCGCCACCGCCGCCATGGCGGCCACCGCCACGCCCAACCCCGCGCGGGCCGCCGCTGGCTCCGGCCCGCCGCCCGTCCGTCGGACTACCCCCCCGGCGGGTGTGCCCGTGATGGCGCGGCCGTCGACCCCACCGCCGTCGCGCGATCCGGTGCCGCGGGCCTCGACGCCACCGCCGCGCGATCCGGTGCCGCGGCCGCCGACGTCGCCGATCCCGGCCAAGCGGGACTTGACCGCCCCGGGGGTCAAGCGCGAGGCCACGGCCAGCGGCCGCAAACGCGAGCCGACCGCCAACCCGGCCGCCAGCCCGGCGCCGCCGGCCGCCGACGCATCGCCGCTCGAGAAGGCGCTCGAGCTGACCCGCAGGCAGCAGTGGCCCGAGGCCCGCGCCGCGTTCGCCGAGCTGGCCACGCAGCACCCCGGCGACGCCCGCTATCGCGCCTACCTCCACTACGCGCGCGGCTGGGAGGCCTTCACCCTCGGCAAGGACGGCGAGGCGCGGGCCGAGTGGCAGCGTTCGCTGGCCTGCGATCCCTCGAATGGCCTGGCCCGCTGGGCGCTCGAGTCGACGGGGATGATCAAGTAGGTTATCGTCCCTCGACGCGATGGCCCGGATCATCGGCATCGACCTGGGCACGACCAATTCGTGCGTCGCCGTGCTCGAGGCGGGGGAACCGACTGTCATCCACAACCAGGAGGGCGGACGGACCACGCCCTCGATGGTGTCGTGGAACTCCGACGGCGACGTGATCGTCGGCGCCGCGTCGAAACGGCAGATGGTCACCAACCCGACTCGCACCGTGTTCGGGGTCAAGCGCCTCGTCGGCCGCAAGGTCTCCGACCCCGACGTGCAGCGCGTCCTGCCGGTCCTGCCCTACAAGGTGGTGGCGGCGCGCAACGGCGACGCCTGGGTGGCCATCGACGGCACGCCGCGCTCGCCGCAAGAGGTCTCGGCCCACATCCTTGCCAAGATGCGGCGGGTCGCCGAGGACTACCTCGGCGAGACCATCACCGAGGCGGTGATCACGGGGCCGGCCTACTTCGACGCCGTCCAGCGGCAGGCCACCAAGGACGCGGGCGCGATCGCCGGGCTCACCGTGCGCGCC
>SXGT01287009.1_pt1 | contig 26556 bp, 27 predicted proteins | sample 3176221 | NCBI WGS metagenome assembly SXGT01 (sample SAMN11356862, study PRJNA531348) | freshwater metagenome | isolation source: freshwater sample F1-120 | place: China: Fuxian Lake, Yuxi | collected 2017-12-25
CCCCTCCCCCTCCCCCTCCTCCGCCTCCTCCGCCGGCGTGCCCCCAAACGCAGCCGGACGCCGGGGATGCCTGCTCGCTGGATCCGTCCATGACCTGCGGATACAAGGACTGCATGGGCTCTTTCAGCGTCTTGGCCCGCTGCAAGCCCGATCGCACATGGGATATCCTCGAGGTCTCCTGCAACCCTCCTCCTCCGTGGTGAGTGCCTGGTGAGCCTCCCTGCGAGTGATCGTACGCGGGCGGAGTGGCTGCGCCGCATCGAGGCCGAATACCGATCGGCGGCGCAGACCCAGGAGCTTACCCTCTGGCTGATGCAGATCGGAGCTTCCCCCGATCTGCTGTCGGCGGGGCTCCGCATCGTCCGCGACGAGCTCCGTCATGCCGATCTTTGCTTTCGCACCTACGCGGAGGCCGGCGGCGAAGGCGGCCCGACACTCGCGCGCGAGACGCTCAAGCTGACGCGTCACGAGCGCGAGCCGATCGAGCACGACGTCGTCCGGGTATGCGTCGACGCTTTTTGTCTCGGCGAGACGGTCGCCGTGCCGCTCTTCAAGCGCCTTCGCGAAGGGTGCACGGTCCCCGGCCCGCGCCGGGTCCTCGACCGCGTCCTTCGCGACGAGGTCCGGCATCGCGACTTCGGGTGGGGGCTGCTCGGATGGCTCCTCGAGCTGCCCGTCGCGCCTGGCCTTCGCGAGATCGTCACACGCGAGCTTCCCATGTACTTTGCACGGTTGCGTCGCGTCTACGGCGCCGCCGCTCCGGGCCTTGGAAGCACCGCCATCGATCCGTCCGACCGCGCGTGGGGCCTCATGCCGGCCTCGGAGTACTCCGATATCCTGCAGCGCGCCTACGAGAACGAGTGGGTGCGTCGGTTCGCCGGACACGGGTTCGACGCGCGAAGCGCGTGGATCGCCGCCGGCTGACCAAAACTCGGCAGGACTGCCGCTCCGGCGGCTTCGAGCGCGGCGATCACCTCGCCGTAATCGCCCGACGCGACGCCGCCGCGCGCGGTCCTTCGCGACGGACCGGCCTTCGTAGCGCTGGAGCTCATGGCAATTGGTGCGCCTCTTCCGGGAGCGCTATCCTCACGCGCGTCCCATCATCGTCATGACCACCGCCACCAACACCCGGGTGAGAAGCGAGGAGATAGGCGCCGATGGCTTTCTCGCCAAGCCCTTCCAGCTGGACAGGCTCGTGGAGACCGTGCGCCGCTGGGCCTGATCCTGAGTCGCGCGCTCGCCCGCGGGCACGGGGCGAGGAGCGCAGGTCCTCCGTGAATTTTACTGCGAAGACTCGAATTCTCTAGATCCTTCGGGCTTCGACCACGTCTCGGTCGGGCTGGTCTCCTTCTCTCCGCCCCCGAGGTGCCCGATGAAGCTGAAGAACGTCGCCCTCCTGAGTTTGTCTGGCATGCTCCTCTCGAGCGCCTCCGTCTATGCCCTGGCTCCGAGCCAGGGCCAGGCGGTCGCCGAGCAGGGCTCACAGATCTCCCTGACCTCCTCGACCTCGCCGGGCGCCCTGATCTCGAGCTTCGAAGCAGGCGCCACGCTCCGCGTCGACGGGCGGATCGGGCACCCCCGGCTGCTCCAGGGCGCATCGGGGGAGACCTTCATCCTGCTCGAGGTCGGGAGCGGCGAGGGACCGAAGGCGCCCCGCGCGGCTCCCAGCCACCTGGCGCTGGTGATCGATCGCTCGGGATCGATGAGGGGCGAGCGGCTCAAGAGCGCCATCTCGGGGGCGATGGCGGCGGTCGATCAGCTGGGCGACGGCGACGCTGTGAGCGTGGTCGCCTTCGACGCCCGCCCCTCCCTGGTGGTCCCCTCAACGGTGATCGGCCCCGAGAGCCGGGAGCGCGTCAAGGCCACCATCCGCACCATCACGGTGGGAGGGGAGACCTGCATCTCCTGCGGTATCGAGGAGGCGGTCGGCCAGCTCGCCCAGAGCAACGGAAAGGTCGACAGGATGATCGTCCTCAGCGACGGAGACGCCACCGCCGGGGTGCGCGATCCGGTAGGCTTCCGTGGTCTGGCGCGGAGGGCCAGAGAGAGGGGAATCGGCGTCACCACCATAGGGGTGGGCGTGACCTACAACCAGAGGATCCTGGGGATCATTGCCCAGGAATCGGGCGGGGGGCACCACTTCATCGAGAACGCCTCCTCGCTCGATCGCGTGTTCCTGGCGGAGGCCGAGAAGCTGCGCTCCACCGTGGCGATCGACGTCGAGGCCACCCTCGAGCTGGCCGAGGGCGTGGAGCTGGACCAGGTCTTCGATCGCACCTTCCAGAGGAGAGGGCAAAAGATCGTCATCCCCCTCGACGCCTTTGCCCGGGGCGACACCCAGACCGTGCTCCTCAAGGTCCGCGTCCCCAGCCACCTCCCGGGCGCCGAGCCGGTGGCCGACGTCCACCTCGCCTATCGCGATCTGGTCAAGGGTGAGGACGGACGCTGCGACGGCAAGCTGGGGGTCGTCATCCGCACAGATCCCTCGGGAGCCTCTCCCCTGGACGGGGTGGTCGCAGGGCGCCTCCAGCGCAGCGCCACGGCGGCGGCCCTGCTCGAGGCCAACGTGCTCTTCGAACAAGGAAAGATCGAGGAGGCCCAGCGAAAGCTGGCGCTCCAGCAACAAGCCCTCAACGAGGCCGGGGAGAGGGCGAGGAGGGCCGCCCCCAAGAACCGTGGCGCCGACGTGGACAAGGACTTCAGGGGACAGGCAAGCTCGCTCGACTCCGCGACCTGGGGCCTGAACAAGACCTCTCCCAGGCCCGCGGCCGCGGTGAGGCGCAACCAGGAGATGGCCAATCCCTTCATGAAGTGAGAGGCAGTCCTTCCCAGTTTCAAGCCCTTCCCTGGAGCAGGCGAGGGGGAATTCACGGAGAGGAGGGGCGGCCGTTGCCTCCTCGCCTCTTCCCTGTGAATTGCCCCCGTCCAATTCAGCGAAGGGCAATCAGAAGGACAGCCTCCGAGACGCATTTTAGCGCTTGGTCAGGGTCTAGAGGCTGACGAGCGCGACGCCGTGCCGGATCACGCCGGCCAGCATCACCACGACGAACAGCACGACCGTGCGATGCAACGCCCGGGTCTCATTTCCAGCGCCCTCCGAGGCGAAGCCGGCGGTCGAAGCCTCGTCGTTCTTGCCCTTGATCTCGCGACGACTGCGGCCACCGGCCCGCAGGGCCCTGGGCACCACGACGAACTGGTTGACGACGCTCGCGGCGAGCCCCAGAAGGGCGCTCAGCACCAGGATTGAGGTCGGTGACCCGGCGTGGAACGCCGCTGCAGCGGCCATGACGACGAGGGCCGCCGTCAACGTCCGGAAGAGCACCACGGTGAGGCGCATCTGCGTCGGCACGAACGCCTCCCGGCCGACCTGGCGCAGAAACACCGGCGACTGGATGAAGAAGAACCACGCCGTTGCGCCGAAGACGAGCGACATCGCGAGGAGATCGACGACGCGGGCCAGGTTGCTTGACATCATCCACGCCCTTCGGGGGGCACGTTCAGCTCGCTCCTGACGCGGTCCAGAGGTTTGTCCATGTCCGCCCAGAAATCCCATTCGGTCGTCAGGTCGCGATTGACCTGCATTCCCCGGTGAACGGCGGCCACGGCCTTGGCTCCGTCGAAGCGGCCCCTTGACGCCTCCGCGAAGGGCGAGAACTTCATCAGCAGGTGGAACTCGCACAGCACGAAGAAGATGTAGGTAAACGGATCCTTCTTGCGATTGCCCGCGCTAAACGACGCGGCCTGCACCTCACCGTCCGGATCGACCCCGTAGCCGGACAGCAAATGAGTCAAATCGTGGATGAACACCGTCTCCACCTGGCTGCCCTTCTCGCCGGGGAGCGGGAAGCCGACCTCCCGCATGTGCTCGTAGTACAGCCGGCCCATGCTGCCCGCCGGGCACTGCTCCAGCGCGCGGTAGCGGTTCGCGAGCGCCGTATCCTCCTTCAGCTTGCTGATGGTCGCCAGCGAGCGCCCGGGCCAGCGTATCCCTCCCTCCTTCCAGGCCTGTTTGAGGTTGTCCACCAGCCATACGCGACGCGACACGTCGAGCCTGAGCGCCATGGTATCGTCCTGCACCATCTGACGCATGTTGCGGAGCTCGGCTGGCGCGACGCCCAGCGCGTCGGCATACGACTGCACAGGTTTCCCCGTCGGGGCGGGACCGCGCGGGCTCTGTCCGGGTGGACGACTCAGCTTCTCCTCTTGTTCCTGCGCTCGCGGATCTGGCGGATCCTCGCGGCGCGGCGCTGGGCGAGCGCATCGATGACCGCGGCGAAGATACCGAGGCCCACGACGGCATACACCATGACGAAGAGCTTCCCCGCGTCCGTCTTCGGGGTCATGTCCCCGTAGCCCACGGTCGTGAGCGTGATCGTCGCCATGTAGAACGCGTCCAGCCAGCGGAGCCCCTCCACGAAGTGGAAGAACGTCGCTCCGACCAGCAAGACGGCCGCTCCCACGGCCAGGGTGCCCCCGAGTCGCGGCGTCTCGAGGGGCTCTTCGTCCACGTCACGTCCCTGCGAAGACTCGCTATCCGTCACCACCGTACGACGAGATAGCGCGCGAGTTCGCTCCGTGGCAAATTACCTTCGCGGACGCGCCGCGTGTCGGTGCGTGATTGGCGCAACGGCTCCTCTAGGAGACGCGGAGCTCGCGGATCACGGAGCCGGTCTTCAGCGAGATCACCAGGATACGCCCCCAGGCGTCGAAGACCAGGAGCCGGTCCTCCCGGAAGCGAAGGCCTATCCTGGGCACATCGGCCCTCGAAGCGAGGCCGTCGAGCCGGATCATGGCCCTCTCCTGGAGAGAGCTCGTATCGTGGAGATGCGCGAGCATCCCCTCGGGGCCGGCCAAGGGGACAACGACCCAGTCGTCCGTGAGGTCAGGGGGATATCCTGGTCGGGGTGCGATATGGGGGAGATCCTTCCACGCGTCGCCGGCGTGGAGGCGCGCCAAAAGGCCGCTCTCCTCGCCCTGCCTCTGCCAGCCCGCGAGCAGGCCCGCCGAGGAGACACGGGCGTGGACGAGCTCCGGGGCCTGGACAGGACGGCGCTGCCTCAGGGTGTGAGAGGGGCATTCGAAGGTCCAGACCTCGCCGGAGGCGTCCTCGACCCGCTCGAACCAGGCGCTCGCACCCCTCGCGTCCCTCTGGATGGCCGACACGGACGAGCGGGGCTCGGAGACCGTCCAGAGCTCCTCCCAGCGCTCCGAGGTGGCGTCGATCGCGAAGAGAGCGCCACGACGCGACACCAGCCAGGTGGAGCCGTCGAAGCCGGGCGCGAACCTGTCCATCCCCGCGTCGCACCAGGATCGCACCCTGCGGGTCAAGAGCTCCAGCCTGGCCAGCCGGTACGCTTCGCCCCGGGGAGCCACGAGGATCACCCTATCGCCGTGATCCGAGAGGACCAGGTGGTGGGCGGGCTCGGCAAAGCGAGCCTGCACCTTCCCCTCTCGCGAGTAGAGCCACGCCCCCAGCTCTCCCAGCGCGACCAGGACTCGCCCATCCGGGAGCTCCGCCGCATCGAACACGGGGTAGGCCCCTGCGTCGGCGCTGACACGATGAACGACGACAGGCACCTTCCTCGCGCTCAAGGGCTCCGAGGTCGCCGGCCCACCGTCCGCGGAAGGAGGGACGAGGATCTCGGGACGAACGGGAGCGCCCGCCGGGAGCGGCAGATCCGCGCCGTCCACCCGGGCCACCACGATGGCGATGTTGTCGGGCGCGAGCGTCTCTCCCAGGACCGCCGAGAGGAGGGCCTCGCACGCGGCCCTCGGCCCTCTCCCCAGGAGCGTATCCCGGATCGCCACCTCCGTGACGACCGAGGAAAGGCCGTCGGAGCAAAGAAGGATCACATCCCCACGACAGAGCTCCACGCTGACCAGATCTGCGCTCGTATCGTCCCTCATACCCATTGCCCGGGTGATGATGTTCTTGTGAGGGAACTCCTCGATTTCTTTTGCCGTGAGGAGGTGACCGGCCTTGATGTAGTCGTTGAGGAGCGAGTGATCCTGGGTCACCTGGACGAGCTTCCCCTCGCGCAACAGGTAAGCGCGCGTATCCCCCACCTGGGCGATCAGGAGCGAGCGGCCCGAGAGGGTCGCCACCGTGGCGGCGCACCCCATCCCCCTCCGGGCCCTGTTGATGGTCGCTTCACGGTAGATGGCGAGGTTGGCGCTCCTCGCGGCGAAGGCCAGACAACGGGCCCAGGGCAGGACGGCCGAGCCATGGCCCCTGAACTCCCTCTTCAGGACCTCGAGGGTCGTCTGCAAGGCCAGGTTGGCAGCGCAGTCTCCGGACGCGGCCCCGCCGGCCGCGTCGAAGGCCCCGAGGAGGACCCCCTTGCTGCCGGCGTCCCCGTCGATCGCCCGGGCCTCCGGGCTCGAGTCCGGGTCCACGAGGAAGGTGGCGACGCAGGCGTCCTCGTTGCACGTGCGCTGCTTGCCGACGTCCGTGACGGCAAAGGCCTCCACCCGGACCTGCGCGGCCCTCGGGGGCGCGGCCTCTGCTCTGCACGAGGCCACGTCCGAGCGAAGGAGGGTATCCCCCGAGGCCTCGAGGAGCCCGAAGGCCAGGCGCTCGGTGTCCTGATCGTCCCCTGCCAAGACCAGGAGGGCCCTGGCGACCGCCTTTGCGAGGACGCGGGTCCCCGCCGTCGGCTCGCCCGAGAGCAGCTCTCGCCCCACGGCCCCGACCAGAGCCCGATCGTCTTGCTCCTCGGACGCGAGGAGAAGGACGACGCGATCGCGCACCTCCTCGAAGCTCTCCGGCCGAAGGCGGAGCTTCTTGACGAGCATCCTGGCCCCGGTCAACCCTCCGACCACGATGGCCCTCTCCATCCACTGGAGGGCCAGAGCTCGAGCGCCCTCCACGGGCCAGACCGCGTCGACGGCCGCGGCGTAGGCGCCCGATTCGGCCAGGGAGTCGGCCCACACCAGACGAAGCGCCCTCCCGTCGTCCTGGTGAGTGCGCTCCAGCCTGGCGACCGCGTCGGCGAAGGCGCCTGTCTTCCTGGCCAACCGCACGGCTCGCTCCTTGTTTCCGGCGAGGAACCACTGCCGGACGACCAGCCCCGGCGGCAAGGCCCTGGCCTCGGCGATCTCGGCGGCCAGCGTGAGCCGCCCGTGCCGCTCCAGGAACGAGACCGCCTCCTCGCTGGCCTCCAGGAGCTCGGCCAGGACAAAGGCGGCCTTCTCGAGCTCGCCCTTCTCGACCAGCCGATCAAAGGCACGACGGTACTTCTGCTTCAGGACCTCGAACAGGTTCTCGCCCAGCCCGAGCGAGGTGGTGGCCGGAGCGCGCTCGGGGACGATCGAGAGATCCGTGCGGGGAGAGGGAGTCCTCAGCGCGGGAGCCCTCGGGGCCGCGGAGGCCCCGTTGCTGAGGGGGATGGCGTGCCGCAGCGCTCGATCCAGATCGCTCTCGTCGAACATCTCCAGCATCCTGGCCAGGTACCTCGCGTGCTGACGATCCACGAGAGGAGCGAGCCTCGACCACTCGAGCAAGCGGGCGGCCGCGCCCTGGAGGAGCTCCTGCATCCTTCGTAACCACGAGGCCTCCCTGGAGGGAATATCCTCTGTCCTGTCCCGGGGAGACGGGGAAATAGGCTCCTGGGGAGAAGGAAGGAGAGGGCGCTCCCCCTGCAGCGACGAGAGCATGGCCCGGAGCGCCGCGAGGACACGGAGCGCGCTCGACACCAGGAGCTCCCACCTCGCTCCACGGGACGCCCAGCTCGAGGATTCCTCGTCCCCCGCCGCGGCGTGGGCCCCTCGAGCCGACGGGGAGAGAGAGGCCATGAAGGCCTCGCCCTCGGCCGCCAGAGGCAGGACCCCCAGGCGGGCCCTCACGTCGACCGGCGCTGGCACCAGGCGCGGCTCGGGGGACGAAGCGGCCTGGCCCAGCGAGACCAGCTCGCTCTGGACCTCGAAGCGCGAGACGTCGATCCACCCCGAGAGCTCCTCGAGGGCCTCGCCGGAGAGGGGAGAGGCCCTCCCCTGCCCTCCCTGGACGAGCACGACGGACTCCGTTCCCCCCTCCAGCGCTCCTTGCTCGTCGGCCTCCAGAGGAGCGACCGAGTGGAGAGAGCCATGACGTACCAGGGGCGCCCCGGGCGCGGCTCTGCAGTCCATCCGGATGGGCTCTCCAAACCGGGCCACCAGGAAATGCTCTATACGAAATACCTGGAGGCCGCTCTCGGCCACGCGGAGGATCCTGGAGCGAGCCTCCTCCAGCCCCAGCGAGCGGGTATCCAGGAGGAGCCCCGAGGCCAGGACCGAGCCTCGATGGAGCAGGCGCCTGGGGCGCACCCCCCCGGTCATGCCCCGCTCGGGGGCGAGGCGCGCAGGACCATCGCATCGCAGATACACGAGTAGATACAGAGCTCTCCAGTCCGTGTGATATAGGCGATATCGCGCCCCGCATCGCTGGCCGCGGCGAAGGCGATGGGCGCCGCCGAGGTGATCAGGATCTCGGAGCCTGCTTCGTCGTGCAACGCCAGCCTCGTACGAGCCTGATCCAGGACCACCAGGCAGGACTTGGACAGGGAGGATCCTCGCTCGATCACCCCGACCAGAGCGCGCCCCTCCGAACCTGCGATGACCGAGGCGCGGCCGTGGCGGAGGAGGGTCCACGGCCCGGAGGGGCGTCCGAAGGCGACCAGAGCATCGTTGCCTGGCGAGCCGAAGAAGAAGCCGTCCTCCTCGCTCATCCCTGTGAAATCCATGCTGGAGGGCCGGAGCTCGCTCGGTGAAGACCCCGCCGCGACGACGACGAGGACGCAGGGAGGCCATGGGCTCGCCCTGAGGTAGACCAGGCCGCTGCGGAGCGGCTTCGAACTCCTGGCCGACGCCCGCTCCCTGACGCAGAGCCGACCCTCGGCGAGCTCCACCAACGCCCCCTCGGAGTCGATATAGCAGGAGCACGCCGAGGAGAGGATTCCGAGGGGCCTCAAGTGAGGTATCCATGGAGGGTCGTAGCCCGGCGGCAGCTCGTAGCGCTCGGTCGCGCCGGTCTGCAAGCCCCGCTTGGAGAGCACACGAAGGAGCAGGTGGCGTTGGTGCCTGGTGAGGACGACGATCCGCTTCTTGGAGCGCGACTGGCCGACCGCGATCACCTGGTGGCCGTCCCCTGGAGAGAAGAGCGAGGGCGGCCTGATCCTCGCCCTTGGAGAGTTGGGGATCTGGAAGGTGAGCAGGGTCCCCCCCTCGCCTCGAACATGGATATTTCGCCCGTCCACCGAGAACAGGATATTCGAGGCAGGATCGATGCGAACCTGGGTGATCTGGCGCGTGGCCGCGGCCACCCCGAAGGGATCCCTTAGCAGCCTCGTCGCCACGCTGGCCGGAGGGAGCTCCAGGATCACCCGCCTGGGCGGCCCGGGATCCGGGGCCTGGACCCGGGCGACGACGCGCTCGTTCGACGAGCCCTCCCTGGGCTCGAGGATCTCGGCCAGAGACAGCAAGGAGGCCCTCTGCCGGCGGGCCTCCTCGAGGAGCCGCTCGGGCCCGACGAGCCAGAGCTCCGAGCTGGGGCTCGCGCCGGCGACGGCCCTCCAGCGCTCCAGATCGGAGGCCTGTGGCCGGCGGGTGCAGCGCGCCTCCAAGAGGGCCATGACGCTGGGCTCGGTGACCGCGCCGTGGAGCGTGGAGGTGCCGTCCTGGAGGATCCCCCAGGCCATGGTCGCCTTGAGCAGCGAAGCCCGCCGGCAGAGGGCGATGAGGGCCGCGAGCTGCACGACGCGAGGCGCCCCCAGCTGATCGACCCCCGCGTCGAAGAGGACGAAGGAGCGCCTCGAGGCGGACTCTCTCCTGTAGGCCCGCTCCAGGAACGAGTGCTCGCCGGAGACCGCGCGCCGGATGAACTCCTCGGGGAGCTCTTCCTGGAGTAGCCACTCGGTCAGGAGGAGCCGCTCGTAAGGCCCTCGGCGGGAGATCCCGCGAATGCCATCGGGAGCGCCCTCCCTGGCGAGCTGCTCGCCCCAGGTCCCCAGGACCGAGGCCAGCCTGGAGACGATATCGCCGAGGACGAGGGCCATGTCCGGAGGAAAGATCGCGAGCTGCCTCTCCCAGGGAACCAGCGCTCTCGGGAGCGCTGTCATGATGACCCCGGGAAGTTTCCTGGAGGGGACATGGCCTCCAGCCAGGCCCCGAGGCGGCCTCGATCGAGCGGGCGAGCGCCCTCGACCGGGACGAGCCTGGGCGGATCGACCAGCACCGCGAGAGGAGGCCTCACCCGCGGGTCACGGAGGAGGAGCGCCCTCTCGAAGGCGTCGACGGGGACGTCCGGACGGAGCCGTGTGGGCAGGAGCAGGAGGGGGGCGCCCGGATCCCTCCCCAGATAAGAGACCCCGTCGACCCAGGGGAGGGACTCGGCCGGTCCCAGCAGCAGCAAGAGGCCTCTCGAGGCGATCCCTCTGAGCTCCGAGAGCGCCCTCTCCTCGCCTCGGAGCACCCGCTCCGCGAGGGCCAGGGCGACCTCTCCCAGACCCACCACGCCGATCGGCTCGAGGGCGGGGGTGCGAGGACGGAACGACACGGATATCCCGGACATGGGTCATACGCCCCCCGGGGGGACCGGGCCCTTCAGGCTCTGCACGACCCTGGCCCTCAGCTCGGCGATGCCCTCGGGCATGTTCGCCTCGGTGAAGGTCGCGTCGATCTCCCTGGCGATCCCCTCCACCTGCAGGCGCCAGGCGCCCTTCTGGCCATCGCCCTCGGGGCGAGCGGCCAGGATCGCCATTCCCTCCTTCAGTATCTTGGCGCCCATGGCCAGAGGCCCCAGAGATCCCTCGGCGGCCGCGGCGAGCAGGCTCCCGTTCTCCGATACGGCCAGCAGATCGCGGAGCGCGTCGCGCCCCGTGCGCTGGGCAGACTCGGTGGGGAGCGCGAAGATCATGGGCCATAGATCGGCCTCGGTGGGCCGCTCCCGCCCCGAGAGCGCGGCCGCGGCCGCCACCAGGCGCTGGACGCGCACCACCCTCCGGTCGGTCCACTCGACGCCCGCGGCTCGAAGGAGGCGCACCGCGTGGGCGAGCGCCGGCCTCACCGGAGCCAGATCCATGGCAAGAGCGGCCTTCATGAGCAGATCGAGATCGGCCATCGAGGCCACGGTCTTCTCCTCTCCCGAGCGGAGGGACCAGCCGGCTTCGAGCAGCTCCTCCAGCCCCGAGTCCCTGACCGGGAGGACGAAGACGCGCACCAGGAACCGATCGGCGAAGGCCGCGAGCTGCTCCTCCTCGGGGAGGCGGTTGGAGGCTCCCACGCAGACGCGTATCGGGCAGCTCTGGACGGTATGGCCCCTCCTGAAGGTCCTCTCGTTTAGAATACCTAGGAGCGTATTCAGGATGGCCGTCGATCCCAGGAACACCTCGTCCAGAAAGGCTATCTCCGCCTCGGGGAGCATCCCGGCCGTCTCGGTCTCGACGATGCCCTCCTTCAGCTTCCTGAGGTTGATGGGGCCGAAGAGCTCGGTGGGCTCGGTGAACCGCCCCACCAGATATTCGAAGTAGCGTCCGCCGAGCCTCCTCGCGATCCTGCGCACGGCCTCGCTCTTGGCCGTGCCAGGCGGCCCCACGACCAGGAGGTGCTCCCCCGCGACGGCGCAGAGCACGACCAGCTCCACCAGCGCCTCTCGATCGACCAGGCCCAGGCAGGCCTCGGCGATCGCCCGACGGATCTGCTCTGCTGCGGCCCTGGAGCTTGACACGGGTCCATTTACTATCACAAGGGAGGCTTGGCCCCACGCATGAGCAGGCGCGCGCTCCCGGATCTCCACAGGCACCTCGACGGCTCGCTGAGAGAGGCCACGCTCAGGGAGCTCGCCGAGCGCTCGGGGCGGCAGATCCCGCCCGATTTCGCCTTCCACTCCGGGATGGGCCTCCAGGCCGCGCTCTCTCGCTTCGCGTTCACCCTCTCGCTCCTGCGCGAGGGCGCCGAGGTCAGGCGCGTGGCCTCCGAGATCTGCGAGGACGCGGCAGGGGAGGGCGTCACCACCCTGGAGATCCGCTTCGCTCCCCAGCTCCACCCGAGCGGCTCCATCCCCGAGATCGTGGACGCGGCGCTCGAGGGGATCCAGGGCCGGGCGGGCCTCATCCTCTGCGGCCTCTGGGGAGAGCCGGTCGAGCTCCTGCACGAGCTCGTGCGGGTGGGGGCCGCCCGCCAGGGCGTCGTGGGGATCGATCTCGCCGGGGGGCCATCGCCCTCTTGCCGGCTCCGCCTCGAGGACTACGAGGGCGCCTTCGCGAGGGCCAGGGATGTGGGGCTGGGGCGCACGGTGCACGCGGCCGAGGGCCGCCCTCCCCTCGAGATCAGGATCGCGATCGAGCGGCTCCACGCCCAGCGTATCGGCCATGGCACGACGCTGCTCGAGGACCCCTCCATCGTGGATCTGGTCCTGGAGAGGGGCGTCGTGCTCGAGGCCTGCCCGACGTCCAACGTCCACACCGGCGCGATCACGTCCATCGAGCGGCACCCCCTGCCCCTTTGGCTCTCGCTGGGCATAAGAGCCTGTATCAACACGGACAACACCCTGCTCTCGTCGGTGACCGCCGAGGAAGAGCACACCCGGGCGCTTGGAATCCCCGGTATGGACGAGCGGCTCCTGGCCCTCGCCATCGAGATCGGCCACTCCTCGGCGTTCGAGCCACGCTGACAGCGCTAGCGTAGCTGATTAAACCGCCGCCGCTGCCTCACACCGAAGAGCTGGACCATGACAACATGATCTCCAGCTCACGCGCCCGAGGATCGACCTGGTCTGCCCCCACAGGCCACGTATCGGGACCGAACAGCGCTGCCCCCGCGACGTCGGTCGGGCGATATCGGCGCGAGCCGATGTCATGCTCGATGCGCTCCCTCGCGCGCGAAAGATCTCCGTGAATACGCGCCTCGATCCAGGCGAGAAGATCCTTCCCAATATTACGCTGCCATTGAATATCTTCCTCCGTGGGTGGGCGCCATCGCGTGACATCGATGATCTGGACGCCGACGGATCGGAGCAGGGCGATGACGAAGGTCGCGCAGGTGAACGCAGCGTCGGGATCCGTCAATTGGCCCGTTCCTCTTTCGAAAACGGCAGACGGTTCACCGAAACCATAGGAGAGGGAGGACTGGTTCGCGTAGCGAGCTGCCACACGACCCGCGAGGATTTGCAGGGTCTCGTCGACCAGGGGATCGAGAGAGAGAGCGATTGCGGCAGCAGGGAGCACTTGCCCATCCCGCTGGATGATGAGCTTCATGAGCGCCTGGTCGCGCAGAAGACGGTGCCAGGCAAGGTGGAGAACAGGCTCATGAGGTTCGTCGCTGCGGCGAAGACCCAGGTGAAATTGCTCCTCCGCCGGACGCACGAGCACGACAGCGCAGCTGGCTCCTGGGATGGTCCCCTCTCCATATAACCGCAGCAGCCTCTGCGCCTCCTTCACGCCAGGAGCCCTCGGAGCATGTTGTCGACGTCCCGCTCGGTACGCCCTGCTCGACCGACGAGCCAGCCTCGGAGGCGCTCGATGAACGTGTCCCGGCGCCCGAAGTGCTCCCGGGTCAGTCGCGTCGTTGCAAGCAGCAGGATTCCGAGCGAATCAGGCGCGCGATCGAGAACGACGCGTTCGAACAGCATATCCACCTTCGCGACACCATCCCGGTTCAACCAGCGCTCGAACGTGTCGAGGAACGCTTCGAGCACCTCCCTGGATCGCCCCGCCTTCGCTCGCCCCAGGTAGAGGGCCTCCAGGAGATCATCGACCTGCTCCGCGTCGCTCTTGTGCGAGGCTTCGAGCTCCGCGATGGTCTGGCGCGCATGCGCCGCGCGCCCTCGAGCGAGCTCGCGCACCATCGGCTCGAGCAATTCAAGCAACATTGGCCTTTGCTCTTCTGGAACAGGCGCCCCCTGGTCGTCCGTAAAGGCCGGTTCTGCGCCCCACCCTGCATGGCGAAGGACCGCGATCGCGTTCACGCATCGCGAGAAATCGCGCCTTCGCCTCGAGATCGCCGGCTCGTCAGGACCGGGCGGTGACAGGAGCGACCGCGGAACGTCGACCTGTTTTGTGAACTCATTCGAAGACAGCATGAGGTTCACCACATATTGAGAGCGCGCAGGAGGTCCGACAGGAGGTCCAGCCGTGATTTTTGGAACGCACGGGCGATGAGCTCCGATTCATGGTCGTCGAGCTGGCGCCATGAGAGCTCGCTCATCTCGCGCTCGGCGTCCTGGGTCGACTCACAGAGGATGATTCCGCGGCGGAGATCCTCCTCGGAGTCAAACGATATCGCGTCCACGAGGATCGGATTCTGGCTGGTCAGGAAGCATTGTCGGTCGCCGATGGCCTCCACGCACCAATCTATCCATTCCGAATGGAGCCCGTTCACCAGCTCGTCTGCGATCACCACGTCCGGGTTACACGCGAGATACCAGGCAAACGAGAAGAGCCGCTGTTGGCCGAACGAGAGCTGATCGTGTCGCCGCACCGCCTTTCCATGCAAAAAGAACTGGAAGGACGGGGCTGAATAGGTCCAGCCTCTCTCTGTCGATGCACCTGGTCCAAAGTAAGATTTCGCGTCGTTGTATCCGAGGCGCTCGACGGCGGTCTTCAACAATGGATCTGCCAGGAGCCGGCAGACGACAGGCTCACCCTTGGCATCGAAATCGAGCGCAGGAGGAAGCCACGGGCTTATGGATGGGGGATTCTTACCTCGCACGATGGTCAGACCACTTCCGGTCATGGCATGGAGGGCTCCGAGCGCTTCGTCGAAAGGAGTCCCGGTACCAGGACGACGTACGAGCTTCAGAACGGCTGACCACACTTCTGGAGGCGTCTTACGAATACCGTGAACTAGCACACCGAAGAACAACGCCCTGCCCAGCGTCAGCTTCAATGGATCGACCGCATCCGGCAGCTCGAGCCCGACGCTCTTCGCCTTATCTTGCCTCGGATCGTCAGAAAAAAAGCGCAAATTTTCTCCGCGTCGAGCGCGTATCCACTGACGAAACATGGCGCCGCGATGCTCGATCTGAACGATGACCTCCGCTTCGTCGCGTGGTGACAGCTGGAAGAATTCTTCCCCCACATATTTCATCTGCTGGGGCTCGAAGGTTCGCCTTATTTCGACATAGACAGAGGCCTTCGCTATTTCGAGCGACGCCTCCACATGGAATGGCGTATCCGCGAAGAACGGGCCACTGAAATCGAGCGTGGGAACCGCAGCGAGCAGCGCCAGAAGCGTACTCTTTCCAGAACCGTTCTTTCCAAGGATCAAGTGAGGCCCGTCGCCGAACCGGAGCTCTGTTCCTGGCCGCACGTCCCTGAACACATGCACCTTGAGCGACCTTAGCCGTAGCCCGGGCGCTTCCTCCGCCTCCGCGCCTTCGTCGTCCGTGCGCGATGCAGCCGACGCGTCCTTGGGTTGCTCATCGTTCATGGATCTCGTCTAGATCGATACTTCAGCTTCGCACGGTTGTCGATGCCAGCCCTGACCCAACGCGCCAAAGCATCAACCCGTGTTGCGCATCCCCTCGGAGATCCGGTACAGTGTGAGCAGGAGCGTTCGCTCGCGCTCCTCGCCTCCAGGTGAAGCTCGGCATACCGGGTCTGACATCACGGGTCGACCTGGACTAGGCGCGTGGTAACGTTGGCCGCCTTGAAGACGAAGCGGGCTATCCTGATCGGCGGCGCTGCTCTCGTGGGTCTGCTTTGCCTGGGCGTCCTCCGACTCACGACCTCCGGTGACCCGGAGAGGATCCCCGCCGCGGCCGACAAGGCGGCCCCCGAGCTCGATGCAGGGCAGGGCGAGGCGACGGTCCTGGACTCGTCGGCCAGCGACGGGGCGCTCGAGGGTGGGCTGGCCAAGGACGCCGCCCGCGTCGACCGGAGGACCTCGCGCCTGATCGAGTCGGGCGCCCAGCCCAGGGCGCCTCGACGCTACCTGTTCGCTGCGGGCCAGCCTTCGGTCCGGGTGGGCGGCATTCGCACGAGCGTCAGGGTGGAGACCGCGGGCAAGCCTCCCCAGCAGCAGGATCAACCCTTTATCCAGCTCACCCTCGAGCTGACGCCCGGCGCCCTCACCAACCGCTGATATCCGGTCGAAGTCAAGCTCGCGAAGGTCGCCCTCCTCGAGGCCCCGGGCCTCAAGGGCAGCGCCCTTACCTCGGCGCAGGCCAGGATCTCCTCGTTTGCAGGCCTCGGCGGCAAGTTCGATATCACGCCGAGGGGCCAGATCGGACGCATGGGGCTGGCGGATGACCCGGCGACGATGCCCTCCGACGCGACCGAGATCCTCCAGCTCCTCCAGCAGCTCCTCGAGCTCTCGGTCGTCCCCTTCCCCGACGAGCCCATAGGCGCCGGCGCCCGCTGGGAGGAGGTGTCGATCGCGGCCGAGCGCGACTTCACGATCAGCACCACCACGCTCTTCACGCTGAAGGAGCTCCGCGGCGACCAGGGGGTCGTGCTGGCGGAGATGAAGCGCTCGGCGCCGAGGGCGCCCTACAACGAACCGAGGGTCCAGCCGGACAGCGGCATGGGGATCGAGCTCGAGGCCTCGGGCAGCTTCACCTTCGAGGTGAAGCTCGATCGTCCCAAGCTCAAGGTCTCCGGCGAGAACACCATGATCGCCAGGATCGAGTCCACGGACCCGACCGCCAAGCCAGCCCGAAAGATCACCCAGATCATGAAGACGCGCCCCTCGCTGGACACCCCCGCCCGCTGATCTACCGCTCCTGCGGGAGGTTGCCGGAGGGAGCGCGATGGGCGCGGAGTGAACCTCTCACAGCAGCGCTAGACCCACGGCCCGACGGAAGTGGGACGGCGCGGCGAGGTCGTTGCCCCCTCCCCCCCAAGATTTTTAATATGCGAGGAGGTTCCCTCCTCGCGCTCCTTGCTGGAGAGGAGCATGTCATTGAGGCCTGCTAGCTCGCAGGCCTCCCGGGCCTCCCCTCTCCTCGCGCTCCTTGCTGGAGAGGAGCATGTCATTGCCTCCTCGCGCTCCTTGCTGAAGAGGAGCGCGTCGCTGCCTCCTCACGCTCCTTGCGGGAGAGAAGGGAGTCGCTCTTGAGGACTCCAAGGGTGGTGCGCGAGGAGGGAACCTCCTCGCATATTAAAAATCTTGGGGGGGGAGGGGGCAAGGGCCTGGCAGACCGCCATCCATCCCTCCTCCCAAACCCGTCAGGCCACCGCTCTAGGGAGTACCGCCGACGTTGGTGTTACGGAGCCAGTAAGTGCCCCGGCGCTGCCAGGTATGACCGATGCCGTCGCGATTGCTGAAGGCCGAGGTCATGGTGCCGATGGTGCGCGCCTCGTTGGTGATCGTGCCGGCTGGCGCGTGGCAGGTGAACGTCTGCCCTGCCGTCGTCAAGCATGGGCTTCCATCGCTTCCCACGCGGAAGCCGAACATCCACAGGGTGGTGCTGCCCGGCGAATCGTAGCGTCCCAGCGGGAGCCACGTGGTGTTGGCGAGCCCCGCGTTGGTGGACATCACCAGGAACAGGAGCCTCGAGGGGGTGCTGGTGCCCACCCAGTTTTGCCCGGCCTGGCCTGGCGAACACGCGGTCTGGGGGCGGAAGAACGTGAACTGGTAGTGAGAGCCGTTGTTGTTTGAGTCGACCCTGTTCCGGAGTGTCCATGTCGATCCGTAGGCATTGAAGCGCGCCAGGTTGTAGTGGGCATACAGGGCCGCGGAGGGGGCGTTCCCGTTGGCCAGCTCCCCGAGGTTCAGATCGGTGTCGAAGGCGCCGACCTGCCCGTGGTTCGCGCTCTGACCGATCTTGCCCACCAGGATCCAGCCTCCGCCGTGGGTCGTCATGTCGCAGTAGGCCGTGAAGGGCGCGTTGCCACCGGGGCCGTCGGGGTCGAGCTTGTGTTGTCGTTCTGGAGGTTACGGCAGGAGCGGTTGCAGCTGGTCTGGCCCGCAGGGCACGCGAGATCGCACACGCCGTTGCCGCAGACGTAGGGGGGGAAGTTCTCCGGGTCGGCAGGATCACCCGGGTCGCAGGGCAGGTCGCAGCCGCCGCAGTGGTTGGGGCTCCAGGTGGTGTTGACGCAGACCTCGTTGCAGTTGGTCTGCCCGGCCCCGCACTGGACCTGGCACTCCCCGGCCTGGCAGGTCTGCCCGGCTCCGCAGACCGTGCCGCACGCTCCGCAGTTGTTGTTGTCAGTGAGGACGTTGCTGCAGGCGTTGCCGCACACGGTGAGGGCAGGGTTGGAGCAGCCGCAGGCGCCTTCCAGGCAGGTGGTCGCTCCTGTGCAAGCGGTGTCGCACGCTCCGCAGTGGGCGTTGTCACTCAGGACGTTGACGCAGGCGTTGCCGCACTGGGTGTGGGCGGGCGACATCAGGATCCGTCTGGCTCGCTCGTGGTGTTCGAGAGAGGGATCCAGCTCACCGTGTTAGGTCACGATCGGACATATTTACGCAGAGAAATCTCATGCGTGAAGAAGAATCGGCGCGAAGGAGTGCCAGAACGAGCCAGACGGCCCCTGATGTCGCTCTTTCGGAGCGCCGGCCCGTGGGGCAAGCGCATTTTCGTGGGTCCGAGGCTTGCTAGGATCACCTGGCCATGAGCCCGCGCCTCCTCTCCACCTCGCTCCTCGCAGCCCTCCTCGCCACGGGAGCCGCCCTCGCAGGCTGCGTCCAGACGGCGACCAACCCGCACCCGCACGACTTCGTCCTCGAGGAGGGCCAGCGCTACGAGAAGAACCCCGACGTCACCCTGGCGCGCGAGTACTGGATCATCGTCGTCGCCAGGGACGACACGCGCTTCATGCTCCCCCGCCCCGACGGGGATCCCAGGATCGTGGAGGAGTGCAGGACCAAGAGCCCGCTGGCGGCGGTCTTCGACGGCGCCAAGCTATGCGAGAGCGCCACCGCGACCACCCTCGCCCGGGTCAACGCGCTCACGCGATCGGAGGCGATGCAGGTCTCGACCTTCTTGCACCGGAAGCTGCGGTTCGTGGCCACGGCGAGGGAGGCGGAGGGCCGGGTGGAGCCTCACCCTCTCACCTCGGATCTGCTCGATCTCTGCAAGGCCTTCCCTCAAGACCGAAATGGCGCTCTCCGCGCGGTCTGCGACCGAGAGCTGGGCTACGAGTCCAAGGGCGCTCGCCCCGCCATCTACATCCCCTTCACGCTCGAGGAGAGCCGGGTCATCGCCTCGCGGCTGAACGAGATGTACGGCATTCCCTGATGGCGCCTCCAGAGCGCACGGGCTCGGACACGCGGACGAATACAGCGTAAATGATCAGTTTCCGTCGCCCACGCCCCACGAGCGCCCGAGCTCCGAGATGGCCAGCACGACCTCCTCGAAGGACATGCCAGGAGTCGCGATACGGGCGGCCGTGCGCGACGAGCTCTTGACCACCTCGAGCCCGTCGCCGTCGAGCGAGTGGAAGGCGAGCTCGTCCAGCCCGGCAAAGCGAGCGGCGACCAGCTGGGCCACGGCCATCAGCAGCCGGTCTCCGCCGTAGGCACCCGTGCCCCAGTGCCCCGTGTGCACCACCACCCTGACCCTGGGATTCTCCCTCGCCGTCTCCTCTCGCGCCGCAGAGAAGGCCGTGGTCGCCGTCGACAGGATCCCCCCCACCTGCTCCGGGGTATACCGCCCGTAGCCGGTGGGCGCCTCCATCGCCACGATGTTCGTGAAGCGCTCCGACACCCTGGTGACGGCCTGACGGAGCGCCTCGGGGCGGGCTCGGTCGAAGCGCCGCCCGTAGATGCCGTAGGGCATGGCCAGCTCCGGCGCGGTGTCCACGCTGCACCAGCGCTCGGCCCCATGAACGGTGATGGGCGTCGGACCCGTGGAGTCGCTGGTGAGCGGGGCGAGCGCGGGCTGGGCCGAGCCCTGCTCCCTGGCGATCAGGTGCTCGAGCAAGCTGGCCAGCACCGGGTGCTCGGCGACCTGGATCTCGTCCTGAGCAAAGGCCGACGCGCCGTAGGCGCAGAACAAGTGGGCATTGGCGAAGTTCACGTGCCAGCGCTCGACTCCCCTCTCCGGAGGCGGATAATCGAAGGCGGCGTCGACGCTCACCAGCTCGGGCTCGCGCTCGGGCAAGGGCTGCCACCGGCCAGGCCTCCACCGCGCCACCGAGAGCCGCCCCTCAGGGACACGAGCGAGCCCGCCCGCGGCCTCGAGCAACAACTTCTTGTTGGCGTGGCGCACACGGGGAGGGTGCGCCTCCCACAGGGCGGAGGCGTCGAGCTCGAGGCGCGCGAGGAGCTGGGGCTTCATGAAGGTAGACGATACTTGTTTGCCGCGGATGACAAGCGGCACCTACGGTCGTTGAGCGGGTCGAATCTCGAAGACACGACGAGACCGGAAAAAGCAGGCGTCAAACTCCATGAAGGCTGGTCCCAGTCGAATCCGAGCTCGACGCCAATCGCATAGGGGAGGACGTTGACGGAAGCCCCGGTGTCGAGCAACCCCGGCACCGCGACGTTTCGGGTCGCTACCAACGTCAGTGGGAGCATCGGGGCGAGACTCGCCGCGCCGAATTCGGCTGCGCGCTCGACGAACGGAAACTGCTGGCCCATCGCGGCCACGGGTCAGTCCTATTCCTCGCGCAGGGTCTGGAGAAGCGTCTCGGCCGCCGCAAATGCCTGGTCGGGGGACCACACGGGGTAGGACTGGCCGGCTGTAAAGGAAGGGGGAGCCTCGGCTTCTGCCAGCTCTTGTGCCAGGAACTGGATCAGCCGGAGCTTATCTGCACGAGGCAAAGACTGGATATCCGGCAAAATCTCAACCAATGACATGAACATCTTCCTTCGATGGCTCCCTTCACTAGCACGACCTGGCCCCAGCTGCACGCGCCCGGAGCGTAGGAGCCGCGTCGGCTCAGCGGAGGGGCGGAACCGTTTGCCCGATGGCGCCGCCGAGAGCTACTCGATCGTGGATGAAGCGCCGGAGGCGAGCCGCTCGTTGACCTTGGCCGAGAGCTCGGCCTCGGTGCCTATGCCCCCGTAGCGGAGCGCCGCGGAGGCTCGCACGGCCTCGGCGGAGAGAGGATCTCCGATTTGATCCAGGCGTTTTGCAAAGGCAAATAGCCCCTGGGAGCGGGGCCTCTCCAGGCCTCGCTCCGCCAGGAAGGCCTCGAGCCTGGCCAGCTCCGGATGCAGGGGGACCTCGCGGGAGAGAGCGCGCGCCCTGGCTCTCTGGCGAGCTCGCCTCACCAGGAGCACCAGGGCCGTGCCCAGGACGGCCGCGCCCCCGAGGACGGCCAGGGAGGTGGGGCGGGTGGCGCTGTCGAGGGCCTCGGCCAGGCTCGAGAGGGCGCGCTCCCACGAGGAGGGGTGAGCGACCAGCGCGTCCGGAGGGGTGGGATCCCAGGTGTTCCAGGTGCCGACATAGGCCTCGACCCAGGCGTGAGCGTGCTTCTCCCTCACCAGGAAGGTCCGGCCGTCGGGGGAGCGCTCGACCACCCTGTAGCCGCCCACCACGCGCGCAGGTACGCCCGCCGCTCGGGCGAGGAGGGCAAAGGCGGTCGCGAAGAACTCGCAGTGCCCCGCCCTGTGAACGAAGAGGAAATCGTGGAGGGGATTGCCCTGGAAGGGCTCACGGGAGAGGGTGTAGCGGTAACCGTCACGGAGGTGCTTCTCGATGGCCTCGAGCTTCTCGGTGTCGGTCCTGGCTCCTGCCGTCCACTCCCGGGTGAGCGCGCGGAGCTCGCCGGCCAGCGGGCGAGGATAGCGCATATCGTCCCGGTTGGGCGGGGCGAGCAGGCCGCCATGACCGTCCTCCAGGTCCCAGGTCGTTCTAGGGGCGCCGCGGAGAATGCCATCTTCCCGGGGGCGCACTCCAGGTACGATAAACCCCAGAGGAGCAAAGTAGACCTTGGAGAGCTCCAGGCTCTCCACATGGACTCTCGTGGCGCCGGCCTCGAGATCGGGCAGCGCGGCCTCCTGGCCTGTGAGGCCATGCCAGCCGCTCCCGTCGAAGGAGTCGTAGACCTTGCCCCGCAGATAGCCGATCTCGGCTCCCTCCACCCGGAGGACCAGCTTCTCGGACTGGAGGATCTCCCGGGCGTCTCCCAGGAGCAAGGACTCGTCGAACCCGGTGCGAGGCCTGGACCATAGAAAACGCGAGAAGCGACCCGCCATCGCGAAGGACGCGCGGGGGACTCCCTTCATGGCGCCCACGCCCGTGGACGCCGACAGGGTGAAGAACAGGAGCGCCGCCAGCCACGCCCCGCGCTCGGTCCTGCGGAAATAGGCCACTTCGCGGGACAGCGCGGCCGCCGCCACGACCAGGGCCGCCGCGGGTCCGAAGGGGAGGAAGCGCTGGACCGGCGCCCCGAGGGCCGCCGCTGCCACGATGACCAGGGCGAGATCTCCGCCTCTGGGGGCGATCTGGGTCACCACGAACATGCGGGCCACGGTCAGGGTGGTCGCCGCGACGGCCACCTGCGTGGGGAGTCCGCTTCGAGGATCGACGATGAATTTTGCAGCCAGCGCCAGGATGGCCGCCACTCCCAGGTAGAGAGCCAGCTCCACCACCCTCGCCCTCGGGCGGGGCCTGGTCATGTAAGCGGCCAGGGAGAGCAGAGGGGCGAGGACCAGCGCCCTGACATCGACGAGCACCGCCAGGAGCGCGACGCACGAGAGCGGCGCCCCCAGCCTGGTCAGGAGGGCCCGGGGCTCGCGGTGGGCGACCCCTTGGTCACGCTCCTGGCCCACAGCGCTCAAAGCACCAATCCCCCTCGCTTTATGGATGGGGGGGAGAGCCAGCGGGCATACGTGGGAATGCTCCTGGGTGAGGAGTCCGAGACCACCAGCACCCGGGGGGCGAGGCCGCGGCGGGAGAGGGCCTCGGCCACCCTGGCCCTCGAAGGATCCCAGCGGGTCGTGATCAGCACCAGGACCTCCGCGTGGGAGAGGAAGGGCACCAGCCGGGCGAGGGTGCGCTCGCCGTCGAAGCGCCCCCCGGGCTCGGCCACGGCCAGGGCATCGAGCACCAGGGTGAGCGCCGCGCGGCCCCTGCCCGCGTCCAGCCTGTGGAGGGCCTCCCCGATCACCAGGAGCTCCATCGCCAGATCCCCGGCGGCGACGACCTCCGCCACGCCCGCGGTGAGCGAGACGGCGGCCTCGAAGGCGTCGCCCTCCTCGGCGTCGGTGTCGAGGAGCAGGAGAGCCCGAGAGAGCTCGGGATCGTGCCACTCCCTCACCATGGGGATCCCGGTGCGCGCCCATGTGCGAGCGTCGAGATCGCGGATCTTGTCACCCTGGCGGTACTCCCTCACCCCCGCGAGATCGGCGACTCCGCCCCTGCGAGATCCTCGAAGTGCTACCGCGGCGAAATCCCGGCTCGGAGGGAGGTCTAGCCGGGTGATACGCGCCGGGCGAGGGACGATCTTGATACGGAAAGGCTCGGTCTCGATGGGCGGTCCGCTCACCAGATCGAAGGGGAGGCGCCGGGCCACAGCGAAGGGGCCAAGGAACAGGTCCGAGCGGCGGGTGAAGCGAACCCTCACCGTCGCCGAGGCGCTGAGGGCGCCCCTCTCCTGCCGCAGGGTGGGCGGCTCCCCTTCGTAGCCAGCAAACCAGGGCAAGAACGGGCCTCGAACGCCGAGCGCCGACGCCGGATCCAGGGCGGTGACGACCACCCTCAGCTCCGCGGCCTCGCCCACGGTGATCCTCGTGGGCTGCTCCAGACCCGCCCGCCCCTCTCGGACCCGAAAGAACCTGCGTAGCCCTACCGAGACGACGAAGAGCCCAAGGACAAAGCCGAACAGAAAAGGGATCTTCGAGAGAGGCGCGACCAGGGACAGGCCACCCAGCACCGCAGCGGCGACCAGGCAGGTGTAGCCGGCGCCGGTGACCGAGAACGCCAGATCGATCAGCCGGGAGACCCACGGAGGGAGAGGCCTGGAGCGGCGCCTGCGCTCCGCCGTCGGCACCGGGATGAGGACATGATTTAGCCGGTCCCAGTCCAGCTTCACGCCGGCACCGGCAGGGCGCGGACGATGGCGCGCACCGCGGAGGCGCCGCTCCGGCCTGCGTACTTGGCCTCGGGGCCCATCAGCAGGCGGTGGGCGAGCACCGGGACGGAGAGCGCCGCGATGTCGTCCGGCGCGACGAACGATCTCCCCTCGATCAGAGCGCGGGCCTGGCTGGCGCGGAAGAGCGCCAGCGCCCCTCGAGGGCTGACCCCCAGCTCCACGTCGGGGTGTGTGCGGGTGCGCTCCACCAGGACGACCAGGTAGTCGGCCACGGCCCTGTCCACCCGGATCTCCCTCACCTCCCGCTGGAGGGCCACCAGGCCTCCCTCGGGGAGGACAGGAGAGAGCGAGTCCAGCGGATCCACGGTGGCCCGGGCAAAGAGGAGCGCCCTGGTCTCCTCCGCGCTCGGGTAGCCTATGGAGAGGCGGAGGAGGAAGCGATCGAGCTGGGCCTCCGGCAGAGGGTAGGTCCCGTGGTGATCGGAGGGGTTCTGGGTGGCCCGGACCAGGAAGGGAGGGGTCAGGGGGTGGGTCTCGCCGTCGACGGTGACGTGCCCTTCGCTCATGGCCTCGAGCAGCGCCGACTGGGTGCGAGGGGACGCCCGGTTGATCTCGTCGGCCAGGAGGACATGGGTGAAGATCGGCCCCGGGCGGAACGAGAAGGTGCCCGCGTCCCGGTCCAGCACCAGGGAGCCAAGGATGTCCGAGGGCAGGAGATCAGGGGTGAACTGCACCCGGGCAAAGGCGACCCCCAGGGTCCTGGCAAAGGCCTTGGCCAGCGTGGTCTTGCCCACCCCGGGGACATCCTCGAGCAGGACGTGGCCCCCGGCCAGCGCGGCCACCAGGACCTGATCGATCACCTCGGATTTTCCACGGAGGACCTCCCCGATACGGGCGCGGAGGGCGGCGAGCGTGGCTCGGGCGGGCTCGGGCATCATGGTGGGCGTCAACGGTAAGGCGGCGAGCTCTCGGCCACCACGCTCGGGGGCGGCTGGGCCAGGCGCACCAGCGCATGGGCCAGGAGGGCCACCAGCCCTATCCCCACGACGATGGAGACGCAGGTCTGGAAGAACTGCGCCCTCAACATTTCGTCCACGCCGCCCCTGGACGCGACCAGGCTGACCAGGACACCGGACAGCGTATTGACCACGGTAAATCCGAGGTGGAGGGCCGACCAGAGCAGAAGAGGACGGTAAGCGTCGGACCTGTTGCGCCGGACGACGGTGAGCACCAAGACCAGGATGGCAACCTGGCCCGCCATGGCGAGGAGCCATCCTACCGCGTGGACGATACCGAGCCGGTTCACCCAGTCATGGTCCGAGAACATGGCCTGGAGTCTACCGCCCCCTCGACGCCGCCATGACCGAGAAGTGCAGGCGGCTTCCCTGGCGACGCAACATGGCCAAGAACCCCGACCAGCAAGGCCTTCGGGCCGTCCGACAAGCCCCCCAGGGCGCTCGACAAGCTTCCGGAGCGCATGGCCAGCTCGTCCCTTGCTACACTCCGCGCCCTCCGGGAGCACCATCGCCCCGAGGTGTTTGAGGAGAAAGCATGGCGACCGATGGACCAACACGCACCGTCCTCGAAACTACTCATGGCGCTCTACGTCTGGCACAAGGAGTGGGCCAAGATCGCCCGCGCCGTGATCAAGCAGCGAGATCTGCCCATCCGGCTGGGGCTGGCCAAGCGCAAGGCGCGCTCGGGCAACGGCGGCACGGGTGGGGCTGGCGGGACTGGCTGAGCCGGGCGGGGCAGGTCACTCTCCGCAGCGCGGCCGGCGGAGAACTTCGAAACGCGGCGAGGGTTGCACCTGGAAAGGGGGTTCTCGATTGAACAACGGATCTTCAGCACTCAGCAGCGCCGAGCTGAGCGTCGCGGCACTCGGTCGGCTGGCAAAGGCTCCGCCTGGCACACAGCGGCATTTCCTTCCTCTCACGCGGGATGCGCCTACGAGACTCGATCTGGCAGCCGTATATAGTATCGTTCGGAGCTACCAGATCGAGTGGGCCATCTCGAATCAACTCGATTTTTATCTGAGCGGCAAGCCCCCTCTGCTCGACGAGGACCCGACCGAAGCGCTGCGTGTACATATAGGCGTTCCCCTTATCAATGCTCTCACCAAGCGCGAATCAACGACCACGATGCTTCGGATCTTGGCTGATATCGCGAAGCTCTCCATCCTGAACGCCCACCGCATTACCATCTGGCGCGCGATAGCCGATTCAATTCCGCCAAGTGAACGGCTGGTCGAGATTTTTGATACGACGGAGCAGCTCTCAAATGCTTCCGGAGAGCCAGCTCAGGCTTGGGCCATGACACTGGTCAATTGGCTCAATACCGGGCTGATAAAGTCTGGGAGTATTGCTCCCCGTGATGCCGTCAAAATTCGTTCTGTCACCGACACCTCCAAAGGGGCGGTGTCCCTCGGCACATTACTCCGTCGCGTCAAGGAAGCCCGAGGTGCATCAAGCATCGGCAAACCACCGGCAGGGACTGCTGAACACCAATCAGTGACCCGTGCGACCCCAGCGACATCGCAGAGGGAACCGCACCAGCCTACGGTAACCTCACAGGATATCGCAGCAAAGATCGCGCAGAAGTATTTCGACCTCACCGGCGCGGCGCATGGCGACACGGCATTTGAACGACTCACGGA
>SXGT01136607.1_pt1 | contig 26549 bp, 19 predicted proteins | sample 3176221 | NCBI WGS metagenome assembly SXGT01 (sample SAMN11356862, study PRJNA531348) | freshwater metagenome | isolation source: freshwater sample F1-120 | place: China: Fuxian Lake, Yuxi | collected 2017-12-25
TCGGTTTCCGTGTCGTGAGGACTCCGTAATTTTATCTACCCTTGCAGGCTCCGCTAGCGGAGCCTGCTTCCATTTTCCATCTTCTCTGGGACTAGTCCGCGGCCTTCGCCGCGGATAAATTTTCCATTTTTACTTCGCCAAAACCTTGGCGTCTGCCAAGGTTTTGGTGGCTGTGTGGCTGTTGAACCCACACCGGCTGTGGAAATTTTTAGAAATCGTTAAAAGCCGACCGCTTCGATCACCCTGTCCACGCAGCAAGCATCGCAGCAAGGTCTATACCGTCAATCGCTCCATCATTATTGACATCGCCTACGCCCGTTCCTCCCCAATTACTGAGAAGAATTGTGAGATCAGCTCCGCCGACGATACCGTCTCCATTGAGATCAGCAGGATTGCTCGGTGCGCCAGGGCCTTGCAGGGCAAGTGTTGCAGTCGGCAAGGTTCCTGGTCGAAAGAGTCCGATCGTTCCAGTCGCATCCGTTGGCGGTTGCGTTGCATCAAACCAAAAGTTGTATGTTGTTCCGAATCGAAGTGCGTTGGAGTTTGCGCTGACTGCATAATCGCCGCCAGTCCACGTCACCGCGCCACCAGTTGTGTTCGAGGTCCAGTTTGTTGTTGCAAATGGATCGCCTGAGTGATAATCGATGTCCTTGAAACCAACATTGGTGATAATCGTTCCAGCGGGAACAGGCACGCTGAACGACCGCGCACTGCGGTGACTGTTGATGTTCTGAATCGCGTACTCGTAATGCCAAGTTCCATTGCCGTTGTTGGTGATATTCCAACCTGCGGTGAAGCGTCCGTCACTTGCAACATCAACATTGAGCAGGGTGACCGCAGGGACAAGCGTCTTCCAAGCATCCATCGCGGACTTCTGTTGATTGGTTGCTCCTGTGGGTGTCAATGTGTAAGAACCACTACTGAGAGTTCCAACTGTGCAAGCTCTCCACGAGGCGTTGTTGTTGTCATTGCCCGCAGCCGCATCTCCAGGATGAATGTATTGCGCTTCCACGAAATACAAAGCACCTGTGTTGAGCGAAGGATTCAGATCGTTTGAATTCACTTGAATTCTTCGACCAATTGTCGCCGCGGAGCCAGGCATTCCAGCATTTGGCGATGCGGGAAAGACTCCAGTTGCTGCATTCACTTCAGAGCGACATCCAAGTCCGCTCTGACTTCCGTTGAGACTCGCGCTGTATGGATCCGAGCAGCCAACGCCAAGCCACGATCCGCTTGAAGATGGAGTGCATGCTCCGCAAAGTGTTCCTTGCAACGCGGTAAATCCGTGCTTTCCCCAACCCATACCAACTTGTTCAAGTCGTCCAGCTTTCACGCGGTAGATATTTTGTGGGATGAACGGATGAAGGTTGCTTGATGGACCAGAGAACCAGCTCAGTTGTGCATCGCCGATATTGCAACTTGTGGTTCCAATCGCATACGCCATTATTGTTTGACCACTCACGACAATGCTGCCGTATTTTGCGATGTCTGGTATCGCACCAACGATGACATCTTGTCCAATGCTCCCGCCACCGCCCCCAGTATTAAAGCTGATGGCAATTGTTCCAGTTCCACCGAGCGTGGCGGAAAATCCGCCCACCACGAGGCGGTATGTCACTCCCGTCGTCAGCGAGACAGACATACTTGACTGAGTGTCGCACGAATCATCGTTACATCCAATGGGCACAAGTCCAGAGCCACACGAAGAAAAAATCGCCAGTCGCGTATCCCAATTTGCAAGGTTGCAAGTTGTGAAGATGTGCGTGCCAGTTTGAGCTGGAGTGAAAGCGAAGTAATTCACCTTGTATAAAGTGTGTGCGCTGCACCCAACGCTGCTGCCCACCGCGAGCGATGCCGTCGCTGAGGTCGTATCGAAAGTGTTGTTGCCAATGATCGCCGCGGGCGCGGTTGAACAATTTGTGCCTCCGCCTGCAACTCCACCATCACCTCGACGGGCGTGAGCTGGATTTTCCAGCGAAGTTGTATAGGTTCCAAGAGCAATTGCTGCGGAAGCCAGAATCAGTGCCCCGACGGTGTTTTGAATAGACATTGAATTTTTCAACTTTCTTTTATGGACACGAGCCAAATGACCCCAACATTATGGCGAGGTCTGCGCCATCTGTGTACGCGTCGCCATTCAGATCTGCACCGCTTGTCGCCCACGCGCCAAGCAATACAGCAAGATCAGCGCCGTCAACAAAAATATCGCCATTGAGATCCGCAACGCAGGCGAGCGCGCAACTGAGAGTGAGCGTTCCTGTTCCTGTTGTCGTGGTGGTGGATCCAATTCGCACATAAGAGACACTTCCCGCGGTCACAGGCCACGAAACTTTGCTTGTGTTTCCAGCGCAAGCAGAAGCATTGTCCGAACATGCAATGACTGCGGATGAGCAAGAGCTATACACAGCGATGCGTGTGTCGAATGTCGCCGCGCCACAAGTGCTTGCGGTTGCAGTTCCAGTGCAGGATGGGGTGTATGCGTACCAAAGATCATTGTTGATTGCGATTCCAGCACCTTCGTTGCATGATGCGGGGAGCGCTGGAGTCGAATTTGTCGCGGTCGCTGTGTTGAATGCAATTCCGCCATTGCCAATGGCAGTTGGCGTGGCGCAGTTGTCATTGGAAGGTCCAGTGATTGGCACGCTGATGACCATTGAATATTCGTTGCGCGTGTCGCTTGCCAAGAAGACGCGAAGATAAAAGACCGCGGTTGCCCCTGGATTTACATAAGAAAGAGTCTCGTTGTTGACATTACCGTTTCGAATCAAGACCGGTGTCGTCCCGCATGAGCTATAGAGTTCGAGATCGATATCGCCGTTGGCATGGGTGTATGTGAATGTTCCTGTCAGCGTTGCTCCAGCTCCGACAGTGATCGCATACCAATCTTCGGCGAGGCGCTTCACGACTAGTGCAGAATATGTTCCTGCGATAAGAGTCCTTGGTGATGCACAAGTATTGTTTGGTTCAAGTGTGTCATCGGTGCCACTTGCAAGCAGGGTGGCGAAACCTCCGTTCGAAATTGCGAGATCCAAACGGCCGTACCCATCATCCAGTTGCGGGCTCGAGCAGATACTTCCTCCGCAGGTGAGGACTCCGTAAAGCTTTCTGTCCGAGTTGCGATAGATCGCGCTCCCTGACGAGCCGCCTTCGGTTACCCCCGTCGATGTCACACCGTACTGCGTCGCGGAGTTCCATGAGAGACTCGACCAATTGCCCGAGGGACTTCCACAATTGAAGGAAGTAGCGTTCTTCGTGCCAAAGGAGATGCGCTGATAGCTTCCATCTGGGTGATGCAGGCCGGTTGATGCTGTGTTCGTTGGCTGAGTCGCGCCGATCCAGCCAGCCCAGCCGCTGTCCGTTGGCAGCGTTGGGCGAATCAAGAGTAGAGTGCAGTCGCTCGAAGCATATGTAGCCGGCATATCACTGCCCGTGATATTTACGCCAGCAGAAGTCGCTGCCGATGATGAGCATGTATTACGGCGATAGAAGAAATTGAACTGACACGAGTTTGCGACACTGGCAGTCGAGATGCAATGGTTCGCGGTTGTAACATAAGGCGTTTCATCTAAAGCTGTGGTTGCGGTGAGTTGGCCGGAGCAAATGCTGCCCGAAAAAATGAGTCGAAGGGTTGCGTTGGATTCATTGGACCATGTCGGGAAGCAGATGGGATCAAGATGGCAGCTTCCAACAGCGACGCCGCCTTCACCTTCCTCGCCTAATTTCCAAATCTCACGATATCCGTGGTAATAATCGATGTTTGCAAAAGGAAGAGTGGCGACCTTCGTGCCAGTAGGTACAAACCATTCGATCATCGCTTGGTTTGTAGGCATCGCCATACTCCAAGCCTCGCCAGTGCCGAACTCGCCAATGCCATTGATTGGACCTATGACGGAGTCAACCCATCCTGGCGAGGAGATGCGGACTTCCTGGCCCTCCGGCACATCAAGACCAGTGAGATGAAGTCGCGCAGTGGTTGCATTTGGACTCATAAGCACTACACGCCAGAGACGACCACCTTCGACGGGAATCCAATCACCGTTGGCAATGTCAAGCTCAACTGAAACTGGGATTGCAAATCGAAGAGGCTTACGGTCTTCAGTTTCGCGGACGATGTCATCTTCCATCAAATAAAATTGATTATCTTGAAGCGCGAGCTCAAACACCGGAGCAGGAATGAAGTCGATCCCGTGGATTCCAGTCAGTGTCTGAAGAGCTTGTTGCTCTGCCCAAGGCTTGCCTCGAAGCCCGTGACCATCAGCTTCGAGGACAGCCTGAACATTTCCCATGACGAGCCCATCATTTGGCACAGGCGTTGAATTCTTTCCGCCGTTGGATGCAAAGGTAGCGCTGCTCGAGCAAAGAAAGATTGCCACAAAAACTTTTGTCGCGATTGTCAAATTATGCATTTGGAATCTCCTAAAAGATTTTATCGACTTATATGAAAATTCAAAAAAAGGCTGAGTTTATCCATCGAGTACTTTTTAGTGTTTGAGAAAACGCACTTCAAGTTCACATCAGTTTTATTCAATAATAGTAACCCCACGACGCCCAAATGCAAATGATTGCAAGTATTTCCGTAATCATTTTTATAGAAATCCATAATCGCTTGTGATAGGTGAAAAATCCCTCAAAATCGACTCTGCGGCAGTATGCGGATTGCGATGGATGGACAGACAGAAGCCATTGACACTCGTGCCGTTCTCTCAATTCGCGTTGGTCGCACTTGTTTGAGAGCGAAGATATGCAAGAAGATCGAGAATTTCGTCGCGACTGCGAGAATTCAGCAGTCCGCTTGGCATACTTGAAGTCGAAATCTGTGCAATCGACTGGATGTCACTTTTCAATACACGTTCTCGATCGAAGGTCAGTGGATTGGGGCGAACCTCGATTGCTTCTGCGGAATCGGAGACAATTCGCCCAACGACGATTGTTCCGCTTTTTGTTTCGATGATGCTGTCTTTGTATTGATCTGAAACCACTATGGAAGGATCGAGAATCGCGGAGAGCAAATCGCGATTTGTAAATCTTCCACCAGCACCAGTCAAATCTGGTCCAGTGCTTGATCCTTCGTTTGCAAATCGATGACAGAGAATGCAAGTTGACTCTCGAAAGATTCGTGCGCCGCGAGCGATGTCTCGTGATTGCGAATCTGCTGATGAATCGAGCTGATCCTCGAACTCCGACACCTTCCAGTCGTGAAGCGTCGCATTGGTTGTCAAGAAGGGGGTCGTAATCGGCGCTGCTGCTGTCGCTGTGTTGGAAGTTTGTTCGCCCACCGTTGCGCGCGCATCGGTGCGAATATTCTCGATGAATCCCGCGAGGCTGAATCCGCCGCCTTGATCATTGGCGGCATTCAACCACTGCCAATATCTCGCACGAAGGCTGTCAGTCCATCCATCTTTGACCAACCTCAAGAGCGAGACATATCGCAACGCGGCACTGCGATCTGGCGCGCGCTCGAGAGCCGCCATCGCCATCGGAACTGTGCTTGGCAGATTGAGCGCGCTTGCGAGTTCGAGTGCGATCCACTGCGCGGGCGAATCGGTCGAAGTTGATTGCGCGGCACGATCTAAACCAAGATTTGCAACGCGCAAAACGCTTGGAAACGAAGCAAGTTCCCGATGTCTTGCGACCGCGACTTCCGCGATGCGAATCGCCAGAATCGCATCGTTGTCACCGAGAGTCGACGAGGGAATTTTCGCAAAGCACTTCGCCGCGATATCGCAGGCGGACTTCGCATCATCGATCCCGCCGACGCGAAGGAGTGCCAGCGCGCCCGCGAGTTTTGCTCGCGTTGATGGGATTTTCCCAACAGCATCGCGCCACGAATCAAGTGGTTGATGTTCAAGCGCGACACGCGCCGCATCTTGAACAAATCGATCCGAGTGATCGAGCCCTAGAAGAAGCGCGGGCATTCGCTTCGCCAATTCGGCTTCGCCAAGAGTGTGTTGATCGCGTTCAAATGAGCGACGCAGAAGTCGAAGTTGATTACACGCAGCATCGTGCGACGCGCTTGCAGATGTCGCAGGCGCGACGGTGGTCGCGGCAGATTTTTCTGCCTTCACGCAGTACAAGCCGCTTTGTGTGCCTCGACCTCCAGTCACGAAATACATCGCGCCATCTGGTCCCCACGCCATATCCGCAACAGGCATTGGACGACCTGTGATGAACGGTTGCCACGGAGCGCGATATGTCGATCCTTCGGGAGAAATTGTCGCGGCGAGAATTCTTCCGTATGTCCAGTCCGCGCAGAAAATCATGTTCTTCCACGGCGCGGGAAATCCGCCGCCGTATCCAGCAAGCATTCCAGTTGGCGATGCGGAATCCGTTTCGCTCGCGGGTGGCAATTGGTCGGGATACCAATCAGGCATCGCAGCGCTTCCACTTCGCCAACCATAATCGCCACCTTGCACAACATGAACGATGCGAGGAGCGCGATACCACGGTGCGCCGATGTCCCATTCCATATCGCTGTCGTATGTGAAGAGTTCTCCATCCGCGTTGAAGCAGTGGTCGTATGCGTTGCGGAATCCGTTGGCGAATATCGTTGCGTTGTCAGTTGCTGGATCGACGCGCACCACAACTCCACCGGGCGAATACACGCCGACTGCGTGACCTCTGGGATCCCACATACGCGCATCGATTCGATCTTCGCCAAAAAAATCGCAAGGAGAATTCGGCGCGCGGCCTGGTTTTTCGTCGTTGGAATATTGCGCAATAGATGGAGGAACTTTCGTGTGATTTCCTAGAGCGACATAGATCGCGCCATCTGGACCTTTCACCACAGCGTGCGGACCATGTTCGCCCGCATCGCCTTCATATGGAAGAATGCAAGTCGCATCTTCAAAGGAACCATTCTTGTCCAGATCGCGCAGCCGCCATAATCCCATGCGGTCATCCGCGCCAAATCCGTTGGCATACAGCACATCGCCAAGAAAACAGAATCCCTGTGAAGAGCGAATTGGCGCGGAAAATGGTTGGATTTCGGTGGTTGTTCCCGTCCACAGAGTCCCATCTTGATTGCGACTGATTCCAGGAATCCACGCAAGCATCAGCGCACCATCTTGCGGAGAGATCAAGGCGCGGTTCTTGTCGTCGAATGCAATACAGACCCAACTGCCTTGGCCCGATTGCGCGCTTGCAAGAAGTTGAGCTGAAAATCCTGTGGGAATCGTCAGGCTTTCTGCTGGTGGCGCAGATTGAATCGGGCGAACTTCAAGGTCTTTGAATCGCACTTGCATTGGGTCGCCTTGATGCAACTGAAACCCCAACAGTCCGTCGGGCCGAAAGCGAGAGGCGTCGCCATCTGTGACATCGGACATCAGCACATCATTCAGCCAATGTCGCACGCGCGTTCCGCAAGCTTCGATGCGATATTCGTTCCATTCTCCTGTGCGGATTGATTTACGAAGAACTTCGTCGGGGGCAAATTGTGCGACGACGCGTTTCCCTGCTGGAGAAAATTCGACTTGCTCGCCGCGCGCGCTCATCAGTCCTCGGCCGAGACCTTCATATAGCACGCCTGTATAACTATTGTTCCCATCAAAGTCCGCTTGAAATCCCGCAAGGTCGTGTTGGCCTTCCTTTCGCGAACTTCGATAATGAATCCCGCTGTTGCCACCTGTCATTTTGATCTTGCATCGAAGAACGAAATCGCGAGGCATATCGCCATTCCACACCAGATATGCGCTTTGGGTCAACGGATGTTCCGCGGTCGATTGCCCAACGATGCATCCATCTTGAATACTCCAATATGACTTGTCGCCTTCCCAACTTTCAAGTGTTGTGCCGTCGAAGGGCTTGATCACGCCATCATCGGCCGATGCTGTAAAACAGCAGGAAATACTCGTGAAAAGCGCATAAAAGCAGAGTGAGCGTGCTGATGGAATATTCATAGTGTGGGCTTTCGAAACCAAAGGAGATGTTGGATTGGAAGGGACGAATCGTTGCGTTCAAAGATCAATCCCGCCGCTTCAAGTTCGATCCGCGCCTGCGCTTGCGTCATTTTATGCAGCGGCTTGATCGGCACATCTGGATCTTCGCCTCGATATTCAACCAGCGCAACTCGACCTCCAGGTCGCAGTGCGCGTGCGATTGATCGCATCATCTCCCAAGGATGGTCGAACTCGTGATACGCGTCGACGAGAAGGACGAGGTCCACACTTTGCTCCGCAAGACAGACATCGTCGATCTTGCTCAAGATGGGTTTGATGTTTTCGACATTCTCCGTTCTCGCGCGAGCGGCAAGAAAATCAATCATCTCTGGTTGAATGTCCACGGCGAAGACGATTCCGCTTGGTGCAACTGCGCGGGCAAGCGGCAAAGTGAAATATCCACTCCCTGCGCCAATGTCCGCGACATCATCGCCATCGCGCACGCCAAGAAGTTGTATCAACAAATCAGTTCGTTCTTCTGCTTCGCGCGTGCCGCGTTCAAGCCAATAGATCGCAGGGTGTCCCATCACTTGCGCAATCTCGCGGCCGAAATATGTGCGACCAATTCCGTCGGGTGTTGCTTCGTTGTCGGTGTATGCATTGACAGGGGGCGCATCGCTTGGCACGACCGATTCTTTGCGCTCAGATTCGCACGCGGAAAAAGCGGAGATTGCAATGCACGCACCAAGCAGTCGAACTGTCAAAAGAAGTCTCACCCAAACAGCATATAGATAGAAGGAAAACCGCCGTTCTAGAAACATGCATTTTGCGAAGCGATTACTATGACAAGATGAGCCAAACCTCTCGAGCCGTGGGTCTCACAATCGCATTCTTTGCCAGTCTTGTTTGCTTTGCAGGCCAAACTGCGCAAACTTGGTTTGTGGTGCTCGATGTCGCTCCCGATCCCGCCGTCATCACTGATGCCAGCATCCGCGAGCGAATCGTGGCGACAGGTTGGCCGTGGCGAGTGCGTGACATCGAGTCCGGAATCGAGATGCTGCTCGTCCCGCCAGGGAAATTTATGATGGGCGCAAGTGTGGGCGATGCAGACGCAACCGCGGCCGAGCAACCCGCGCACGAAGTTACGATTTCAAAGCCTTTCTATCTCAGTCGCTCTGAAGTCACCCAAGATCAATGGATGAAAATGATGGGAAGCAATCCAAGCCGCTTTCAGCCCAGCGAATTTATTGCCGAAGCGACAGCAATTCGCGAAAAACAAATTCTCGAGATCACCAACACGGGGTTGACCCGTCAAGAAGCGGAACAAAAACTTGGACCATTGCAAGTGCAATTTGGCGCGACCGCAAATTGGCCAGTCGAATCGATGACCCAAGAAGAACTACAGTCGTTTATGCAGAAAACAAGTTTGCAGTTGCCAACTGAAGCGCAGTGGGAATATGCGTGTCGGGCAGGGACGACTTCTGTGACATATGGCTCGCTCGACACGATTGCGTGGTGTGGTGCGAACTCTCAAGAGCACACGCATCCTGTCGCAACAAAAGTCGCCAACGCATTTGGTATGCACGACATGCTCGGCAATGTTTGGGAATGGTGTCAGGATTATTACTCCGCTGATTTATATTCAGCAGATAAAGGCGGCATCACCGATCCGACTGGTCCTGCATCGGGGGCGCGGAAAGTAGTTCGCGGGGGTAATTGGCTCAGTTTGCCAAAGACTTGCCGTGCGTCGTATCGCATCGCTGGTGCTGAGGGGCATCCTGCATATGGATTGCGCGTCGCAAGAAATGTAAACCAGTGAAATACAACCACAATTTTTCTGAAGGGGTATTCTTTTAGATATGAACACTTGGGCACGACATATCGTTTTCCTGACGGCGAGCACCGCGCTCTTGGTCGGTTGTTCGACGACAGGCTCTGGCAGTTCGGGAAAATCTGGCGGCGGTTCATCAATGTCTTGGGCGCAAGTGATCGACCGCAATCCTGATCCAGCCGTTGTCACAAATCCCGAGATGCTCGCGAAGATCAAGGCGACTGGTTTGCCATGGCGAGTTCGAGACACTGCCAGCGGAATCGAAATGCTGCTTGTTCCTCCGGGGGACTTCGTGATGGGGATGAGTCCCGGCGACACACTTGCAATGGAAGACGAACGGCCCGCACATATGGTCACGCTGACGAAGCCTTTTTATCTTGGACGCACTGAAGTCACGCAAGGTCAGTGGACGCAGGTGATGGGTTACAACCAAAGTTATTTCCAAGAGGCGAATTATCGAATTGAGACCGATGGCGAAACAGACGCGAAGGTCGCAGAGTTGATGAAATCTGGATACACGCTCGAAGAAGCGCAGGAGAAGGCGGGCCCTGGAAAACTTGTCGAAACTTTTTCGGCTACATGGCCGCTTGAAACAATTACGCCAAATGAACTCGCTCCTTATCTGATGAAGACCGGCTTGCGTTTGCCAACTGAAGCCGAGTGGGAATATGCGTGTCGCGCTGGCGTTCGTGAGCCGCTCTATGGACCACTGGATGACATCGGGTGGTACGCGGGAAATTCGCAAAAGAAGTCTCATCCCGTCGGCGGTAAAAAAGCCAATTCGCTGGGTTTTTATGACATGATCGGCAATGTCTGGGAGTGGTGTTCTGACTGGTATTCCTCGGACTATTACGCAACGTGCGAAAATGGCGTGACCGATCCAACCGGGCCATCCATAAACGAATTCCGAGTCGCTCGCGGCGGTTCGTGGGATCACATTTCAAAGAATTGTCGATCATCGTTTCGCGAGAATCATTTCATGCCAGATCCCAGAATCACTGACTTTGGTTTTCGCGTCGCGCGCAACCCATAATGAAGAATTGATACAACAGAAATCAAGGATCCAACACAATGAACGCATATATGAATCTCGTCAGTCATAAAATCATCCTGGCTTCACTTGTCACTACAACCTTTGTGGTCACAAGCGTCTCAGCGCAGAGTCCTGCAGCCGCGCAGAATGTAAATCCAACACAAAGCCAGCCCATCCCGCCATCGAGTCAAGACCAGATTCAACGCGCTGTTGGGGAAGGTAAGCCGGCTGACGCGGCAACAAAAATGGCGTGGGCCGAAGTTCTTGAGGTCGCTCCAAATCCAAAGGTTGTGACCGATGCAGGAATGCGCGCGGGCATTCAAGCGACCGGACTTCCTTGGAAAGTTCGAGATCGAGTGACCGGCATCGAAATGCTTTTGGTGCCATCCGGGAAATTCGTTATGGGAATGAGCGTTGGTGACGAAGATGCCAATACAGACGAAAAGCCTTCGCACGAAGTGATTTTGACCAAGCCTTTTTATCTCGGACAAACCGAAGTCACTCAACAGCAGTGGACTCGGCTGATGGGGACGAATCTGAGTTATTTTCAAGACATCAACTTCGAGGTCATTCCCGCGGAAGATCGTGACGCGAAGATCGCGGAATTGTTGGAAGCTGGATACACCCGTCAGCAAGCCGAGGAAAAACTCGGTGCGGTGATCATGGAAAATGTTGTCACAGCGACCTGGCCCGCCGAGACTTTGACTTGGGAAGATGTTCAGTCTTTCATGAAGAAGAGTGGATTGCGTCTTCCAACCGAAGCGGAATGGGAATACGCTTGCCGTGCAGGTTCGACTGGTCCGCTCTATGGAGAGTTGAATCGAATCTCATGGAATACTTCGAATTCAGAAAATCGCACCCATCCAGTTGGCAGCAAACTTCCCAATGCGCTTGGGTTCTATGACATGATTGGCAATGTGTGGGAGTGGACCAACGATTGGTATGCCGCGGACTATTACAGGGCTTGCGAAAATGGCGCGACAGATCCAACTGGCGCTGCGCAAAATCCATTCCGCACGCTTCGTGGTGGTTCGTGGGATTTCGACGGGAAGAATTGTCGATCATCATTTCGCCTGAACTATTTTCAGGGCGATCCTCGAATCACTGATTATGGATTCCGAGTCGCACGAACGCCCTAATTCGCTGGCGTTGCGTTCGTCGCCATCCATTTGTCGATGATTTTTTTCTGCTGCGTTTTCGGCAAAGATCTGATTTGATTGGCATCAGAGAGCGTGGCAAATCCGATCGTTTGTCCTTCATACTTCACTGGAGCAGCAGACGCAGTCAGCGTCTCCCCAGTCAATGGGCACGTGGCATTCGTGATTCCCTTCTGTTCCAATACTTGCGGTGCGGAGAGTTTGGCGCGCTTGGAAATCGGCATCGATCCAAATTGGGTCGAGTCCGAGAGAGATGCGCAATAGACGGGATAGACACTGAAGTATGCGACATAACTCGAATCAGTGGTGACAGGCTCACCGCTGATCGGGCAGAGCATCGTCTCTGATGTGGCACTGTTTGCTTGCGAATCAACAGTGGAAGTGTTGGCGCACCCTGCGGTCAGCAGGACGACAACGAAACAGAATGATCGAGAAGCTTTCATTGAAGGTGCATCATTCATAAATCTGAGTTGGGCGTCAATGGGCATTTCGCCCAAATGGACGAAATGAACCCAATCTTCACAATTCCTTTTCAATTGTTTATTTATTGTTCAATTTGTATTTGTTACCCCAAATGTGTTTGAAGGTCGGATATTCCTTACCTTGAAGTTGTGGTGTGTATTGAAATCAAACCTTCATAGTTGGAGAAATCGAAATGAATAAAGTGACCCTCATTCTCGCCGTTTCCGCTGTTGGTCTCTTAAATATCGCCAGTGCAACAGGAGATGAAGCTGTTGGCGGCAATCAAGCATTGCCCAATCAGGCGATGTCCGAGATTCAGCAAATCAAGCAGCAGATGGCAGAGATGGAAAAGCGCCACGATGCAGAAATCGCTGCGCTTCGAAACGAAAATGGCGACAAGTGGCTGACTCAACAACGCGCAGATGAGATCCGAGAAGTTGTGAAAGATGTCTTGGCGGACTCTCAAACTCGGACGAGTCTTCAAGGTGAAGGCGTCACAGCTGGATGGAATAAAAACTTTTTTCTCGCAAGCCCCGACGGGAATTTCACATTATTCGTGACCGGTCAGATTCAGGCGAGGCAGGCTTACAATTACCAATCGAAATCCAGTCGGAATCCGACGCAGTCTGGGTCGGTGACGTACCCGAAAGAATCATCATCGAATGAATATGGAACAGAAATACGCCGTGCGCGAATAATTTTTACGGGAAATGTCATTGACCCAAGTTGGACATACAGAGTGGCTGTGGCATTCAACCAAAATGCACTCGTCGAAGGTTCGGCAGCAACGAACAATTCACAGAACTCTACAAATGGCGTTGTTCTCGATGATGCGTTCATCCGCAAGGATTTTGGTAATGGATTTGCGGTCCGGACTGGTCAGTGGAAGAGTGCATATAACTTTGAAGAGATGGCGAGTTCAGCTTCTATGCAGTTTGTTGAGCGAACGCTTGTGAATCAATATTTCACTCCAAAGTTCATTGCAGGAATTGAACTTCAATACGAAACCGCACTTTGGCGCGCAAGCGTAAATTGGAATGACGGAGGAGGTAATCGTAATGTTAGTAGCGTCGGTTCTTTCAGCACTTCTGAGAACAATGTTCAATGGGCGACTTCGGGCCGCGCAGAACTGAAGTTGGCTGGCGAATGGGGGCAGTTCAGGGAAATGATGTCCTTCCGTGGACGCGAAGACGGCATATTAATTGGCGCTGCGTACAACTGGCAGCGTGGCGGTGCAGGCAATGTCCCTACATCCGCAGGGGTGAGTGGACCGATTGTTGGCAATGATGACGGCATTAATTTTTCATACACCGCAGATTTTAATTTGCGCTCAAACGGATTCAGTTTCTTTGCAGCATTCTTAGGAAACAGTTTTTATTCTCGGCCAGATGGTGCAGAAGCAGTGAACTCGCTCGGCGCAGTCGTACAGGGTGGTGTTTTCCTCAGCGACGACATCGAAATAACTGCACGCTGGGAATGGCTGAATGTCAGTGGCGGTACATATTCAGTTGTCAGTTCTGGAAACACTCCTATTCCTGCCACGAGTCCGAATGCTTTGGGGTCTGCTCTCAACGCTCAACACTTTTCAATTTATACCGCTGGCTTAAACTATTACATATCAGGAAACAGAGTGAAGCTGAATGCAGATCTGGGCTATGTCGCAGGTGCAATTATGTTCTCGACTGGACTTTTTAATCAAAATATTATTGGCGCAGACTATCGAACGGATCAAAACTCGAGCGCCACTGGGCAAGTCGTCGCCAGAGTTCAGTTGCAATTGTTGTTCTAAAAAAGCTATAGTTTACATTCCATGAATTCTGTTTCAAGCGCAGCCAAATCAACCGTTGCAAGCATGATTGCGCTGGCAACGGTTCTTTCTTGCAGCGCATATGCAGTGGACGACGAGAGTGATCTGCTCAAGAAAGCGATCAACAAGATCGAACAGCTCGAAAGCAAAATTTCGACGATGGAGACGCGCCACGATGCGGAGATCGCTGCGATTCGTAATGAAAATGGCGACAAGTGGTTGACCCAGCAACGGGCGCAAGAGATTCGACAATTGGTGAACGATGTTCTCGCCGACTCGGAGACTCGTTCAAGTCTTCAGAGCGCTCCGATGACCGCTGGCTGGAATAAGGGCTTTTTCATTGGCAGTGCTGACGGCAATTACACGATGAAAATAAGCGGTGAGATTCAAGCGCGCTTTGCTTTTAATAATCAGCCAAGTGCGAATCGAGTTCCTACCAACGACGATGCATCTTCCGAATATGGATTCGAAATGCGTCGAGTCAAACTTGGATTTGATGGAAACATCCTTGATCCGAGCTGGACATACAAGATCAGAGTTGGATACAACCAGATTTCACCAGTTCAACAGACCTCAACTGACTTTCAAAACACGTTTAATACCCCTGTGCTTGAACAGGCATTTATCCGCAAAGATTTCGGTAATGGTTTTTCGATCACGACGGGTCAGTGGAAGAGCAACTTTAACTATGAAGAGTCTGTTTCCTCGACGGAGCAACAATTTGTCGAACGATCGCTCATCAATCAATATTTCAACACCAAATGGATTCAAGGGGTTCAGATTGGATATCAATCTGCAGATTGGCGTGTGAATATGAATTACAACGACGGTGGCGGCAACCGCAATGTTGGAGTTGCGAGTCTTGCTGCCGATTCGGGAAACCTTGTCGAGTGGGCGACTGCTGGGCGCGTCGAACTGAAGTTGGCTGGAGAATGGAACCAGTTTCGTGAATTGATGTCATTTCGTGGCGGCGACGACGGTATGCAAATTGCCGCTGCATATAACTGGCAACGCGGTGGATCAAACAATCAACTCAACGGTAATTTTGTCGGCAATAGCGATGGAGTCAACATTTCATACACCGCGGACTTCAATGCGCGGTTTAGCGGGGTAAGTCTCTTTGCCGCATTCTTGGGAAACAGTTTTTATTCCCGTCCCGACGGCGCAGCGCCAGTCAATTCCTATGGCATCGTCGTGCAAGGTGGTTTTTTCGTGAGCGAAGATGTCGAACTTGCCGCACGCTGGGAGTGGCTGAATGTCACTGGCGGCACGACGGATATCAACGCAGGCCCGAATCCAGGAACTCCATCCGCAATCAATGCGCAACACTTTTCAATCTATACCGTTGGCGCGAACTATTACATCTCCAAGAATGAAATCAAATTGAATGGAGATGTTGGATATGTCGTTGGCGGAGTTCTGTTTCAGAATGGTTTGTATAACCAGCCTATTGTTGGCGCAGATTATCGATCAGATCAAACATCCGATTCCACTGGGCAAGTTGTGGTGAGAGTTCAGTTGCAGTTGGTCTTCTGAATTCGATATTGCTGTCAGCGCAGAGGAATCACATCAAACGGTCGCGATCGGAAGTCCTTCCATTCCTCGCCAATTTCCCCTAAATCAGCAAGATTTCCATCTTGGGCAACATCTGTCGTCGCCGCTTCCGCAAGCACATATTTTTGCCCCTTGTATGTGATCGTCTGATCACCTCGTTGCACGTCGACGCGCACCCCAAGAATCGCATGGCCTGCGCCATCCTTCATCTTGAGAGTGACCATCACAACATCCGCGATCTTCTTTGACCGAATGAGCGCAGCCATAAGCGTGGACTTCGAATCGCAATCGCCACCTTTGAGCAGTGTGATCAGCGGGGTGCGCATTCCACAGCGATCCTTGCCATCGGGCAGATCGGCAATCGTTTCGTATGGAATGCTTTGAATGAAACGAAAAATCGCCGCGACCTTATCGCGCACAGTGGCGACACGCGGCGCATCGCTTTCTTTCAACACCCGATCTGTTTCGAACAAGATACTTTGGGCAATGGGCTGGACTTCATCTCGACATCCTTCAACCAACCATTCATAGTTTGCTTCAAGGATGCCCAATGCTCCATCGGCTGATGGAGTTACTTGCATTCCATGATGCGCCAACTTTTCCTCCAGAAGCCGCTGACACCGCAGTTTGTCTTCAGGAGTTGTGAATGAAAACTGAATCGCATCCATTGGAACTCCGAAGTGCTTTTCAATCGACTGCGCGCGCGCTTCATTCACCGAAACCTGAATCGAAAAGTTCCAAGGCTTGATGGAAGGATCGCGATACTTCACGCCGTCGCGATAGGTGATCGATGGTGTCGCATCAAGCCAAGTAAAAGTCCGCTTGATGATCTTGGACTTCACCTTCGCGGGCTCGTCCGGTGTCTTCAGCCACGCATCAAATTTCTTGTTGTAATCCTTGGGAGGAGGCTGTCCGCCACCTGCTTGGAAGGCAAAAGCAGTTACAAGAGCGATAATCGTCGAATGAAGTGGGGATGGCATAACTTTTTTTATTGTAATCACAGGTTCAAGTGGAAATCCGCCAACTCGGGCATATCCTGATGGTGTGAGAACTCTGTCTGCAACGATTCTGCTGACTTGCGCCGCAGCGACCGCCCCTTCGATGGCGGGGATCACGCTTGTTGGGCCGACGACTTTGCCGATCTCAACTCTGCTCTATCCAACGCATGCAGCGGTGGGAGATGTCGACGGCAATAGTGTCGTTGACATCATCGTGAGTTGCCGAGATGTGACGGGGAATCTGGCATTTTTGCGCGGGATTGGTGGCGGTATTTTCGCTCCAGCAGAATTGATCCCGATTGGATCGCAAGCCGACTGGGTGGAGATTCGTGATGTTGATGGCGATGGAACGCCGGACTTGCTTGCAAGTATTCGCGCGGGATACGGAAGGTTCGCCGTGCTGAAGGGACTTGGTGGAGGTCAATTCGCACCACCCGTGATGATTCTTGCCCAGCGACAACCCGCGGGGATGATCGTGCGCGATCTTGATGGTGATGGCGATCTCGATGTCGCGCTTGTCAATTATATTTCTGCTTCGGTCGAGATATGGAAGGGCGATGGTGCGATGAACTTTCAACTTTCGCAGATCATCATGGCGCAACAATGGTCCGCGGGAATTCCATATCCCTTCAGCATTATTGCCGCCGATTTTGATGGAGATGGAGATCTCGATCTTGCGACCGCGTCCATCGGTGGATCTCAAGTTGCAATCATGCGCAATATGGGGTCGGGCAATTTCTCGCAGGGCGAAACATGGCGCGCACCTCCGTTTGGAGATGAAACAGTTTCGATCGCCAATCTCGCGCCATCAGATATTGACAAAGATGGTGATATCGACATCATCTCAAATGGATTATTGCTTGCTTCGCCGAATGTGACTGTCTATTGGATCAATGATGGATCGGGTCTCTTTGCGCAGAAAGTCATTCGCCCCGGTGGAACAGAGGGATATGCGTGGACTGTCAATGCCGCGGACATGGATAATGATGGCGACGACGATGTGCTGATGGGTTCGGCACTGCCAGGAAAGTTGACGATCGCAGAGGTTGATGGCTTAAGTGGTGGCGCATTCGTGAATGTCGCCACAAAATCCGCAGGAAGTTTTCTTCGCGACATGACACTGATCGACATCGACAACGATGGCGATAGAGATGTCGTCGCAGTCGATATCGCGGCGCACTCCGTGATGATCTATCGCAATACTTCGGGTGGAGTCGCGGACGATCCGCCAGAGCACCCTTGGGGAACTCTTCCAAAGTTCAAGAATGCATCAGCTGCATCGCAGTGGTTTGCTCAGTGGGAACGCGCGGAAGGTTCGGTGGCTGGCGATATTCCCGCGGTATGTGGTCCGGGCGCGGGTCCATGCGAAGAAGTGCACGACACCCCTGGATGTGTTCGGACTTTGTGTTGTGAAGCTGTTTGCAAATTCAATCCACTCTGCTGCGAATTTGCGTGGGATCAGGTTTGCGTTGATACGGAGGATGAACTTTGCGACAACTTCAACTGCCCAAGTGCCGGAGCTTGCGACGAATTTCATCCCAGCGTCGGCTGTGAAAACGAATCATGCTGCAGTTTTCTCTGTGACTTTGATCCCTTCTGCTGCTATTCCATTTGGGATGAAACATGCGCACGAGAAGCGCCAATGTATTGCGGAGCATCCGCATGTTCGATCGGGCATAATCCAATTGCCATCGAACTTCCAGAGATTTGCTATCAGCGCCTTGACGATGGTTGCAACAAGGTCGGCGCGGGATCGATTGCCGCGCTCTGCGGCAACATCTATGAGTCGACGATTTCCTCCGATGTTCCTCGGGATACGGATTGGTTCCGACTCGATGCACTGGGATGTGCGAGCGCGGTCATAACATTCAACACCGAATTTCCGCTCTTGGCGTTGGTGGTGCAGGGAACATGCGATGGGCCACTGCAAATGCGGCAAGCATTCGAAGTCGAGCCTTGCTCAAGCGGATCAATGAGTGTTGACAACGCGCCGAATTCTTGGCTGGTGTTGAGCGCAGGAAATCTGAACCAAGTTTTCCGTGGGGAGTTTCCCTGCGACATCGTTGACCCCGATGATCCACCTCCAGATCCGAATGACCCGCCGTTTCAACCAGGTTTCTTTGGTCTGCACTACCGTGCGAGTTTTATCGCTGTAGCAGTCGCCGGCGATATCAATGGTGACGGCTATGTCAATGGTGTCGATCTTTCAATCTTGTTGAGCGGATGGGGCGGTTCAGGTCCGGCGGACCTCAATCACAACGGGATTGTTGATGGAGCGGACTTGACGACGCTATTTTCCAATTGGGGTTGAACCTGCGCTCGTGGCAGGGGGCGGCCTTTTCAGCCTTCGCTCGCCGTCTGCTCCGATGCAATCTGAACGCATCGTGACATTTCAGCGCGTACTTCTGCCTCTGAAACAGCAACGCCACGCGCCTTGAGATCAGCGGTTATTTTTTTCAGAACATCATCGTCGCCGGGCTTCTTCAGATCGTGCTGGATGAGTTCAGCCGCATATTGTGCGATCTGATCGGCGGACATCTTTGCTTTATTCCCGAACCATTGAGCGAGCAATTTATTTCGCCGTGCTTCGACTTTGAAACGCTTCTCAGCATCGAAGGCGAATTTGTTTTCGAACGCATCTTCTCGTTTAGAAAATCCTGACATCCTAAAAACTCCTTGAACTTTATTGTATCGAACGTGGGAACTGATATGGCAAGTGAAGGAGTTTCTTATGTCTTGCATAGAAAAAGGTCGAAGCGCTGCGCTTCGACCTTTAGGGTTATCCTAGAAAAATGATTCTAGAATCGAGATTTCGAATTACGTCGTTGATGTGCGCTTCGTGAATACTGCAACAATCACGAGCAGGGCAATCAGACCCACAAATCCACCGCCACCTAGTTGGCCAACAAACTTCATCAGATTGTCGGTGATCCCACCAAAGAATCCAACATTATTTGAGCCGAAGATGATCTGCACAAGGACGCCGAGCCCAATAAAAAGAAGCATGATGTCCATAAGTTCACGCGCCCAACCTTTGACCCAAGTAAATGCCTGCATTTGATAGCTCCTGTTTGACTCTGATCAGTGGGAACATTGCACGATGCAATGCTTCCGAGTTTGTTATCGGCGAAATATGCTATTTGCGCCATTTTTTATGGGAAATGCCAAGCAATTTGAGGCAATGGGGGGGGCTGTTTTTCATAAAAAGCGCATTCATTTGATAAAAACAGCGATATTTACTGCTTTGTCTCGCTTCGAGGACATATTTTGAAAGTTTGCGATTTTTCAAATTCACCTTGCAAATCAGGCGACCGCGGATGCGGGAGTCATCGCATTTCGTGCAGGCGCAGGTGTTGGCGAATTGGACTGGGTGATTTCGAATCGACTATTCGTCACGCATTCATACTGATCGCAACTGCTTCTGCGATCCTGATGCCGTCAATCGCTGCGGAGAGAATTCCACCAGCATAACCCGCGCCTTCGCCAGTTGGAAACAGTCCGCTGGTATTGAGACTTTGCAAATCAAATTCGCCGCGCGTGATGCGAATGGGCGAAGATGTTCGCGTCTCGACCGCAGTCAACACAGCGTCGGCAAGATCGAATCCCTTGACCTGACGGGCGAACGCGGGAATCGCTTCGCGAATCGCAGTGACTGCAAACTCTGGCAGTGCGCTCGAGAGATCGCAGAGATGAACGGAAGGGGTGTATGACGGTTGCACACTTCCCAAAACTGTCGAAGGGCGACCAGCAAGAAAGTCGCCGACCAATTGACCTGGAGCTTTGTATCCACCGCCTCCAAGTTCGAAGGCGCGCGATTCCCAGAAGCGTTGAAACGCAATTCCAGCCAGACGACCTTCTGGATAATCCACTTCAGGCGTGATTCCCACGACGATTCCAGCATTGGCATTGCGTTCGTTGCGGGAATATTGGCTCATTCCATTCGTAACGACTCGGCCGGGTTCGGATGCCGCAGCGACGACGGTTCCGCCGGGGCACATACAAAATGTGTAAACAGATCGACCATTCGTGGTGTGATGGACCAATTGATAATCCGCTGCGCCGAGCAAAGGATTCGTCGCTTTCTCGCCGAAGCGACATTCATTGATCAGCGACTGTGGATGTTCGATTCGAAAGCCGATTGAAAAAGGCTTTGCTTCGATATGCACGCCGCGCGCGTCGAGCATCTCGAATGTATCTCGCGCGCTGTGTCCAACAGCGAGAATGACATGCTTCGCGGAAATGTGTTCGCCGCTTGCAAGCGTGACGCCAGTGATACGGCCGCGCGTGGGATCAGCATCGCTTCGTTCGATCTTGATGTCATCGACTCGGCTTTGGAAACGGACTTCGCCTCCAAGTTCGATGATCTTCGCCCGCATTTTCTCCACGACGCCAACAAGTCGAAATGTTCCGATGTGCGGTCGATTGACGTAGAGGATTTCTTCGGGCGCGCCTGCTTGCACGAACTCGTCGAGCACTTTCAGTCGATAGTGTTTCGGATCTTTGATTTGGCTATACAACTTTCCGTCGGAAAAAGTTCCTGCGCCGCCTTCGCCAAATTGCGTGTTTGATTCTGGATCGAGCACGCCGCGTTCCCACATAAGAAATGTGTCTTTCGTTCGTTCGCGCACGGCCTTGCCGCGTTCAAGAACGATTGGCCGAAAACCAGATTGCGCCAAGATCAGAGCTGCAAAGAGTCCAGATGGGCCCATGCCAATGATGAGTGGCCGCGCCGATTGTGTAGGAGATGCCTTCGCCACGAATTTATAACTTGTATCGGGCGCTTGACTGATACGTCGATCACCCTTCACGCGCGCGAGCAATGCGGATTGATTTCGAACCTCGACATTGATCGTGTACACAAAGAGCATCGCTTCTCGCTTGCGCGCATCGATCGAGCGACGGAAAATATGAAAGCGAACAAGATCATCGGATGGAATCCCAAGTCGATTGATGATCGCACGGCGCAGCGCACCTTCGGGATGTTCAAGGGGAAGTCGTAGTTCGTTGAGTCGCAACATTGATGGTTCGTCCGAGGAGAGATCTGGTGAACCTTCCAATGTAGTGGGAGGATCGATGTGGGGTACTGCGCCTAGAAACCTTCCCAAATCACGATTTGTGACATATATTTCAAATCGAGTGCGACAGATGAGAGAGTTGATCTCAGCAAAAAATCTTCACAAGTCTTTCGCGGAACTGCATGCTGTGAAAGGTGTGTCTCTTCAGGTGAACGCCGGCGAGGTTGTTGGATTTCTTGGACCCAACGGCGCGGGCAAGACCACGACAATGCGAATGTTGACTGGTTTTCTCGATCCCAGCGCAGGAAGCGTTTCGCTCGATGGTTTTTCTCTCGCCGATGATCCGCTTGCGGCACAGAATACATTTGGCTATTTGCCCGAGGGCGCGCCTGCATATCCTGAAATGACTGTGCGTGAATATTTACAATTCATTGCGCGCGCGAGGGGGATTGCTCGTCGAGAGATCGCAGGGAAGATCGCAGATGTCGCTGGTCGTGTGCATTTGCGTGGCGTGCTCGATCAGGTGATTGAAACTCTGTCAAAGGGATTTAAGCGCAGAGTAGGAATTGCGCAAGCGATCATTCACGATCCACCCATCTTGATAATGGACGAACCAACTGATGGTCTCGATCCAAATCAGAAGCACGAAGTGCGCGAACTTATTCGCACGATGGGTTCGACGAAAGCCATTGTTCTTTCGACGCACATTCTTGAAGAAGTCGAAGCAGTGTGCACCCGTGCAGTGGTGATCGCAGCTGGTCGAGTGGTCTTTGATGGAACACCAGAAGAATTCGAATTGATCGCCCCCGCGAGCGTCACACGCAATCGAATGGATTATGTCTTTCGACAATTGACAGCAACTGCCGCAGAGGTGGCGCAATGAGCCCGTGGCGTGTGATTTTACGCCGCGAGTTCCGCGCCTATTTCGCGACGCCGCTCGCCGCAGTCTTTCTGGTGGTTTTCCTCTTTATGGCGGGTGTTTTCAGCTTTTCGATGGGCGGACTTTTCGAGCGTGGGCAAGCGGATTTGCGGTCATTTTTTCAGTTCATTCCGTGGCTCTTTCTCTTTCTCGCACCTGCGCTATCGATGCGACTCTGGGCGGAAGAGCGACGACTTGGCACGATCGAAATTCTTACAACACTGCCAATTCCACTCTGGCATGCGGTTGTTGGCAAGTTTCTTGCGGCGTGGATTTTTTCAATGGTCGCACTCGCGTTGACAGCGCCACTTTGGTTTACAGTTTCTTGGCTGGGCGATCCAGATCAAGGAGTGATTGTGGCGGGATACATCGGATCGGCGATGGTCGCAGGAATCTTTCTGGCCATCGGTGGATTTGTCTCTGCGCTGACGAAAAATCAAGTGATCGCATTCGTGGTGACGATCGTCGCATGTTTTCTTGTGCTGCTTTCTGGATTCCCGCTCGTGCTGAATTTCTTTCGAGGTTGGATGTCCACTGGCGCAGTTGATGCAATCGCAAGTGTCAGCGTGCTGACGCATTTCAACAGTTTGATGCGCGGCGTGGTGGAACTTCGCGATGTGATCTATTTCGCCTCTGGGATTTGCGCTTTGATGGTCGCAACTACTTTTGTGGTTGACTGGAGAAAGAGCGCCTGACATGAAGCGAGCGAGTAAACGATCGATGGCGATTCTTGCCAGTTTCCTCCTCTTATTGGGGTGGATTTCGCTCAATGCGATTCTCTCCGTGGTTGCCATTCCGCTGCGAGCGGATTTCACCGAAGGATCCCTCTATACGTTGTCGCCTGGAGTTCGGGCGATGTTGCAATCGCTTGAAGAACCAGTTCGAATCGACTTTTACTACACCCAAGATGCTGCAAAAGACATTCCCGTGATCAGCAATCACGCAATGCGCGTGCAGGAATTCCTCAACGAACTGGTGCGGGCATCTGACGGTCGAGTCGATGTCAAGACGATAGACCCTCAACCATATTCCGAAGGCGAAGATGCCGCGAAGGGAGCGGGAATTTCGCCGATCACCGCCGATGGCGCAGGTCGACAGTTGATGCTTGGTCTGGTGGTTTCTGGCGCGACCGATCGCCGGGAAGGAATTCCATATCTCAATCCAGCTGAAGAGGCGTATTTGGAATATGACATTTCGCGTGCGATCATCAGTGTGTCTCGACAAACTCGAGCGCGTGTTGCTTTGATCACAAGTATGCCGATGGATTCGAGTTTCGAACCTCGATCTCAGCAGATGACTCCACCATGGCAAATACTTGCGCAACTGCGAACGCTTTTCGATGTTGAAGTGGTTGCTGCGAATGCCGAGAAATTGCCGGCAAAATTCGATGTGCTGGTCATTGCGCATCCGAAGGCGCTTGGCGAACCTCTGCTGCGCGCGATTGACGCATATGCCGTTGCAGGTGGAAGAATGTTGATCTTCCTTGATCCATATTGCGAATCCGACGCGCAAACTGCAGGACCTGGCGGATTTGGCGCAGGGGGAGGGGCGAGCGATTTAGGAAACCTTCCCGCTGCTTGGGGAATCCAATGGAATCCTGGAAAAGTTGTTGCCGACCGAAAATATGCGCAGCGCGTGCGCGCGCGCACGGAAGGTGGCTTGGCGACAATCGAATATGTCGCGTGGCTGATGCTTTCCAAAGACGCGATCTTGAATAAAGATCCTGCCTTTGGAGTTTTGCAAACGGTTGTCATGCTCTCTGCCGGTTCACTGCAGAAGACCGAAGGCTCGTCGCTTGAGATGACGCCTCTGATTGAAAGCTCCGCGGACTCGATGATCATCGATGGATCGAAGCTTGGATCGTTCGCAGATCCCGCCGCGTTGTTGCGCGAGTTCAAACCTGACAATCAGCGTCTTGTGATCGGCGCGCGATTTGCTGGGCAAGTCAAGAGCGCGTATCCGACAGATACGGCAGGAGCCGCAGCACCCGCGTCGATTGTGGTCATCGCGGATGCGGATTTATTGCGAAACGAGGCGTGGATTCAAGAAGATCGTGTTGGCGCGCTCAGTTTGGGGTGGAGAACATTCGCCGATAATGGATCGCTTCTGTTGAACGCTGTCGAGCAACTTTGTGGAAACAACGCGCTTCTTTCGTTGAAGTCGCGTGGTGCAAGTCAACGGCCATTCGATGTTGTGCGGGAATTGCAGCGCCAAGCGGAGGATCGTTACCGCGCAAAAGAAGAAGAGTTGAAGGCGCGCATCGCACAAACGCAGACGCGTATCAATGAACTGCAGAAGCAGAAAGCGCCAAATCAAATGTTGATTCTGACAACTGAGCAACAAGCTCAATTGCAAGCGGCTCAGTCTGAAGTTTCCGATGCACGCAAGGAACTACGCCAAGTGCAATTCAGTTTGCGCGAGGAAGTGGAAGCACTGGGGCATCGTTTGATGCTTTTGAATGTTGTCGCTTGGCCAATCGTGGTTGCGATTCTCGCCTTGGCATTTGGTTTACGACGCAACTTCTGGCGACGAAAGGTGGCAATATGAATGGATCGAAAGTTCTTCGCATCTTGATCGCAGCGGTATTCGTCATTGTCGTGATCGCAGTATTGCTTCGAATGGCTGGGCCCAACACCGTCGATCAGAGTGGGATCGGAGATTCGATGGTCAATCTTGCTGAACTTGCTCCCAAGATCAACGCAGTCGAAATGGATAATGGGTCGGAGTCAATTCGGGCGGAGCGTGGATCAAATGGATGGGTGGTCACTTCTCGCGATGGTTTTCCCGCGAAGCCCGAAACGATTCAGGAAGTTGTGCGCGGGCTGATTTCATTGAAGAAATCGCAGAGAATGACGGCGAAACCAGATCGCCACAGTGAACTCGCCGTCGCATGGCCCGATGAGAAGAAAGAATCGCGACGCATCCGCGTCTTCGCAGAAGGATCAGCGGATCCGATTGTTGATCTGATCGTTGGACGGGCGGTGCAAGCGCCAGCAGGTGTTTATGTTCGCGGTAACGGCGACAATCAATCATGGCGATGCGTGGGAACTCTTGGCGCAGGAGGCGATATTGGATCCGCAAGTTCGATGTCGTCGTGGCTCTTGGGACCAATCGCAGATTTTTCAGCTGACGAACTTCAAGAGGTGGACTTCGATGGTTTGAAGATGACCCGCAAAGATGGACAGTGGTCAGTTGAGACGCCTGGGCTTGTTATGCAGGATGCAGCTGTGCAAAATCCGCCTGCGCAAGATCCAAATGCGCCACCAGCCGAAACCAATCCAAAGCGCGATGCGATGAAGGGGACGCTGCCATATCTGCTTTCTGGATTTCAACCCGAAGATGTTCGACGAGAAAAACCAGAGGATCTTTCGCATCCAAATCAGTTGTCGGTCGTCCTTCGAATTGACGCCCAACACACCGTTGATGCTCGCCTTTGGAAAGAGGGCGATGCAATTTGGGTTCGACTTGCTCCAGGCGATTGCGCTGGAGAGGCAAATGAAAAATTGACCAAAGCTGCGGCGCAGTGGAACGGATGGGTCTTCAAGATGCCTTCTTGGAGAACTGGCTATTTAAATCCGCTCTTCGAGGCTGGAAATGCGACGTTGGCTCCTTCTGCGCCAACTGCGCCCGAAGGTTCTGGCCTTCAAGCGCCACCCGCCGCGCCTAGTTCAGAGAAATAATCCCTCAAAGATTCTGTGCTTTGGCATAGCGCCGTTCGCCGCGAATGGGGATAATTTGGCAATGGCAACTCCTGTAAAACCCGACATAGTTTCTAAAGTTTCTCCCTCCACAAAAATTTACGAAGGCGACGGAGATCGACTGGTCGAAGTTCCGGTTGCTGGACCAAAGGTGACGATTCTTCCATCTGGCGATCCGCGAACTGCTGAAGCAACGCGCCA
>SXGT01133276.1_pt1 | contig 26547 bp, 19 predicted proteins | sample 3176221 | NCBI WGS metagenome assembly SXGT01 (sample SAMN11356862, study PRJNA531348) | freshwater metagenome | isolation source: freshwater sample F1-120 | place: China: Fuxian Lake, Yuxi | collected 2017-12-25
AGACACTTGGCGGGAGAAAGTGGCCGGAATCGATGCCGGTGCGGATGACTATCTGACCAAGCCCTTTCACATGGAAGAACTGCTGGCCCGGCTCCGGGCCCTGATTCGCCGTGCCGGCGGGCATGCCTCTACCGAGTTGGTTTGCGGTCCGCTGACGCTGGATACCCGCAGCAGTCGTGCCAGTGTGGATGGAACTGCCTTGACGCTGACGAGCCATGAATACCGGGTTCTCGCTTACCTGATGCACCATCCGGGTGAAGTCGTCTCCCGAGCAGAACTAACCGAACATATTTACGCGCAGGATTTCGATCGTGATTCGAATACGGTCGAGGTATTCATCGCGCGCTTGCGTAAGAAATTACCGCCGGGCCTGATCGAAACCGTGCGCGGACTGGGCTACCGACTCAACAAAGCGCAATGAACTTTGCCCTCTTACATAACTCCCTGCGTATGCGTCTCTTGGCGGGTACGCTCGTCTGGATCGTCATCTCAATTCTGGTAGCAGGCTGGGGGCTTGGGCAACTTTTTCATCAGCATGTCGAAGCACAGTTCGATGCGGAACTAAAAAATCATCTGGACCAACTTACCGCCCAACTGATTCTCGATGAGCAGAATCTGGCCCAAGTACGATTACTTCCGAGTGACCCGCGCCTCAACAAACCCCTGTCTGGTCTATATTGGCAAATAGACCGGATTGCCGCAGCGGGTGAACTACCCGCCAAGGCTGTGTTGCGTTCCCGCTCACTGTGGGATGAAACATTAGACGTGCCAGCCGATACCCTGGCGGACGGAGAGATTCATCAGCATCGAATTGAAGGCCCCCAAGGGGTTGCTCTAAGAGTGGTGGAGCGTACCGTCACCATTGACGCTCATTCCCTGAGGTTGATGGTTGCGGCCAATGAAAGTCTGATGACAGGACCTATCGCAGACTTCAAAGGCCATCTTTGGTTGGCATTGGGCATACTGGGAATGGGATTGACGTTCGCTGCCTCAATGCAAGTATTCGTCGGGCTTGCCCCGCTACGCACCATGCAGGATGCGCTTGGACGTGTCCGGCATGGCGATGCCAAAAATATGGAAGGCACGTTCCCGAACGAGATCATGCCCCTGGTGAATGAGTTCAACACGGTGCTGGCGCAAAACGCCGAGGTGGTCGAGCGTGCCCGAACGCAAGCCGGCAACCTTGCCCATGCGCTTAAAACACCGCTGAGTGTCCTCGCCAATGCCGCCAATGCTCCCGAGAAACGAGATGACGACTTGGCACGTCTGGTCGCATCGCAAGTCGATACCGTGCGCAAGCAGGTCGATTACCACCTGAGCCGGGCACAAGCTGCCGCATCGGTACAATTTCCGGGCATGCGCACTGCCGTTGAACCTGTCATCCGGGGACTGGTACGAGTCATGCAACGGGTGCATGCAGACCGTCAGCTCGAGTTTGTCGTACTTCCCGATCCAGCCAATCTGGCATTCCGCGGTGAAGAACAGGATTTACAGGAAATGCTGGGGAATCTGATCGATAACGCATCGAAGTGGGCCAGATCACGGATCGAAATTCAAGTCTCGGACGGGTCTGGCAAACTCCGGGTGAGCATCGATGACGACGGCAAGGGCATCGCCGAGACCGAACGCGATCATGTACTCAAACGAGGGGTTCGCGTGGACGAGCAGGTTCCCGGTACGGGGCTGGGGCTTTCCATAACCGCTGACCTGGCGCGAATGTACGGTGGTGATTTGGTGTTGGCCAAATCATCAATGGGCGGGCTTCAGGCATCGTTGATACTGCCGGCTTTTTGACTCATTCCCCATTGCACTTGTCGGACAAGGATACGGTTACTTTCCAGTAAAACATTTCAGGCTAGGTTCGAAGTTCGCGTTAGTCTGCGGAGAAATAACGCGGCCAACGTGACCTTGGGCTGAACGACAGGTCAACGACGCATTGCCGCCCAACACGGTCCTCCGACCCACGGTCGGCATTGGCCGAGCAGAACGTCTTGAGTATCCGGCAGGTTTCAGAGTGCACCAGCCATCGGTTATGCCGTTGTCAGCAGGCCGCTGTCAGTCTGAAAGGCCCTACAGGCTTTGAACTGCTCAATGTTGCCGGCGATGTCTCAAACAGATTGGGAAGAGACATCCAAAGTTTCATCACTGCCGAAGTATTTCCGACCCGCTTTGGTGAGTCATCCCTTTGCATAGCTGCCTTTGGTGGTCTCAACCTATCGGCCAGCTGCCGACCTTCGCTCTTCCCCAGAGCGGACATACCGAGGGCAGGTGCCCCCTCAAAGCTGCCTGACGGCCGATGAGTGCTTGTCGGCCAGTGCGGCATTTGGCCTGATGGGCCTTGGCGGTCAGCAATGCATCGAATACCTGCCCTTATACAATCTGGCCATAACCGGCCGTGCTGTGCTTCCATGAAGCTACGATCTTTTCAACTGCTGGACTTCAATTCCTGCCTTAAATCAATTCACACAACTCCTCAATAACACCCAATGCTTCTGAGCGACTAGCGCTGAAGGAATGGCTTCGTTACACTTCATTGCCCTGCAACACAAGGCTTCGCTATCGACATGTGTCCCTGACCTACAATGGCATCCATGTTGTCGGTTGCTACCTTGATGGCTTGCAATTTTCGATCAGGAGTTGCTTGTCCACGAGCCGAAGAACGTCGGAGTCATGAACCATTACTTGGAGTACCCAGAATGTCGAGCAACGTTGTCGACGCATCAACTCGAGAGGTCGGTGATCCATCGCTCCCGGCCTTAACGATCCTGATCATCGAGGATGAAGCCGGCGACTTCGGTCTGGTTGAAGCAGAGTTCCATCATATTGGACTGGGAGAGGGCAACCGGGTACCTCAACTGGTTTGGGCGAAGACTCTGGCCGACGGTCTGGCTGCCGGGCGCAAGGCATTGCCCGATGTCATCCTGCTGGACCTGTCTTTGCCCGATTCCTTTGGAACGGCTACGGTCCAATCCGTCGTTGCTGCATTCCCCCAAATTCCCGTCGTGGTTTTTACATCGAGTGATGATGACGATCTGGCCATCACCTCACTAGAAGCTGGCGCACAGGATTATTTGGTGAAGGGGCAGTTTGATCGACACGCACTCAAACGAGCACTGCGCTACGCCAGCGTTCGTAGGCAGATGGATCAAAGCTTGCGGCTGTTTCAATCAGCGCTGAATTCAGCAGCGGACGGTGTTGAAATCACCGATTCGGCCGGATACATTCAGTGGGTCAATCAGGCGTTCTTGCAGATGACCGGTTATACCAGGGCCGAAGTCATCGGCCATACGCCCGGCGAGTTGCTGAAATCAGGTGTCCATGACCAGGCGTTCTATCAGCAGATGTGGGCAACCATCCTGTCCGGCAATGTCTGGCGGGGCGAGGTGGTCAATCGACGCAAGGATGGCAGCCTCTATAACGAGATGCTCTCGATTGCGCCTGTGATCGACGCAACTGGCGTAACCCGGAATTTTGTTGCCATCAAGCAGGACATCACCGAGAGAAAGTGTTTCGAACAGCGCCTTGTTCAAAGTGAGCAGCGGCTTGAGTTGGCCTTGGCGGCTTCCGGTCTTGCTACATGGGATCTCGACATTCCCAGCGGTAACGCAGTCACTGATGCGCGATGGTTCGAGATCATGGGTTACTCGCCTGAAGACAACCTGAATAATCTGGCCAGTTGGGCAAAGCTGATCCACCCCGATGACCGTGCGGCAACGCTGGCGAAACTCACTGCCTACATCAAGGGTGACGTGCCCAGCATGGAATACGAATACCGTATTCGCCACAAGGATGGCCACTGGGTATGGATACTCGCTCGCGGAAATATTGTCAGCTGGGATGCTGACGGCAATCCTTTGCGCATCATCGGCACCAATCTCGACATTAGCCACCAGCAGCGCATTCGGCAGGACGGCGCCGACTTGCTGCAACGCATTCAGTCGCTCATTCGCGATGCAGGAGAGCGACCCGGTGAACACAGTAAAGCCGCAGGAGAAGTCGGTAATGCAGCGCCTTCCCCCCAGCTTTCTGATCGGCAGTTGCAGGTACTCCAGCTTGTTGCCGCCGGATGCACCTCGGTCGAAATTGCCCAGCGTTTGAACATCAAGCCTGCAACCGTGGTGACGCATCGCCGCGACCTGATGCAGAGGTTGAAATTGCACAGCGTCGCCGAGCTTACCCGCTATGCCATTGAGCAAGGGTTGATTTCGAACAAATAGGCCGTTCGCTAGCTGACCCATAAAGCACAGTAGCAAGATATCCACATAGGATGGTAGTTCGCTACCTACCTATGCGGATGCAATTTTACCGGATATTGAACTAGACTTTGTCTATGAGATTCCGCACCAACACTGGCTTCAGCTGGATATGAACTCCGGGTCGCAAGACGCCATTGGTTTCACAGCGCTACCGCAGACGCGAGCCCACCTCGGACTGCTCGCTGCCGCGTTGATTGCGCTTATGGTAATCCTGGCATATTTCCTCTGGTCGGGCCATCGCGAAGCCAGATATGTTGCAGAAATCACCACGCAAAACCTGGCACTGGCGCTCGAATCCCGTTTGCAGGGAACCTTGGCGCGCACCGATGCGGTACTTGGCGAACTAGCCCATGACGCCACGACGGCGCTGATGCAAAAGTCGGCGCTGGCAGGACGGCACCAGGAGATGACAGAGAACATGGCGCGGCAGTTGAGGAATTTTCCGGATATTTCTGGTACGTACTACTTCGATGCCGATGGCGACATGCTGTATTCCTCGGATTCGCACGCACGTGGCAGCAATGTTGCTGATCGCCCATTCTTTCGCTACCTGCGCGAGCATCCTGACAATGCCTTGCAGTTTTCTGATGCGCTGGTGGCACGTACCAGCGGCCGGCTCTCTGTGGTGATTGCGCGAGGCATCAGAGACGCAAGCGGCCGCTTCCTGGGCGTCACCACGGCACTCCTCGATCTCGAAACCTATGCCCAACTGCTGGAGTCGATGCATATCGGCGCGCACAGTACTGTCGTCCTGCGTCGTAGCGACAGCTTTAAGCTGGTGACGCGCTATCCACCGCTGCCGGATCAGGGTATCGAACCTTTGGCCGCCGACAACAGCTTGCGCCTCCGCATCACTGCCGGGGAACGGAGTGGCACACTGATGTATCCATCCCAACAAGACGGCGTTGTGCGGCTCAGCAGTTTCCGGGTTCTCGAACAGTATCCCCTTTTTCTGTACATGGGCATTGCCACGGACGAATACCTCGCCGGTTGGTACCAGCAGGCGCTGGGAGCAGGCCTGGTGGCAATGGCGCTGTTGCTGTTGTTTGGCCTGGCCGCTGTAAGGATGGTCCGTGACAACCAGTTCGTCGCAGCCGCGCAGCGCCTGACGATTGAAAGCGACGCGCGCTTCCGTCACTTTTTTCAACACAATTCATCGGTCATGCTGCTGATCGAGCCGATCTCGGGCCAGATACTTGAGGCCAACCAGGCTGCCGCCGACTACTACGGCTATGCCACCGAGCAACTCGCCGGCATGCCGATCAGCAAGATCAACACCTTGCCCGAGGCAGCCGTTGCACAGGAGCGCGCACTGGCGGCCAAGGAGGAGCGCAACTACTTCAACTTCCCTCATCAGCTGGCTTCCGGTGAAATACGCGAGGTCGAAGTACATTCGACACCGATTGAAACGGGGGGCAGGACTCTGCTGTTTTCAATCATCCACGACATTACCTCCCGCAAACAGACCGAGGCGGAGTTAAAGCGCTCTAACACCGAACTCGAGCAGTTCAGTTACAGCGTTTCGCATGACATGCGCCAACCGCTGCGCATGATCTCAAGCTATCTGCAGTTGCTGCAAAAGTCGCTGGGCGGCTCGCTCGATGCCGAGAAGCGCGAATTTTTCCATTTCGCCATCGACGGCGCCCAGCGCCTCGACGCCATGCTCCGTGGTTTGCTCGACTACTCGCGGATCGGTCGCAAGGGTGATCCGCTGGCATGGATCGACAGCCGCGCCGCGCTCGATGAGGCACTGCTGTTCCTTCGCCCGCAGGTGGCAGAAGCTCAGGCCGAGGTGCGGATTGACGGCGAGTGGCCGCGCATCTTTGCCAGTTTCGACGAAATACTGCGCCTGCTGCAAAACCTGATCGGCAACGCGCTCAAATTTAGGGTCGAAGGTCGCCCGCCAGTGGTGACCATCACCAGTGAAATCATCAAAGTTGATTGGCGGGTCAGCATTACCGACAACGGCGTCGGCATTCAGCCGGATCAGATCGGCCGGTTATTCCAAGTATTCCAACGCTTGCAAAGCCGTACTGCCTATGAGGGCACCGGTATCGGCCTCGCACTGTGCCGCAAGATTGTTGAGCATCACGGTGGCCAGATCAGCGTTGAATCGGCAGGAGTGAATTGTGGTGCCACCTTCAGGTTCACCCTGCCCGTTGATTCCCGCAAGGTAACGCCCGAGGAAAAACCCCATGAATGAACTCCTTCCCAACGTTACCTCCCTCCTGGTGATCGAAGACGATCCTAGCGATTTCGGGCTGTTGCGAGTGTATATCCGCCAAGCCGGGATCGTCCCCGTCCGTAGCGAAGATCCTGTACGGTGGGCCAAATCCTTGGCGGAGGGCATTACGCTGACTCAGCACAATGCACCGGATATCATTTTGCTCGACCTGTCGCTCCCGGATTCTTCCGGGCTAGCGACGGTACACGCCGTGCGTGCCGCTGTAGCGGAGACGCCGGTCGTGGTGCTCACGGGCAACGACGATCAAAGCCTTGCGGTTCAGGCACTCGAAGCCGGCGCACAGGATTATCTGGTCAAGGGCAAGTTCGATGACGATTCACTCGGCCGTGCGCTGCGCAATGCCATGGTACGCAGCAAACTGGAGCATCGCCAGAAAGAACTTGTCGCTGATTTGGAGGAACAGAAGCAAAAGTTTCGTACCGTTGCTGACTACACCTACGATTGGGAATCCTGGCAGGCACCAGATGGTTCGTTTCTCTATGTCTCACCCGCCTGCGAGCGTATCAGTGGTTATAGGCGCGAGGAATATATTGCTGACCCTAGGTTGATGGACCGCATCACCCTGCCGGAGGATTTGGAAGTCTGGCAAGAGCATACCCGCTACGTTGCCGGCAAACTGCATGCCCATGCGGCAACTTTCAGAATCCGGCGTCGGGATGGTGCGCTTTGCTGGATCGAGCACGTGTGTAACCCAGTGAGTGACGATCAAGGACGCTATCTGGGGCGACGCGCCAGCAATCGTGACATCACCCAACGTAAGGCCATCGAGGCGGACCTCGCGCACTACAGGGACAATCTGGAAAGACTGGTTGGCGAACGTACCACTGCCCTGTCCATTGCCAAGGAAGCTGCCGAAGCCGCCAGCCGTGCCAAGAGCACCTTCCTCGCCAACATGAGACACGAACTGCGTACCCCCATGAATGCCATCATTGGCATGACCGATATCGTCTTGCGGCGGGCCACGGACCCGAAGCAGATCGATCAGCTCGGCAAGGTAAAGAATGCGTCCAACCATCTGCTCAACGTCATCAATGACATCCTCGACATTTCCAAGATTGAGGCTGAGCGCCTCACGCTGGAACAGGCCAGCTTCAAACTGGGTATGGTGGTTGAGAACCTGATGAGCATGGTGGGACCGGCGGCTGCGGGGAAAAACTTGCAAATGCGGCTAGAACTGCCAGCGGAAGTCGCCGGCATGACCTTGCGTGGCGACCCGATGCGTCTTGGGCAGGTCATGCTCAACCTGACCGGCAATGCCGTCAAATTTACCGAACGGGGATCGATCACCCTGCGGGTGTGGATCGTCGAGGAAAGCGCAAAGGACGTACAGTTGCGCTTTGAGGTCGAGGATACCGGCATCGGTATTTCCTCCGAAGATCAAAAGCGACTATTCACCGCCTTCGAACAGGCTGACGGCTCGATGACGCGCAAGCATGGTGGCACCGGGCTTGGCTTGGTCATCAGTCGGCGTCTGGCGCGGCTAATGGGGGGGGATGTCGGGGTCAACAGCCAAACCGGGGTAGGCAGCACCTTTTGGCTTAGCGTTCGCGTATCGAAAGAGACTGCGGACGCCGTCTCGCCAGCGCCGACTTTTGCGCAGGATGTTGCCGAAAGTCGATTGATCGCCGAATTTTCCGGCACCCGCATTCTGCTCGCCGAAGATGAGCCCATCAACCGCGAAGTTTCGCTCATGCTGTTGGAAGATGCCGGGGTCACGGTCGACGTAGCGGAGGATGGCGCCGAGGCGGTAGCAATGGCCAAGCTCAAGCGCTATGCCCTGATCCTGATGGACATGCAGATGCCCAACTTGAACGGTGTCGAGGCAACGCAGCTTATTCGCACACTACCGGGCTACGCGCGGGTTCCCATCATTGCCATGACCGCCAATGTCTTCGAAGAGGACCGTCAGGCCTGCCTGGAGGCCGGCATGGTCGACCACATCGGCAAACCCATTCGGCCCGAAAAATTGTTCGAGACTTTGCTGAAATGGCTACAAACTTCATGAATACGCCCCCCTTCGCTAACAACATCTCAACGGGTCAGGCACCTGCAGAGTCTCTTGACCGAAGTACATCCGCAGTCCGCTGGCTGCTGCTCGCACTGGTCTGTTTGTTAGGTTTGCTCATCTATATCGTCTATGCCCAGTATCGCAAGGCAGAGGCGGATGCGACGACCACAACACGCAATCTTGTGGAGGTGATCGAGTCGAACGTATCAAATGACTTCTCCCGTATCGATGGTGTGCTCACCTACATTGCGGCGCAAGTCAGCCCTGCTGACTTGCAACCAGCACCCAGTTCGGCAGTGCAAGCGATACATGGGAAACGACTGGCGGACTTAAAGGCTAGTTTTCCGATTATCGACGGCTTGTTCATCTTCGATGCCGAGGGCACCTTGCGCTACAGCTCGTCGCAGAATTCGAAGCGCATCAGCATTGCTGATCGTCCACACTTTAAGCAGTTGCGCGATAACCCCGAGGCGCAGGTCGCGTTTTCGGATGCCGAGATCACGCGCACAACCGGGAAGTGGTCCATCGCGCAGTTACGCGCATTACGCGACGAGCAAGGACGCTTTCTGGGTACGGTCAATGCACTGATCGCGCTGGAGCATATTGGCGAGGCGTTTGGTGATATCGACGTCGGCCCGGGTGGTATCACCCTGCTGCGACGCACCGATACTTCCCGGCTGACGCTGCGCATGCCGCGCAACAATGAAAAAGATTTTAACCAGCCACTCCCTCCTAGTAATCCGATCCGTCAGCGTATCGAGGCGGGAGAGCGCTCCGGCACACTCACCCTGACGGCCAGTGTCGATGGCGTTAAGCGCCTCGCGAGCTTCAAGCGGCTGGATAATGCCCCGTTCTATGCGCAGGTGGCGCTGGCAAAAGACCACTATCTGGCAGGCTGGCGGCGCGAGGCGAGCGGCATTGCCGGGGTTGCCCTGCTGCTGCTGTTCGGTTTTGGTTACGTCATCAGGAAACTGCAACAGGATGCGACCACTGTCAAAGCAGCAAATACTGCGCAGCGCGAAGCGGTGCAACGCTTCGCCATGCTCATTGCGGCATCGCCCTCGGGAATCTGGCAGACCGATACGCAGGGCGCTTGTACGTTCGTCAGCGCGCAGTGGAGCGCGCTAGCCGGCATTTCGGCTGATACCGCACTCAACCAAGGGTGGGCCGGCGGATTGCATCCGGATGATCGCGAACGCATCCACGCCGAGTGGGTGGAAACCGCGCGTACCGGTGCCCGCAAGTATCTTTCTGAATTCCGTTTTGCACACCCCGATGGACGGATTGTTTGGGTAAACAGCCAGGCCGTGGCCGAAACCGATGCGGGCGGCCATATCATCGGCTGGGTCGGCACCATTACCGACATCACGGATCGCAAAGTCAACGAGCATGCGTTGAGAGAAGAGCAGCAACGGCTGTCCAATATTCTGTGGGGCACCGGGGTCGGCACTTGGGAATGGAATGTGCAAACGGGCGAAACCCGTTTCAACGAACGCTGGGCTGAAATTATCGGTTACCGGCTTGACGAACTCTCCCCCGTCAACATCGATACCTGGATGCGTCTGGCGCACCCCGATGATCTTGGACAATCTGGGGAATTGCTGGCCCGTCACTTCTCCGGTGAGCTCGACCACTACGAATGTGAAGCCCGTATGCGCCACAAGGACGGGCATTGGATCTGGGTGCTGGATCGAGGCAAGATCGTCAGCCGAACGCCAGATGGCCAACCCGAATGGATGGCCGGCACACATTGGGAAATCACCGAGCGCAAGCAGGTCGAAGAAGCGTTGCATCAAAAGACCGAGGACTTGGCCCGCTCCAACAGCGAGTTGGAACAGTTTGCTTATGTCGCCTCGCACGACCTGCGTCAGCCATTGCGCATGATCAACAGTTATGTGCAGATGCTGGAACGACGCCTCACCGGAAAACTGGATGACGAGACGCGAGCAATGATGCATTTCGCCACCGATGGCGCCCGGCGCATGGATCAGATGCTGGTCTCGCTGCTCGAGTACTCCCGCGTCGGGCGCATGGGCGAACCGCTGGCGCCGCTGGCCAGTCGCAGCGGGGTCGATGAAGCCTTGCAATTCCTCGCGCCAGCCATTGGCGAAGCCCATGCGGCCGTGCGGATTTCCGGCGACTGGCCGGAAATCCGCGCCAGTCGTGACGAATTCACCCGCCTGTGGCAGAACCTGATCGGCAACGCGGTGAAATATCGCGCGCCGGATCGGGCGCCGGAGATTGACATCACCGTCACGCCGGATGCCGACGGCTGGCGTTTCTGCGTGGCCGACAACGGCATCGGCATCGAACCGGCGCAGTTCGACCGCTTGTTCAAAGTGTTCCAGCGCCTGCATGCGCGGGAACACTACGAAGGCACCGGCATCGGCCTGGCCGTGGCGCGCAAGATCGTCGAGCGGCATGGTGGCCGCATCTGGGTCGAATCCGGCGGGACAGGACAGGGTTGCCGGTTTTACTTCAGCTTGCCGGGTCAGGCAGTGGAGACCATATCATGAACATTTCCAAGATTCAGTCTATGGCGAACATCGCCTGGCCCAATACATGGCCCGCCTGGCTGCTGTTCATTGCGGGCTTGCTGGTGACGGCATACGCCAGCATTCAAGTCAAGGGACGCATTGAGGAAGAGGCAGTGAAACAGGTCAGTGCGGCCTACGACCAGGCCACCCTCAAGATACAGGAGCGCTTGAATACCTATGCCCAGATTTTGCGTGGCGGCGCCGGACTATTTGCCGCTTCGGAAACCGTCCGGCGGACCGCATGGCGCGACTATGTCGAAAAATTGCGCACCGAGGAGTCCGTTCCTGGTGTACAGGGCATTGGTTTTTCGCAGGTCATCCCACCGGGGCAGCTAGAAGCCCACGTAGAAAGTCTCCGCCGTGAGGGATTTCCCAACTATACGGTGCGGCCGCCGGGGGAACGCGCCACAGTGACGTCGATTATTTTTCTGGAGCCCTTCCGCGACCGCAATCTGCGGGCCTTCGGTTTCGACATGTTTTCCGAATCCGTGCGTCGCGCCGCCATGGAGCAGGCACGCGATACCGGCAATGTGGCATTGTCGGGCAAGGTCGAACTGGTACAGGAAACCGCCCAGGATGTGCAGGCCGGGACGCTCATGTATGTCCCGGTCTATCGCAACGGTGCCCCGCTCACATCAATTGAAGAACGGCGGGCGGCGTTATTGGGTTGGGCTTACAGTCCCTTCCGCATGAATGACCTGATGAGCGGCATTTTGCGGCACTGGGAGAATGGGGAAGGCCTGTCCCTTGATTTGCAGATCTACGATGGTCAGGCCGTTGCGCCCGGCGCCTTGCTATTCGACAGCAAGCCGACCATTGAACCCAATGTATCTTCGCTCTTTTATCAAACGCGGCAATTCGACTTCAACGGTCGGCAGTGGTTGCTGGTTTTCGACCACACCATTTCTGATGCCAGCCTCAACTATGCGAATGCCTGGTACGTCCTGTTTGGCGGGATCATTATCAGCAGCCTGCTACTGGGCTTGATGCTATCGATCATCAACACACGGATCAAGGCCGAGCATATCGCTGGCGAACTGGTAGCGAAAATTGTGGATCGCGAAGCCGCGCTGGAGGAGCACGCCGAAGCGCTGACTCGAACCAACGCCGAACTGACCCGCCTCGGCGTCGCCATGGCCCACCACTTTCAGGAGCCGTCCCGCCGCCTGGTGAGCTTTGCCAAGAGGCTGCAAAAGAATTCAGCCCTGGTGAGTGACGAAGACAGCCGACAATCGCTGGAGTTCATCGAGCAACAAGCACAGCGGCTGTCTACACTGGTACATTGCGCACAGCACTATCTATCTCTTGACAGCACAAAAGTCGGCGCTGGCGAGACGGCAGATAGCGGTGCGGCGCTACGTGAGAGCATCGCGAAGACCGGAACCACCCAAGCCGAGATCCTGATCCGCGAGCCACTGCCTCAGGTTAAGCTGGAAGCAAAACGATTGGTCGACGCATTTACAATCCTCCTCGACAACGCGATGCGTTATCGCCACCCGCAACGCCCCCTGCGGATAGAGGTCAGCGCCACCGTGGCCGGCGACCGCACGGTGTTTCGCTTTGCCGACAACGGCAGCGGCATTGCCCCGGAATATCGGGCCCAGGTATTCGAACTTTTTTCCCGACTGGTGCCCAACAGCGTTCCCGGTACCGGCATGGGCCTGGCGTTGTTACGCAAGATCATCCAGCAAGCGGGGGGCAAGATCCGCGTCGAGGATGGGATTGATGGCGGTGTCTGCATCGTGTTTGACTTACCCGTGGAGCCAGTGGCATGAGTGATTTGAATAAACTGATTGTCCTGCTGGTCGAGGACGAACCTGCCGATGCCCACCTGGTGCGTCTGGCTTTTGAAGAAGGGAAAGTCCTGGCAGACCTGCATCATGTGCAGGATGGCGTCGAAGCCTTTGAATTCCTGCGTCGCGACAACGGCCACGCGATGGCTCCGACGCCCGACCTGATCTTGCTTGATCTCAACATGCCGCGCATGGATGGCCGCCAGTTTCTGGAAAAGATCAAGGCAGACGCTGAATTGCATTCCATCCCGGTGGTGGTACTGACGACGTCAAATGCCGAGCGGGACATGCTGTATAGCTACGACCACTTCGCCGCTGGTTACATCGTCAAGCCGGTGGATATGGATAACTTCATCAAAATCGTGCGCGGCATCGGCGACTACTGGATTCACATCGTGGGTCTGCCGGGGCGCAGCTAGGCCTTACGATCGGAATCACCCCATGCCGCTTTCTGCCACGCCCCCCTTGGCTGTTCGCGTCTTGCTGATTGAAGACGAACGCGGCGATGCGGAACTGATCCGCCTCCAGTTGCGCGAACCCGGTGGCACCGCGTTCGAGGTGCACATTGCTGACTCGCTGGCAGTAGCGCAGCAGTTGATCGAGCGCGATGGGCTACAGCCAGATGTCGTGCTCCTCGATTTGAATCTCCCTGATTCCACAGGCGCGGAAACGGTGTCGCGTTGCCGGGCGATAACCGAGGCGCCGATCGTGGTCCTGACCGGACACGACGACGCCGAAGCGACACAGGATGCCATCGGCTCGGGCGCCGAAGACTTCCTTGCCAAGGGAGGTGACCCCGCCAGTTTGCGCCGTGCCATTCGCTACGCCATGCTGCGCCACAAGCGTGACGCCGATGCGCGCCTGGCGGTGACAGTGTTCAGTCACGCCGACGAGGGCATTTTGATTGCCGACCCGCATGGCAACCTGATCGATGTCAATGCAGCGTTCTGCCGCATGACGGGCTATTCGCGCAACGAGGTCATCGGCCGCAACCCGCGATTTCTCCAGTCCGGCCACCATGACGTGGCGTTCTATCGCGCGCTGTGGCAGGAATTGTTGACCAACGATCATTGGTTGGGTGAAGTATGGAACCGGCGCAAAGACGGGAAGCTTTTTGTCGAGCGACTGTCGATCAACGTGGTTCGCGATGTGCGCGGAGGCGTTCGCCATCTCGTCGGGATTTTTGCTGACATTACACGGCAAAAGGAGTTTGAGCAGCAGCTTCAGGAAAGTGAACAACGCTTTCGTGACTATTCTTCCGCATCCTCCGACTGGTTCTGGGAGATGGATAGAGACCTGCGCTTCAGCTTTTTCTCCGACCGCGCAGAAGTAGTGTTGGGAACCTCGCCGAAGCATTTGCTGGGGCGCCGTCGCGAAGAAGTCGCCCATCCCGACGATCTCGCCTCTGCCCGGTGGCAGGATCATCTGACCTTGCTTGCAGAACACAAGCCATTCCGCAACTTTGAGTACCCCGTGCGGGGCGACCTCGGGGGACGTTGGTTCAGTGTCAGCGGAGTGCCGAATTTCGATTCAGCAGGGCATTTCATGGGCTATCGGGGCACCGGCTCCGACATTACCGCGCGCAAACTGGCTGAGCAACAATTGGAATCTGCCTTGGTGGCGGCAGAGGCTGCCAATCACGCCAAGAGTCGTTTTTTGGCGACCATGAGCCATGAGCTACGGACGCCGATGAATGGCATCCTGGGTATGGCGCAACTACTGTTGATGCCCACACTGGACGATAAGGACCGGGGCGATTACGCCCGCACTATCCTCAATTCAGGTCAAACGCTGTTGTCCTTATTGAACGACATCCTCGATTTATCGAAGGTCGAGGCCGGCAAGATCGATCTGGAATCGGTTACCTTCGATCCGGAGCAACTCCTAAATGAAACCCGGGCGTTGTTCGCTGAAAATGCTCACAGCAAGGGCTTGACGCTCGAATCGAACTGGCAGGGGGCGATCGGGCACTATCTGTGTGATCCCCACCGCTTGCGTCAAATGTTATCCAACCTGATTGGCAATGCCCTGAAATTCACCGCGCAAGGTGAGGTTCGTATCGAGGCGCGTGAGGTGGAGCGCAACGGACATTCGGCTTTACTTGAGTTCGCGGTCAGCGACACCGGGATTGGCATTCCGGAAGACAAACTGGCACTACTGTTCCAGCCATTCAGCCAGGTGGACGGTTCGACGACGCGGCAGTTTGGTGGTACGGGCCTGGGTCTTTCCATTGTCCGCAGCCTGGCGAAGCTGATGGGGGGCGATGTCGGGGTCGAGAGCATGTCTGGCCGGGGATCACGCTTCTGGTTCCAGATCCGCGCAACACCGGTACTTGATGGAGAAAAGCGGCGTCAGGAAAGAAACCATTCTGGGATTGCCGGCAGGCGATCTGCAACGGTGGCATTGACCGGCCACGTTCTGGTGGTTGAAGATAATCCGACCAACCAGAAGGTCATCCGCGCGATGCTCGATACGCTGAAATTGCAATGCACGATTGTCGCTGACGGGCAACAGGCGGTAGATGCCATTGTGGATGGCGGAGCGTTTAACCTGATCCTGATGGATGTGCAAATGCCGGTGCTCGACGGCTATGGTGCCACAGCAAAAATTCGTCAGAGAGAAGCCGATTTCGGTGAGCCACACCGCACTATCGTTGCCCTGACCGCAGATGCTTTCGCTGAAGACCATGACCATTGCATCAGGGCGGGCATGGATGACTTTCTTGCCAAGCCGATTGATGTCGAACAACTCACCGCCATGCTGCAACGCTGGTTGGCGCCGCAGGGGAGTCCAGTGGTGCCAAAAACCGAACCCGCTGCGGTTGTGTCTGCGGATCATCGCCCGACCTTCGATGAGCAAGCCCTGCTGACCCCGCTCGGTGGAGACATTAATTTGGCGGTTATGATCATCACCTCGGCTTTGGGCGACTTGCCAAAGTATTTCAATCAACTCGAGCAATCTCTGGTGACTGCTGACTGGGCAGCCGCAGAGCGGGCCACACACACCATGAAAAGTCTGGCGGCACAAATCGGCGGTATGGAACTGGCGCAATGCATGCGTGAAACCGATGACCATCTCAAGGCGGGTGGAAAGATTGATGCGGCTACCGTGACTGAGCTACATTTGAAATACGCCGAACTGGATGCGGCTTTGCGGCAATGGATAACCGGCAACGCACATATTTCTTTCAGCCAGAATGGCCTTCCAAGACATATTTACGCCATCCAAGGTGCTGGCAGACCCGTGGAAGTCAGCAGATAAAACCGGGCATCCCTCCCCTATACCCCGCACAAACTCCATGCTTCAGGGCTAGGGAAACACTGAATAAGTATCGACTGGAGTGAACGATTTCATTGTCATGCTGTCAGACGACAAGGTATTCACACAAGGGCAGGAACGATGAAGCAGATGACACTGGCGACCGGGACGGGATTTGAACTGCACGCGCGGCCGACGCGGAAGGCGGAATTTCTGGCGAAGATGGAAGTATTGATGCCGTGGTCCGAGTTCTGCGCGTTGATCGAGCCGCACTACCCGAAGGTCGGGAATGGACGCCCGCCGGTAGGTTTGGAACGGATGCTGCGCATGTACTGTATCGCCAACTGGTTCAATCTGGCGGATGAAGCCTGTGAAGACGCGCTCTACGACATCACCGCATTCCGTGACTTCTGCCGGATTGACCTTGGCCGCGAACGCGTACCCGACGCCAGGAGAAATCCCGTGACCCCGAGATGCATCAGACCAAGAAGGGCAACGAGTGGCACTTCGGCATGAAGCTGTACATTGGAACGGACAGCAAGACCGGTCTGATCCATAGTGCCAGTGTCACCGCTGCCAACGTTCATGACAGCCATGAGGTGCCCAATCTGTTGCATGGCGAGGAAACCCGGTTCTACGGCGACAGCGCCTACCGGGGCAAGGCTCAACGAGAACGACTCAAGGAGATCGCCCCCAAGGCCAAGGACTTCACCAACAAGCGCGCCTACCGGAACTGCCCGCTGACGGATGCCGACCGGAAAACCAACCGACGCAAGTCCAGCGTGCGTTCCAAGGTCGAGCATCCGTTTCTGACCATCAAACGTCTGTGGGGCTTTGCCAAGGTGCGCTATCGCGGCTTGGCAAAGAATGCAAATCGGGCCTTTGCCATGCTGGCGATGGTGAATCTCGTGAAATGGGGGCAACCACTGACAGGAGAGGTGCGTCCGGCATGAGCGAAATGCAAAGGAATACCCTGCTGCCGAAACCAAAACCAGCCATTTATTCGATGAAATTTCCGTTCGCATCACGATTTTGTCTGAATTCAAATCGGCCACTGAACCTTGCAGGGGCTTGTTCAGTGTTTCCTTAAGTAAGTTCGCCGTCTCGCCAGCACCGACTTTTTATAGCCGCCAAGCCAAGGCTTCATCTGCCTGGCGTAGTCGGGCCGATACTACGCGGGCAATGTTGCGATAGACCTTTACGCCGATTTCCGGCTTGGCGTTCATGACCTGGTCGTTGAGACGGACCAGAATGCAGGGTGACATCGCTGTTACCGTCGCACTGCGCGACTCGTTGTCCGCCAGGGCCATTTCACCGAAGCTGTCAGCTGAATACAGGCGCGCCAGTTCGATCTCGCCATCGCGGCCTTTCTTGGTGACGACGGCTTCGCCATCAAGAATGATGTACATCTGATTGCCAGCACTGCCTTCGTTCACGATCGGGGCATTCGGCGCGTAGCTGCACTTTTCGGCGCGGGCGAGCAATTCGCTGATCTCTGCGGGGGTTAGTCCCTGGAACGCCTTGACATGCTCGGCCAGCTTGAACAGCAATCGCTGCAAGTCATGGAAGGTGAATTCTTCGCGTATCCAGCTCATCACTTAGTTCCCCGAAAACTTCCTTGCTAAATCTGCAGACTTTCCAGTAGTTCCTGCTCCAGCCGTATCAGGGTGGCAGTTTTTTCAAGTTCGCTGCCGCTGATGAGGAAAGTGTCTTCAACGCGCTCTCCGAGTGTGGCGATCTTGGCGGTGTGCAGGGTAACACCATGCCGTGACAGTGTGCGGGCAATGTCGTAGAGCAGACCGGAGCGGTCGGCGGCAGAGATCGACAGATTCCACTGGCGCCGGCTTTCATCGGCGCGAATCGAGACTTCCGGGGAAAGGGCAGCATGGCGCACCTGACGCGAGATGCGGTTACGCGGCGGGGCCGAAAGCGTGGGGGATTTGATCAGGTGCTCGGCAAGGTCGTGATCGATCAGTCCAATCATGTCGCGATAGGGGCGGGGGTCGCTGGCAGTGTCGAGCAGCACGAAGCTATCCAATGCGTAGTGGTGGCGCGTGGTGTGAATCTTGGCATCGACAATGGTGTAGCCGAGGCGAGCAAAAAAGCCGCACAGGCGCGCAAACAGTTCAGACTGATCGTGTGCGTAAATCATCACCTGCAGACCTGCGCCGCCGGGATTGATGCGGGCGCGCACGACCGGGACTTCCGGCGCGGGACGGTGGTAAAGCGTCAGGGTGTGCCAAGAAATTTCCTCGCTGTCATGGCGCAGGAAGTATGCGGTGTCCAGTTCGCGCCAGAATGGCACTTCGGTTTCCGGACGCAGGCCGCGTAGCCGCAGCAGGCGTCGCGCATCTTCCTGGCGCTCTTCGAGGCCGGCGAGTTGGCTGACGGTTTCGCCGCTCAGGTAGCGCAAGGTGATGCGGAAAAGATCTTCCAGCAGCTTGGCTTTCCAGACATTCCAGACCTTGGGGCTGGTGCCGCGGATATCGCAAACCGTAAGCAGGTAGAGGGCGGTCAGCCGCTCCTTGGTACCGACGCTTGCAGCGAAGTTCGCGATGGTCTCGGGATCAGCAAGATCCTCTTTTTGTGCCACGGCTGACATGGTGAGATGCTTTTCAACCAGGAAGCAAACCAGATCGGTATCTGTGGGCGTAAGGCGGTGCTGGCTGCAGAATTGTCGGGCATCGGCCGAGCCAAGACTGGAATGATCGCCACCGCGCCCTTTGGCACTATCGTGAAAGAGGGCGGCGAGGAAAAGGCGCCAGCGATCCGGGAAACCGGCCATCAGGCGAGAGCAGAACGGATATTCGTGGGCGAAATCGGGCAGGGACATGCGCCGCAGGTTGCGCACGACCTGGAGTATGTGCTGGTCGACCGTATAGACATGAAACAGGTCATGCTGCATGCGGCCGACGATTTGGCCGAAGGCAGGCAGGTAGGCACCGAGAATATCGAACTGGTTCATGCGCCGGAGCTGGTGTGTCAGCCCGCGGCGCGCATGGAACAGGGCGATGAAGTTGTCCTGATTGCACGGGTCGCGCCGAAAGCGCGCATCGATGCGCCCACGCGCACGCCACAGGGCACGCAGACAACGCGGGGTCATGCCTTTGAGTTCGGGCCGTTGCGACAGCAGCAGGAAACTTTCCAGCAGGGCGGGCGGGTTTGTTTCGAAGATGTCGTCCCGACGGATGTCGAGCAACTCATGCGTCATCTGAAAGTGTTGATTAATCTCGATGGGCGGGATGGGTGCCCGATGTTCGAGGCGGGCCGTCAGATCGAGCAGTACCAGCGTATTGAGTTGGGTGACCAGCTTGGCGTTGCGGTAGTAACGCTGCATCAGGACTTCGGAGGCACGGCGTGTCGCGGTGGCCGTAAAGCCGAGGGCATTCGCCAGTGACTCGTGATGGTCGAACAGCAGCCGATCTTCGCGGCGCTGGGCGAGCAGATGGAGGCTAATGCGCACGCGTCGCAGGAATTCTTCGCAACGCGCCAGTTGGCGGGCTTCAGCGGAGGTTGTCACAATGGTCTTGGCCAACTGCTGCCAGCGTTCGCCGAGGCCGGCTGCACGGGTGACCCAGAGGATGATCTGCAGGTCACGCAAACCGCCTGGACTTTCCTTGCAATTTGGCTCAAGGCTGTAAGCGGTATCGTTGTGCTTGGCGTAACGCTCGTCCTGTTCGAGTCGCTTGGCCTCAAAAAAGGCCAGCGGATCGAGTTGTCGATGGAAGGCCGTGTCAAAGTCTGCAAACAAACTGCGCTTGCCGCACAGGAAGCGTGCTTCGAGCAAAGCCGTCTGCACGGTGATGTCGTTGGCCGCTTCGTTCAGACATTCCTCGATGTTACGGACGCTGTGGCCGATATCGAGGCCAATGTCCCACAGCAGGCCAATCAGTCGTTCCAGTGCGGCCTGGTGGCGTGCTTTGTCGGCATCTGGCAACAGGATGAGCAGGTCGACATCCGATGCGGGGTAAAGCTCGCCTCGGCCATAGCCGCCAACGGCCACGAGGGCAAGGTCACTGGGAATGGCCAACTCACGCCAGATGGTGCGCAACACCCCGTCGACGAGTTTGGCCAGACCGTGCAGCAGGGTCGCGGGATGCTGTTTCTCGGCATACGCCGTAACCAGTGCGCCCCGCCCGCTTTGCAAAGCCTGCCGGCTTTGGGTAATCAGTTCGTTATCGGTGAGCGCGGGCACTTGACAGCAAAGTTACGTCGAGAAGGGGTTCGGCGGCGCGCCCGCCGAAAGGGTGAGAACCTCGACACCCGTTTCCGTGATGGCCAGAGTGTGCTCCCATTGGGCAGAGAGGCTGCGATCCTTGGTGATGATGGTCCAACCATCTGGCAACTCCGAAACTGCGGCCTTGCCGGCGTTGATCATCGGGTCGATAGTGAACACCATGCCGGTTTGCAGTTCGATGCCATCGCCGCGCTTGCCGTAGTGCAGCACCTGAGGTTCCTCGTGGAAGCGGCGGCCAATGCCGTGGCCACAAAACTCCTTGACGACGGAAAAACCATTCTGTTCGGCATGGCGCTGGATGGCGGCGCCGATGTCTCCGAGTCGTGCCCCCGGCTTGACCGCGGCGATGCCCAGCCAGAGGCATTCGTGGGTAATTTTCATCAAGCGCTTGCCGAGGATGGAGACACCTTCACCGACAGCAAACATGCGACTGGTGTCGCCATGCCAGCCATCCTTGATGGTGGTGATGTCGAGATTGACGATGTCACCCCGCTTCAAGGGGCGATCATTGGGGACACCATGGCAGACCTGGTGGTTGATCGAAGCGCAGATCGACTTGGGGTAGGGCGGGTAACCCGGCGGGGCATAGTTGAGCGGGGCGGGGATACAGCCTTGCACATTCACCATGTAGTCGTGACAGAGGCGGTCGAGCTCGGCCGTTGTGACGCCCGGCTTGACGAAGGGCTCGATGTAGTCAAGCACTTCGCCGGCCAGGCGGCCGGCAACGCGCATGGCGTCTATTTCGGCGGGGGTCTTGAGGGTAATGCTCATGCTGGAATTGGGCGGGTGGCAAGTGGTTGGATTGTAACGCTACGCGGTTCAGTCAATGGTTTGCCGATGGTTTGTCTTGAAGTCAATGCGATCAGATGGTTATAATGCGCGTCTTGCCTTTCTGCAGCAGCCTTGCTGCGGGGCGGCAAAATTCACACACCTGGCACCGAATGGGTGCCCTGCCATGGGGTAGGGAACCAGCCGGGTGGCGGACAACCCATATCGGAGATTCACACACTATGAGCACAACCATGCGCCAGATGCTGGAAGCCGGCATCCATTTCGGCCACCAGACCCGTTTCTGGAACCCAAAGATGGCCCCGTACATCTTTGGTCATCGCAACAAAATTCACATCATCAACCTTGAAAAGACCCTTGCCAAGTTCAATGAGGCGACGGACTTTGTCAAGAAGATGTCCGCCAAGCGCGGTTCTGTCCTCTTCGTCGGCACCAAGCGTCAGGCACGTGAGATCATTGCCGAAGAGGCACTGCGCGCCGGCATGCCCTTCGTGGATGAGCGCTGGCTTGGCGGTATGCTGACCAACTTCAAGACCGTCAAGGTGTCGCTCAAGCGCCTTAAAGAGATGGAGCAGATGGTTGAGGACGGCACCTTTGAAAAGGTGGGCAAGAAAGAAGCCCTGATGCTCCAGCGCGAACTGACCAAGCTGCAGAAGAGCCTCGGTGGCATCAAGGACATGGCCGCGCTGCCGGATGCGATTTTCGTCATCGATGTGGGTTATCACAAGATTGCTATTACCGAAGCCAACAAGCTCGGTATCCCCGTGATTGGCGTGGTCGATACCAACCACTCGCCGATTGGCATTAATTATGTGATCCCCGGTAACGACGACTCCTCGAGCGCCATTCGTTTGTACGCCCGTGGCATGGCCGATGCCATCCTCGAAGGCAAAAACGCCGCGATGAATGAAGTGGTTCAGCAGATGGCTGGCGACGACGAGTTCGTTGAAGTCGAAGAAGGTCAGGAGTAAGCACGATGGCAGAAATTACAGCAGGCATGGTCAAGGAGTTGCGCGAAAAGACCGATGCCCCGATGATGGAATGCAAGAAGGCGCTGACAGAAGCTGCAGGCGATATGGCCAAGGCTGAGGAAATCCTGCGCGTCAAGCTCGGTAACAAGGCGACCAAGGCGGCCACGCGCGTGGCCGCTGAAGGCGTGGTGGGGATGTTCCTGTCTGCCGACGGAAAGCTCGGCGCAGTGGTCGAGGTGAATTCCGAGACTGACTTCGTTGCCAAGAACGACGAGTTCATCGCGCTCTCCAAGGGTTGTGCCGAACTCGTGGCCACCAAGAATCCCGCCGATGTCGCTGCGCTTTCCGCGCTGCCGATGGGCGAAGGTACGGTCGAGTCAACGCGTTCTGCGCTGGTTGGCAAAATCGGCGAGAACATGTCGATTCGCCGCTTTGTGCGCGTTGAGGCGAAGGGCAAGCTTTCTTCCTATGTGCATGGTGGTTCCAAGATCGGTGTGATGGTCGACCTGACCGGCGGCGACGAGCAGTTGGGCAAGGACCTGGCGATGCACATTGCCGCCTCCAAGCCGAAGTCACTGGATTCCTCGGGCGTGCCCGCAGAACTGCTCGATACTGAGCGTCGCATCGCCATCGAAAAAGCGCGGGAGTCCGGCAAGCCGGAAGCCATGCTGGAAAAGATCGCCGAAGGCACCGTCCAGAAGTATCTGAAGGACGTGACGCTGCTGGGTCAGGTCTTCGTCAAGGCCGAAGACGGCAAGCAGACCATTGAGCAGCTTCTCAAGGCCAAGGGTGCAACGGTCAACAGCTTCGTTCTCACCATCGTCGGTGAAGGCATCGAGAAGAAGGTGACGGACTTTGCTGCCGAAGTGGCTGAACAAGCTGCTGCGGCTGCCGCTGCCAAGAAGTAACGCAAGATGACCGCCGCCTACAAACGCATCCTGCTCAAGCTCTCGGGTGAAGCCCTGATGGGCGAGGATGCCTACGGTATCAACCGCGAAACCTTGTGGCGCATCGTCAATGAAGTCAAGACGGTAACCGACCTCGGCGTCGAGGTCGGTGTGGTGATCGGTGGCGGCAATATCTTTCGTGGCATGGCCGGTGCATCCTCCGGGATGGATCGCGCCACCGCCGACTACATGGGCATGCTGGCCACGGTCATGAATGCCATGGCCTTATCCGATGCGATGCGTCAGGCGGGAATGAATGCCCGTGTGCAGTCGGCGCTGTCGATCGAACAAGTGGTCGAACCTTACATTCGCGGCAAGGCGATTCGTTACCTTGAGGAAGGGCGTGTTGTGATCTTCGGCGGCGGTACGGGTAACCCGTTCTTCACGACCGATACGGCCGCTGCCCTACGCGGTTCCGAGATCGGTGCCGACAGTGGTCTCAACGCGACCCAGGTGGATGGCGTCGATAGCGCCGATCCAAAAAAGGACCCGACCGCGACGCGCTATGCGAAGATCAGCTTCGACGAGGCGATTGGCCGCAGTCTTGGCGTGATGGATGCCACGGCCTTCGCGTTGTGCCGCGACCAGAAATTGCCGATCAACGTGTTTTCGATCTTCAAGGCCGGTGCGCTGAAGCGCGTCGTCATGGGCGAGGACGAAGGCACCTTGGTGCATTGCTGAGGTCCACTGCTAGGAGTTTTTCGTGATTGCTGAACTCAAAAAAACCGCTGAACACAAGATGCAGAAAAGTGTCGAGGCGCTGGTACATGACCTGGCCAAGGTTCGCACCGGTCGAGCACACACTGGTCTGCTCGATCACATTCAAGTCGATTACTACGGCTCACCGATGCCGATCAATCAGGTGGCCAATATCACCCTGATCGATGCACGCACGATTGGCGTGCAGCCTTGGGAAAAAAACATGGTTGCCAAGGTCGAGAAGGCGATTCGCGAATCCGATCTTGGCCTGAATCCGGCGACGCAGGGCGATATTTTGCGTATCCCCATGCCGATGCTGACTGAAGAGCGTCGGCGCGACCTGATCAAGGTTGTCAAGCATGAAGGTGAGGATGCCAAGATTGCGATTCGCAATCTGCGCCGCGATGCCAATACGCATCTCAAGGATGCGCTGAAGAAGCACGAAATCTCAGAAGATGACGAACGCCGTACCCAGGACGATGTCCAGAAGCTAACCGACAAGTATGTTGGCGAAGTGGACAAGCTACTGGCCGAAAAAGAAAAGGAACTGATGGCCGTTTAGGCCATCTGCCTTTATTTCCATGTTCGCCAGCACGACGACAGCCATCCCCGAGTCTGTGGCTGTACCGCGCCATGTGGCGATCATCATGGACGGCACTGGGCGCTGGGCGAAAAAGCGCATGCTGCCGCGTGTGGCGGGCCACAAGCAGGGCGTGGATACGGTACGCGAAATGGTCAAGGCGTGCATTGAGCGCGGTATCGGATACCTGACCCTGTTTGCCTTCAGTTCGGAAAACTGGCGTCGCCCGCCGGAAGAGGTGGGTTTTCTGATGAATCTCTTTGTTGCGGCGCTGGAGCGCGAGATCGGACGTCTGCATGCCAATGGTGTTCGCTTGCGCGTGGTGGGTGATCTTTCTGCATTCGAGCCGCGCCTGATTGACCTGATACGCCGCGGCGAAAATGTCACGGCCGGAAACAAGCAGCTGACGCTGACGATTGCCGCCAACTATGGCGGTCGCTGGGATCTGATGCAGGCCCTCAATGGATTGGCACTCGCCTATCCGGAAAAGGCGGGCGAATATGCCGAGTCAGACTTGGCGCCGTTTCTGTCGATGAGTTACGCACCGGAGCCCGACCTGTTCATTCGCACAGGGGGCGAGAAGCGCATCAGTAACTTCCTGCTCTGGCAACTGGCCTATAGCGAACTGTATTTCACGGATAAGTACTGGCCGGATTTCGATGCAGCGGCGCTGGATGAGGCCATCGGCAGTTTCCGCCAGCGTGAGCGTCGCTTCGGTCGTACCAGCGAGCAACTGCATGCGGCAGATATCGCCGTCTCACCAGCGCCGACTTTTAAAACCAATGCCCAGTGAACTGGGCGCGCGGATCATCACCGCGCTGTTCCTTGTTGCAGGATTCCTGGCTGTCCTGTTCCTGCTTCCCCCGGTGGCGGCTGCCCTGGTATTTGCCCTGATCACGACACTGGCGGCTTGGGAGTGGGCGGGGCTGATGAAGGTGAGACAAGCTTCGCGCATAACGTTTGCCGGCTTGGTGCTGGTTTCCTGTCTGGTAATGTGGCTGCGCCCAACGGATGGTTTCCCTGTCCTCTGGGCGATTGCCGCCCTGTTCTGGTTGGGCTTGGTACCGTTCTGGCTAGCCACGCGCCGTTCTGCCGGCACCTCGGGATATCTGGTGGGCTGGGTGCTGCTGGTGCCGACCTGGGCTGCATTGGTGGATCTGCATGGCCGCAGTCCAATGCTTTTGCTGGCTGTGATGGCGCTGGTCTGGATTGCTGATATCGCCGCATATTTCACGGGACGAGCTTTCGGCAAACACAAGCTGGCACCCGCGATTAGTCCGGGTAAAACTTGGGAGGGCGTTGCCGGCGCGGTGGTTGGCGTGATGATCTATGGCCTTTGGGTTGCTGAAGTGTTGCCGGCGACTACAGACGTAGCGCCTGTCTTCATGGCGGGGGCGTTGTTGTTGCTGACGGCCTTGAGCATTGCGGGCGACTTGTTTGAGTCGATGATCAAACGCCAGGCGAACATGAAAGACAGCAGCCAGTTGTTGCCCGGCCACGGGGGTATTCTTGATCGTATCGACAGCCAGACGTCGACCTTGCCAGTCGTGGCGCTGGCCTTGCTGCTGGTGAGCCGATGACACGCCAAAAACTGACGATTCTTGGTGCAACTGGATCGATCGGCGTTAGCACGCTCGATGTGGTGGCGCGTCACCCGGATCGGTATGAGGTCATTGCCTTGACCGGCAACAGTCGCATAGAAGTGCTGTTCACCCAGTGTCTGCAACATCGGCCACGCTTTGCCGTGGTGGGTGATGGCAAGGATGTTGCCGGCCTCACCGAACGATTGCGCACCAATGGTCTGGCGACCGAGGTGCTGGCCGGCCCTGCGGCACTTGAAAGGGTGGCCTCCCTGCCGGAAGTGGATGCCGTCATGGCGGCGATTGTCGGTGCGGCAGGCTTGCAGCCGACACTGGCCGCAGTGCGTGCCGGCAAGCGAATCCTGCTGGCGAACAAGGAAGCGCTGGTGATGGGCGGTGCCCTGTTTATGGAAGAGGTGCGGCGCCATCGCGTGGTTCTACTGCCTATCGATAGCGAGCACAACGCGGTCTTTCAGTCCATGCCAGCCGACTATGCGGGCGATCCGGCGCGAGTGGGCGTGAGCCACATTTTACTCACGGCTTCCGGCGGGCCTTTCCGTACGACACCGTTGGAGCGCTTGCAGCAGGTGACGCCTGCCGAAGCCTGTGCGCATCCCAACTGGTCGATGGGCCGCAAGATATCGGTC
>SXGT01114618.1_pt1 | contig 26544 bp, 22 predicted proteins | sample 3176221 | NCBI WGS metagenome assembly SXGT01 (sample SAMN11356862, study PRJNA531348) | freshwater metagenome | isolation source: freshwater sample F1-120 | place: China: Fuxian Lake, Yuxi | collected 2017-12-25
AGCATCTCCTGAACCTGATCCCAGATGGCTTTGTCGAGAATAGCTTCGTGCTCGCCGGGGTAGTGTTTGCCCTTGTAGGCCGCAATGCCAATCACGACCGGATTCTTGAAGAGTTTGTACAGCCAGCCTTTATCGACCAGTTTGCCCTCACGATTCTTCTCCTTGATGGTCGTCCAGGACTTGGTCATCACACCCTCGGCGCGCAGTTGCTTGACCAGCACAGTCACCGACCCAATTGCAATGAAGCTCTCAAAAATCCGTCTCACCAATTTGACCTCAGCAGGATTCGGCACCAGCTTCCGCTCGACCACGTCATAGCCCAGGGGCGGAAACCCGCCCATCCAGATCCCCTTGGCGCGGCTGGCCGCGATCTTGTCGCGTACCCGCTCGCCGCCAAGTTCTCGTTCGAACTGAGCAAAGGACAGTAGTATGTTCAGCGTCAGCCGACCCATCGACGTGGTGGTGTTGAACGATTGCGTCACCGAGACGAAGCTCGTGTCGGCCGCATCGAATGCCTCGACCAGCTTGGCAAAGTCCAGGAGAGAACGGGTGAGCCGGTCGACCTTGTAGACGACAATGATGTCGATCCGGCGCGCTGCCACATCGGCGAGCAGCCGCTGCAACCCCGGGCGCTCGAGCGTGCCGCCCGACAGCCCGCCATCGTCGTAGCGCTCCTTGACCTCGGTCCAGCCTTCCGAGGCCTGGCTGAGGATGTAGGCGGCACAGGCCTCGCGCTGCGCGTCGAGGCTGTTAAAGCTCTGCTCCAGCCCCTCGTCGGACGATTTGCGCGTGTAGATGGCACAGCGCACGCTCTTCATGCCGCCACCTTCTTCTTGAGCCCGAAGAAGGCCGGACCCGACCAGCGTGTACCCGTGATCGCGCGTGCCACCTCGCTGAGCGAACCGAAGGTCCGATCCTCGTAGCGAATGACCTGAGCGCCGCCGCCCTCCTTTTCCTCGATCGTGACGACATGCACCCTGCCCTGCCACTCGCGCGCCAGGCGCATGCCGGGGCGCGACACCGCGGTTCGGGTCTTGCCGCTCGCGAGCTGATCAAGCTGGCGTGTGACCTCGCGAGTGTGGCCGCCGAGCCGGCGCGCCTGGATCTCCCAGGCAAGCGCCAGCCGCAGCAGCTTGGGACTGATCCGAGGCACAGGGCTGGCGGTAAGCCGGGCCCAGCGCTCGCGCAGCTCCGCCGATGACAGCGCTTCGAGGCTGGCGGTCTCCTGCTCGAGGTCGATCATGCTGCGACCTCGATGCGGTAGCAGGTGACCTCGTCGCGCTTGCCCTTCACGAGCACATAGCCCTTATTGCGCAGCCCGGTCAGCGCCGCGCGGGTCGTGTGCGGCAGCCAGCCGGTCGCGGCGATGAGGTCGGCGAGCGTCGCGCCCTCCGAGCGGCGCAGCAGCGCCAGCACCGTGTCGGCCTTCGTGGTGCGCTTCTCGGCGGGCACAGCAGGAGCCACCTCGCCCCCCTGCCCGCCTGCTGGCTCGATCCCGATCGCAGCCAGCCCGGCGGCGGTGATGAACGCGCCGTATCGCACATCACCGTCGGTGCGGCTCACCGCCGCGGCATCGCTGACCTCGCGTTCTTCTGCGAGGCCGAACGTCAGCAGCTTGGCAATCGCAGACACCGCACGCGCTGCCGCTCCGTTGCGGGTGTCAGGAAGCGGGTAGAAGGCGCCGCTGTCGCGCTTGGCGGCATGCGCCAGCAGCAGGGTCTGCGTGTCGTTAAGCTTGGGCATTTTTGCGTCTCCAGTGAGAGCAGCACAGTGCTGCTCCCACCGGGCACAGCCCCGTCGATCAGATCGATCTGGGGCTCACGTGCTCGCCGCACCCTCTCGGCGAGTCGTGTTGCTGTCGCTCGCGTCTACTACGAAGTCCAGCCTGCGATGGCAGCTCTTGATCCGCAATTCGGATCAATTTTGATTCAATTTTGCACTTTGTAAAAATTGGCATCTTATGATTAGTTTGAACGAACCTAGCTTTGGTCTAATTTGGTATCTGCTCACGTAGGCGGTGTTTGGCCTTCATATGGCAATGAGGATTTTGTCGCATAACATTCTAATTTCGTAGCATCCTAACATCGTCTAACACTCGATCTTAAAATGGCGGGGATTGCACCTAGCGCGATTGCCCCGATGTCTAAGCGTCCCATTTCGCTTAACAAAAACGTCGGAATATTCCACGGCGGTGATGTGCACGATGCTCTCTCTTAGAAGAGATCATTGATCGACTAGTCAATCGGGCGATTGCGATCGGGGCGACCCGCTTCCATTTACTGGCGCGCTCATGGCTACCTCTAAAGTGAGTCCCCAAGGAGCCTCTCACCCCGCAATGCGCCCCACGCTTAGTCTGCTTGCAAAAAGGGCTTCCCCCGTCATAGATTGAGGGAGTAAGCCATTAAGAGGGCTTGGAGATTTCTGTCATGGCTGACATGCTTGGCACTTCCGGAAGCGACATCATCGTTGGCACCAACTCGGACGACTACATCTACGGTTTCGCTGGCGACGACACCCTGCTCGGGGGCGCTGGCGTTGATCACCTGTTCGGCGGGCAGGGCAATGACATCTTGGATGCGGGACCGGGATACCCCGCCGGCTTCAACACGCCGCCCGAGGCGCTGTATGGCGATGTGGGCAACGACACCTTCAGGGGCGGCGGTGGCCAAGACATGTACGGCGGTCCCGGCAATGACGTCTTCTACGTCAATGCGGTGCGAAGCGCGGCCGGGGACTTCGATTACATCATCCCGGAAGATCGGGTCTTCGAGGCGATGGGCGACGGGACCGACACCGTCTACGCCAGCGTGAACTGGACCAACCTCGCGGGGCAGGACATCGAATTCATCGAGGTCGACCCGAGCTATTCGGGCGGCATCTATCTGGCCGGCAATGACAATGACGAGACCGTGCGCGGGAACGGGGCCGCCAATACCCTCATCGGCAACGGCGGGAGCGATCGTCTCTATGGCTTCGCCGGGGCGGACACCCTCGATGGCGGCGATGGCGACGATTATCTGATCGGAGGCGTCGGTGCCGACTATATGATCGGGGGCGCGGGAAGCGACACGTTCTACGTGGACGATAACCAGGACTACCTCGTCGAAGCCGTCGCACCGGGCGACGATCGCGTCGCGACGTCCACCTCCTACGCGCTCCCCTACGACGCCGATATCGAGCGGTTCGAGGCGATCACCCTAAGCGCGGCCGTGGCGCTCGACCTCGTCGGAAACCAATTCGGCCAGACGATCGTGGGCAATGCCGGGACCAACATCATCGACGGCAAGGGCGGGAACGACGAACTGTTCGGCGGCACCGGTGCAGACCAGTTCCGCTTCAGTTCCGCGCTAGGGGCCGGCAACGTGGACCGCATTCTTGATTTTCAAACCGGAACGGATCGGATCGCGCTCGATCACGCAATCTTCCAACGCTTCAACCCCGGCACGCTCGACCCCGCCTTTCTGAGGATCGGGAGCCAAGCGACCGACGACAACGACTTCATCATCTACAACAGCGACACCGGCGCGCTCTCCTACGATCCGGACGGCAACGGTGCGGCCGCCGCGATCCAATTCGCCTGGCTCGAGCGCGGGCTGAACCTGACCGCCGCCGACTTCGGCATCTATTGACACCGCGCCGGGGAAACGCGACACCAGTCGCGCTCCCCTGCCGCTCAGATGATCGAAAAGTCGCTCGCCGTCAGCGCGAGATGAGCAGTCAGCGTGGCGAACTGCACCGCTGCTGCGCCACCCGCCCCATCGCGATCGTAATAGAGCGCACCGGTGGCATCGTCGTAGAGAATGCGGTCGTCGGCACCGATCGCCACGGCACCGTGGCGGAAGGTCGCGGCGTCGAGCGTGCCGGGATTGAAGGCGGTGAAGATGCGACTGTCGAGCGCGATCTTGTCGACGCCGCTCGCCATGTCCTCGATGATGTCGATGTTCCCGGTACCCAGAGCATTCGAGAACACGAACGTATCCGAGCCGCCCAAGCCGATCAGGCGATCGCTACCCGCACGGCCGTTTAACACGTTGCTTCCGGCATTCCCGGTGAGGATGTTCCCCGAATCGCTCCCCGACAGATCGAGGGCGAAGGTTGCGGAAGAATCGCCAGCCTCGAGGCGCTCCACCTCGGCTCCCGCCTCCAGCGCGAAGTTGACCCGGGTGGCAACGCGGTCGGCGAGACCCTCGCCCGGCAACTCGACGACGCGATCCGCCGACGAGAAAACGTAATAGGTGTCGTCGCCCGCGCCCCCCGCCATCTCGTCGCGATCAGTGCTGCCGATCTCGCCGCCGATCAGCAGGTCGTTTCCGTTTAGCCCCAGCAGGCGGTCGCTTCCGGCTCCACCACGCAGGATGTTGTCTCCTGCGTTGCCGATAATCGTGTTGTCCAGCTCGTTGCCGGTGAGCGACACGTCGTCGGTGCTGGAGGACGTGACGACTTCCAGCACCTCGATGGAGGAGCCGACCGAGAGCATGTAAGAGATGCTGGTGGCGATGCGATCGGCTCCCTCGCCCGCCGCTTCGACTACGACATCGTTGTCGTCGAGGTAATAGGTATCGTCGCCGCTCCCGCCGAAGAGGGTGTCGAGACCGTCGTCACCGACCAGGACGTCGTCACCCGCGAGGCCGCGAATGACATCATCGCCGGCCCCTCCGCGAAGAACGTTGCTTCCCGCATTGCCGACGATCTCTTGGGCAAACTCGTTGCCCTGGATCGACAGCGCGCTGGTGGCCGACCGGTCGTCCGCCTCGATGAACTCCACCTCTTGATAGGCGTCGAGCGCGTAGCTGACGGAGGTGTAGATGCGATCGATCCCGGTGCCGCCCGAGCCCTCGATCACTTTGTCGTTCGGATGGTCGACGTAATAGGTATCGTTGCCGACGGTGTCGAATCCATCGCCCACCATCTTGTCGGCGCCCCCACCGCCGACGAGGATGTCGTCACCGGCGAGTCCATACAACTCGTTGTATCCCGCATTTCCGATGATCGTGTTCGACGTAGAGGTGCCATGGATATACATCGAGTTGGTAGAAGAGGAGTTCAGCGCCTCGATGACTTCGACATAGCCGCTAGCGCGATAACTTACCGTCGTCGCGATCCGATCGTATCCCTCATTTTCGTTCTCGAAGACACGGTCCGAGTCGGCGATCAGGAACTTTTCGTTCCACACGTAGACGTAATAGGTGTCATCTCCTAAGCCACCGTAAAGGCGACCACCTCCATTCGCGCCGGAATCCAGCAGGTCATTTCCCGACCCGCCATAGATCGTGTCGCGGCCGCTTTGACCGAAAAGACGATCATCTCCGTCCCCGCCATAGATGGCGTCCTCGCCCGCACCTCCGTAGATGACGTCATCACCTTCTATGCCGTAGATTTCGTCATCCGCATCGGTGCCGTTGATGGTGTCATTCCCCTGCGTCCCAAAAATCGGCATCCGATCCTCCCTATGCGCCAGATAAAATACTAGCGTTGAAGGGTTTTGCCTCGGCGGACAAGGCTCGCGCGCGTCGGACACGTCGATGCGTATCGTATATAAACGCTAGCGTTAGCAACGATCGGACGAGCCCGGCAAGATGCCCATGTCGATCGTGCTGATAATTGCTCTTCACGGTTCGGCTAGCGCTGACGTCGCGCATTTTGTCGGGACACGTCGAGTCCTAGGCTCCGATAGGTGACTTGACATTGCCCTTGTCCGCCCCAGCCTCGATCGCTCGGCGCGACACTCGGGTCATCAACCGCAAGGGCGGTAGTAATGTCTCAGCTCGGCCATCCAGGCGGCCGCTGTGGAATCGCCGCATACCCGTTGATAGGCCGATGCTATGCTAAGCTCACGGCCGCGCAACCGGCGTTACATCTTTCTTTGCCACATGCCTTCGGCGACATCAACGGCCCGTTACGACGTCAAACTATCTCACCGCTTGTCGGCAATATCACCGACGGAGGTGACCTCAAGATAATGATCGGTCGCAGCGCCGAAGCTTGAACGCCGCCCCGGATAACCTCGCTCGACCGCGATCAAGCGCGTGCCGTCCTTTTCGATCTGAACGGGAACCATCGCCAAGCCGAGCCACCGCCTTGTCACGGCTGCCCCGTAACGCGCACCCGTGAACAGCTTCACGGCCCCCCACCCCTCGCGGGAAGACGCTTGGATAGCGGCTCCGCCCGGCGCGTGAGACTGGATCAAAGGTTGGTTGACGATCGACGCGTCGAGGCATCCGTCGCGTCGCTCCTTGATGCGAATGCCGAAGCTCGGCTCAGCCCCCGACGCGCGTCCGATCGTACCCCCATCGATCACGGTAGCGATGGATGCGCCCACCACAATATTGGCCATCCGCGGACGTCCGACCCCGTTCTGAGTCGCGATCGATGCCACAAGCCGACAGTCGCGCGGAGGATCAGCGACGTTCTCGACCAGGAACCCTGTCTCGACGTTCTGAAATGCCGTGCAGTCATAGAATGTCACCTCGCGTGCCCCTGCATCGCAATGGAAACCAACGGAGAACCCTACGGCACGACATCCCACGGCACGCCCACCAAATTGGTGAACGAAGACACCCCCCGGCTGCTCTCCAGCGCCGAACCCAGTGACATGTTCGAAACGCACGTCGGTCCGGTGGAGCGGATCTATCCGCGCATGATACCCGCGGGTAGTGGCGCGGCGCACATTGTCCGCCAGGCTGTCCGACGTGAAGAGTCGACCCCGGCTCTCGCCGACGACGCAATCCAAGAAAACATTTCCGTCGAGCTTCCTACTTCCCTGGGCGAACTCGAAGCCAAGATCGCCAGCGGTGTGGCGGAGAAAGTTTCCACTCGTCGCTTTGGCGCGAACGCCGCTTACCTTGACGTCATGGCAGCCCGAAAGTCTAATCGCGCCCGTCCCTGGCTCGGGCCGAACGCCAGAGCCGGTCAAACGTCCAACCTGAATGTCACGTACCGCGATCTCGCTCGGATGAGTGGTCCATACCCGCCCCTCATCAAACGCGCGCCGCGTCCTGGTCATACCGTCCGCGTCGTCGCTTGCCTGCAGCTCGCCGACCGTACCCCAATCGAGGTGGATCGCGCCTACCATGGTGGTACTGTCGGGCACGACGATCCGCTCGATACGCCCTCGCGCTGCCCCGCCCATGACCTGAATTGCCACGCCGCCCATTACCCCGCCTTCAACGGGCACGCGCTTGTCGGTCGACAGCGTCAGGTCCGCGATGATCCAGTCGCTGACGCCCTCGTCCGGCGAAGGTTGCGACGAGGTGCCGCCCTCACCGTACAGCGGCCCGACGCAGACGGGCGCGTGCGCACCGCCTTGAAGGCTGGGCTTGCCCCGCGATCGCACCGTGACGGTTCCGTTGCGAAGGACGGCGTAGGAGCGCAGGCGTACCCCTTGGTCGTTCCCGCCGCTCAATTCGAGCACGAGGGTCGCGCCGTTCAGGTCGAGCGTGACGCGATCGAGCACCACCGGCGCCCGGCGGCAGCGGTAGGTCGCCCCGGCGACACAGCGAACGGTCCCGCCGCCCCGTCGCCAAAGCCGCTCGATCGCGTCTTGGATCAGCGCGAAATCGTCCCCGCCGCTTGGGGCCGCCATCGTGTCGCAGGAGGAGACGGCGAGGCCACCCGACGAGGCCGCGACCGCACAGCCTCCGCGGACCAGGACGTCGCGGCGCCCTACCAGCGTCAATGGGACACGCCCTCGCGCCCCAGAACCTTGATGGCGGTGGTCGCGATGATTTTTAGGTCGAGCGCGAGTGACGCCTTGCGCAGATACGCGGCGTCCATCGCGACCTTTTCCTCGATCGTGAGCAGATCGCGCCCGCTGACCTGCGCCAGACCGGTGAGGCCGGGTTTGAGGTGGTGGACCCCCGCCTCGGTCCGCAATGCGATCAGGTCGTCCTGATTGAACAACGCCGGCCGCGGTCCGACAAAGCTCATGTGTCCGGCAAGGATGGACAACAACTGCGGGATCTCGTCGAGGCTTGTCCGTCGCAGAAAGCCGCCGATCGGCGTGAGAAAGGCGTTCGGATCTGCCAGGAGGTGCGTGGCGACGGCGGGCGTATCGATCCGCATTGTCCTGAACTTCGGCATCGTGAAGGTCACGTTCTCCGCCCCCACTCGACGCGACCAGTAGAGCGCGGGACCACGCGACGTGAGGCGCACCGCCGCCGCGACCATCAGCGCGGGGAGCAGCAGCAGCACACCGATTACGAGCGCCGCGGCGATGTCGAACAGGCGCTTCACCGCGTCCCCGCCATGGCGAGCGCCAACCCCTCCCGCAGCGTCCGCGGCGGGTGCCAGCCGAGAACCCGAGCCGACCGAGACGCATCGACGCATAGCGAACCGATCAACTGCCGGGCCATGTCCCGCCGCCCGGTCAACGCCGCCGCGCGCTCGATGACCGCGGCCGGAAACGGAACGACGACCGCGCGGCCACTGGGCTGTGCGGCGAGCGTCCGGACCAGGTCGGCCGTCGATATGCTCTCGCCGTCGGTCACCAGCAAAGGATACCCGGGAAGAGCCGGGGCGCGCGCGACGACGACGAGGAAGTCGACGAGGTTCTCTATCCCGACAAGGCTGCGAACGTTGCGGATCGAACCGAAGGGAAGCGGCAGCGGGCGCCGCGCCAGCGCCACTAGGCGACCGAAATTGCCCGGCGCGCCCGGCCCGTGGACCAGCGGCGGCCTAACGATGGCGAGTTCGACCGCGGTGAGTGCGAAAAGCTCGGAGAGAGCGACCTCGGCCCGCAGCTTGGACCGTGCATAATCGGCCACAGGGCGCGGCGTCGACTCCTCGTCGAAGGCGGCCGCGGGCGTCTCGTTGCCGAGGACGCCGATCGAACTCACGAAGACGAAGCGTCGCACTCCCCGCGCGATCGCCGCCCGCGCCACCGCGACGGCTCCGTCGACATTGGCGCGGTCGAACGCCGCGGCGTCCTGGCCGGTCGTGTGCGCCAGCGCGGCGAGGTGGAACACCGTGTCGCAATCGGGACCGATCGCCGCCGCGACCTGCGCGGTATTGATGTAGCTTTCCACCCGAACGTCGCCGCCGCTCCTTGCAATCCCGACGACCCGCCCCTCGCCGCGCAGCCGCTCCACCAGCGCGCGCCCGACGAAGCCGGATGCGCCGACGACAGCGAAGCGTTGATCGGCGCGCCCGTCCATTACGTCAGAACCGACGGTACTTGCGCAGGCCGCGGAGCGCGTAGGCGGCGAAATAGCGCACCGACGAAAGGAGGCCGAGCTTCTCCACGCGCCGGTAGGCGAGCCAAACCTGGTATGCCGAGTTGCGCTTGTTGCGCGACACCGACGCCGCCATCACGCGATAGCGCATCAGGTCCTCGTTCAGCCCCACGGCGACCCCGCCGGGCCGAAGGATGTCGAGCCAGCAGGCGAAATCGTCGTAATAGGTCTTCTTCATGACGACGGGGCCGGTGGCGTCGCGATCGACGATGACGGTCGAGGTGGCGATCGCGGTGTTCGCCAGCAGGCCGTGATAATCGAGCGTCGAAGGAACCCGGATCAAATGCCCCTCGCCGCTCCCGTCCGCCGCGATGCGGCGGAAGGCGGTGAAGCTGATCTTGGCCCCGGCGCTGCGATGGAAGGCGAGCTGCGTCTCGAGCTTCTTCGGAAGCCACAGGTCGTCGGCGTCGAGAAAGGCCAGCCACCGTCCCTGCGCCGCGGCGATCGCACCGTTGCGGGCGGCGGCCGGTCCGCCGTTCCGGGGCATGGCGATGAGCCGCACTCTCGGATCGCGCTCGCTCCAGCGCGCTACCACGTCGCGGGTGTCGTCGGGAGAGCAATCGTCCGCAATCAGCATTTCCCAATGCGGGTAGCTCTGGTCGATGACCGACCGGATCGTCGCCTCGATCGTGGCCGCCGCCCGGAAGGCGGGCGTGACGATGGAAACGAGGCGATCGCGTGTTCCAGCGTCCGGCGCGCTCATAAAACGGCCTCGATCATCGCCGAGGTAAAACGATCCACATTGGCGGGAGTGGCGACATATAGCTCCCCCTCGTACGAACTCGACCACGCGCCCGCGAAGAAGCGAAGGGCCGCCGCCGAGTCCGGGGCCTGGCGCATTGCCTCCGGCTTCAGGACGTCAGAAAGAGCCGTGGGTAGGTCTTGCAGCCGATCGACCGACACCGCGAAGGGTGCGTCGCGGTAGAAGGCGTCACCCAGGACAACCACCTGCTTGCCGAGCAATCCGGCCTCGGCCCCGCTCTTCGAATTCACGGTGACGACCGCGTCCGCTTCTCGCATGACCGCGTAGTTGTTGGTCGTCGGGTGAAGCACGACGAGGTGGTCGTACCGCCTCTTCAAAGCGATCAGCGATCGAGCGTCGAACGCCCCCACCATGGCGGGATGCTCTTTGATGACGACATGATGCGTCAGAGGCACGCTGCGACAGATGAAGTCGATCAGCGCCGTTTGATCGAGGTAAGTGGAAGAACGAAGCGTAAGCGCCATGTCACCGGGCACATGCAGCGGGTAGTATACGAACGGCTTGGCCGTATCGAGTTGACGGTATTCGCCGGAAAGGCGACGGCTGTTGACGAGCATCTTGGCGTGGGTCGAGACATGACTGCCGATATGACCGAACTCTTGACGCTTCCCCAACACATACTTGTCGACCATCTTCTGCGCTAGGCGCTTCGCATTGCGCATGTTGACGATCTTGCGTCTTGCGGACGTGTATTGGTGCCGGTCCTTTTGCGGTATCACAATCGAGCCGCTTTCGAGAGTGGCGCGCAGGTAGGCGTCCAATGCCGGATCGATGTGGTCTGACGGCTCGACACGCTTCGCGGCGAATGTGTCGCGGAGATAATAGAGATGACCGCGAAAAAAGCTGGGCTCGATGAACCAGTGAGCGACGCCCCGACGCTGCGCGGCGAAGAAGGTCCCGACCACGGAGAGAAAACCTCCGAGTTCCTGGACGACCACTGGTGTCCCCGTCCCGCGCGCGGCGATGTCGGCGAGCGCGCGATCCGCCATCCGCAGGGAAGTGGCCAACTTGCGCTGCATGGCGTCCGCGTCGCGCAAACCGAATGCGAACCGCTCGTGGGTCAGCCAGAAATTCACATTCTGGATACCATAAGCGGCGAATTGCTCGTCGATCTCGCTCTCCGTTTCCGTCGGGGGGCTCCCATCGGCGATCGTGAACACTTCAAGATCGACGGCCTGCAGCATCGCCGTGCTCCGATCGTCAAAAGACAGAAAAGACACACCGTGCCCGCGATCGCGCAACATGACGCCCACGTCGCGCCAGAACACGGTTTGATACTCGGCCAGAGTCGAGATGAGGAAATGCATGAAGAGCCTCAAATGGAGGAAGTCGTGACCTATGCGGGCTGCGCGATCGGGAGCGACGCGACCTGACGCGCGCGCGACTTCTCAAAAAAGTGAAGCGCGACTAGTACACCGATCTTGAGCCAATACGTCGCCGCAAAGACAAAGTTCAGCATTCCGCCGATATAAAGAAGACTTGTTCCGAAATATACGTAAATTGCTACCAAGCTTGTCACCAGGCGGCCCGTACTCAGCGAAACCACGGCGAACCGCAGCAGCCATGCGGACACGAGGGCGAAAATCAAGGCGAAGAGGAGACCAGGCCAGTAGCCGATCAGCTCGAGTAGAATCTCCGGGTAGCCACCCGCGTATTGCTGGCCGGCTTCAAGCAACTCGTACGCGCGCGAATACCCTAAGTCTTGGATCATCAACGCCTGCACGGTGGTGTTGCGTGAGGGATCGATCGGATCGACGAAGGTGTCGTGCCACGTTGCCGGTGACGGTTCCCCTCCCCGCTGCTGCAGTCTGTCGAGCGCCGTCGCCCACAATTCGATCGGCTGGACCAAAGAGCGCTGCTGAAACTGCTCGTCGGCGTTTCGATATCCACGCACGTTGTAGAAGCTGTTGAAGAGCAGCATGCCGATCGCGGCCAATGCCATCAGGACCGTGGCGGCCACGGCAGCACGAGACGTCAGGAAGCGAGCAAAGCCGGAGCGCCCCTCCCCCAACGCCCATCCCGCGGCACCCACCGCAGGAACTGCCGCGATCGCCATCAGGAGGAAGGAAGTGTCACGGTAGAAGACGGAGAAGCGGTTCCCCGTCAGGCCGAAATACACCATCATCGCGCCGAAGACCGCGACATATCGGAAGTCGAACTGCCCGCCCCGTAGGCGCGGAAGGACGAACATCGCGCCGATGAGAAAGGCGAAGACCGCACCGTTCCCCATGACGAGGCCGTGAATTGGACCGCCGATGGTCTGGTCGTAGGTGATCCGGTCGATCCCCGCGAAAAGCGGGATCGGTCCGACGATCAACATCTCCAGGTACAAAACGCCGACGAACGCGCAGATCGCGAGAAAAAGAACGTTTTCCGCCTGCGCGCCGTAGATCGATGTCGCCTCGCCCCCAGATAGCAGACGCCGTAGGATCTTAGGCCGAAACACAAAGGCAAGAGCCGCGATCACCACCAGGATGAAGGGAGCGAAGGGCGCGGTGATCTGACCGCCGCCGATGTACCGGTCGAGCTCGAGCGCATAGATCGGGCCCGCCAGGTCGACGTAGCTCGCGGCCAGCACCCGCGTCCCCAACGAGAACAGAATGAAGAAGCCCGCGACCGCGGCGGCGCGGCGCTTGCGCGCGAGGAGAACGATGGCGGCGGCAACCGCCGCGACGGTGGCGAATGTCAGCCACATGTCAGCGGTCGCTTCCGGGCGAGACGATCACCGACGCGAGCGGCAGGCGAGTCAGGGGATGCCGCGCCGAGCGGACCTGCGGTGCGGAAACGGCTTGGTGACGGGAAAAGCGGGTGGCGAGCGCACCGACCGCGACCTTCACCAGGGTCTTCGCGGCGCGTCGCGGCTGGACGTGAGCCCGAAGCCGCGAGGCCGCCTGCGATCCGATGGTATTCGCCAGGATCGCCTGCGCCCGCTGCGCCGCCGAAGGCCGGCGCCGGGCGGAACGGAGCGAGGTTCGCACCGAACGCGTCCTCGCGCGACAACGCGCGGCCATCGCCGCGACCAGCACATCGGCGATCCGATCGCTCGCGTGGCCGTCGTTGAGGTAGAACCACGGCTCACTGGTCCGGCGGTAGGCCGCGTCGAAATCGAACTGCGCCGTCGCTTCGTCGAGCCCCCGGAGAATCGCCATCAGATCCTCGCAGGATTCGACGTTTCGGCTCGCTCGATACGGCAGCGTGGAGTGCGTGCGCAGCCGCTCGGTGTTGATAAATTCGAGCGACAGCGGAAGCACGCCGAGCCGCAACGCCTCGACCGCCGTCCCGCAATTGACATGGAGCACGCAGCGCGCGTTGGCGATCACGTCGAGCACACTGCCGCCTCCGTCGACGATCACGTTGGCGCGCCCCGCGAAGGCGGTGCGATAGCGCTCGGCGTTCTCGAAGGGGTGCGGCCGGACCAGGATCGTCTCGCCCGGAAACTCGTCCGCCACTCGGCCGACGACGTCGACGAATCGATCGGCGATGCCCTTCAGGTCATCGACGAGCGCGTCGACGTAGTCGGGCGCCCAGCCGCTCGCGACCATCGCCGCCTTCTCGTCGTCCGAGGATGTCCCGAAGAGCGAGTTGACCAGCGGGAAATTGGCGTTCGCCAGGATGTAGCCCTTCCACGGCGCTTCGAGGATTCCGCGCCAACGCGGGGCGGTCAGATCGAAGCGCGGACAACCGGTCAGATGCAGCGATGCTGACGATAGACCGCTTCCCGCCACGAACGCATCGCGCAGCACCGGCCCCCAAAAGAAGTAGCCGGCAAGCCGTTCGGCATAGCCGCTTTCGCGCACCCAGGCGGCCAGAGCCTCCGGGGCGTTGCCGCCACGCTCCGCCAGCACGCCGCCTTCGGTATCGAGCACCCAGACGGGGATGCCGAGGTCGGCATAGGCGTCAACCAGCGGCTTGTTCACCGGTCGCGCGAAATTGACGACGAGGCCGTCGAGATCGAGCAGCGGCACGTCGATGGCCTGATCGTAGAGCGGGATCAGCGCGGATTCGACGCCGCGCGCGGCGAGCGCGTTCGCGAGCAGCACGGCACCGCCCAGATCCCGCTTGGGATGATCGACGATCAGACCGATGCGATGGCGTCGCCCGCCGGGCGGAGACGTCACGCCGGAGTGAGCAGGCACCTGACGACCTCGTCCTCGTTGCCGACCAGCCGGATCTGCGGTCGCGGCTCGGGATAGAGCCGCGGCGTCGAGATGAAGGTGGCGGTGTACAGCAGCCGCTCGTGACCCGCGGCGACCCGGCTCCCCATGTGGAGGCAGCGGCTCGTCTCCACCATGAACGCCGTCAGTGCAGGGCCCGTGATGGCCGTCGACTGGGCCGGGTCCAGCCGGGTCGACAGCATCGCGTCGGTGCGATGGCTCTTGACCGAGTAGCGCGCGCGATCCGACAACGCCCCGTCGATGAAGGTGAACGGACCATCGTCGCTACTGTCGACATCGGTGAGATAGACGAAGAGCTTGAGGACGCGGGTATCGTCGAAGTCGCGATGCCACAGCTGCGACACCGACAGCGGCTTGTTGTCGTAACGCGACCAGGTCAACAACACCGAATCGAGCTGCGGCAATTCGCCGTAGACTTGCGCGACGATCCGAAGGACCGCCGGCTGCAGGGCGAAGGCGACGACCGGATCCGCCGTGGTGAGGCGTCCGGCGGCCACGTCCTCGTCAAGCAGCCTGCTCCAAAAGCCTTTGCCAGCCGCGGGGTTTGCCGCCCCCCCGCGCGCCGCCGCGAGACGCGGCATGGCGGCGGCGTGCAGGGCCGACAGGCTCGCCGGATCGAGCGCGTCCGTGACCATCGCGTAGCCGCGGTCGAGGATCGTCTGCGCCTCGGCGGACGGGGGCGACAGCAGGGGCTCGGCGAGGTGGCGACGGCGCTGCAGAGCCAGCCTTTTCATCAGGCGGGCGGCAGTCTTCAATCCGGGCGCGACCGGCGTGCGCATGGCATGCCAGCGCAGCCGCTGGAGGAGGGCGGTCATAGGTGTGCGGTCCGGTCAAGCACGGCGATGACGCGCTGTTAGCTGCTTTCGCAGCGCTTGACCAATCGCTTTTCGCTGCTCGACCGTCGGCACCAGCAGCGCGATTAGCCCCCAACCGAGCAGGGTGCAGGCGACCAGCGCGGAGAGCAAAGCGACGATCCCGTGAACGCGTGGGGCCACGAGGGCGAAGGCCCCCGCACTGACGACCGTCGCGGCGGCGGCAAGACCCAGCTGACGGAAGATGCGGGCGTCGAAGCCGATTTCGCGTCTGATGAGCCTCATCTGGAACAAGAAGGTAACGACGACGGCGACCACCTGCCCCGCCACAAACCCCCATTGCGACAGCCACGAGGACAGCAGCAGCCCGAGCACGAGTTGGAACACCACCTGCCACAGAACGATCCGGTTCATCGCGGAGGCGGCGGACGCCCGCGCCAAGAGGATGGCGCCTCCGAATCCGGACAAGGTGTTCGCGATCGGGATCAAGAACAGCGCCGCCTGCCACGGCCAGTACGGCGCCAGCGACCGGCCGAGCCAGAGCTCGACGATCGGCTGGGACAGCGCCATCGACGACGCGAGCGGAGGCAGGACGAGGCAACCGATCATCAACAGGCCCCATCCGCCCAGACGACGCGTTTCCGCGTGATCCGAACCGGCCTCAAGCCGGACCGCGAGTGGCAGGACGGTCGAATTGAGGAGCCCCAGCACCGCCTTCACGAAGCGCGGCAGACGTGACAGCGCGTCCACCGCGCCGACGGCGGCCGGGCCGAAGAGGAAACCGATCAGCGGTGGTGCGGCCTGGGTCTGCATCGCGCCGAGCAGCTTGTTCACCGCCATGATCCGCGCCCAGCCGAACACGAAGGCGCGGTGCTCGGGCGACCACCGGCGTAGCCGTCGCCGCTCGCGCCCCAGGCGCCGCAACGCCACGACAGCAGCGAACGCCAGGCGGATGACCAGCGACAGCAAGAGCGCGTAGCAGACCGCGTCGATCCCCAGCTTCGCATGGACGCATGCGATGGCCCCGATCCCGTAGGACAGGGCGGCGAGCACCTCGCAGCCGCGCTGGGCCTTGAAATCCTCGAGGCCCTTCAGGATGCCCTCGAACAGCAGCGACGCGAAGAGAAGCGGCATCAGGCCGGCCGTCACCAACAGAACCTCGATTAAGCCGGGCTGGCGCGGCGACGCGACGCTCATCCATCCGGGACTCGAGGGTGCCGCGAGCGCCAGCACTCCGCCTGCCGCGACGCCAATCACGAGCGTCGCGACCGCGAGGAGCCCCAGCATCCCCGACGCTTCTTCCCAGTCGCCGTCGCGGCGCGCGCGCGCGATGATCTGCGTCGCGATCTCGCTGGTGCCGAAGTCGACGATGCCGAGCGCCGCGTTCGGGATGAACAACCGCGCGATGACGATCTGCCCGAAGCCGGCCAGCCCGAACGCCGCGATGAGCACCGGAGCGAGGATCAGCGACACGCCGCTCACCGCGGCATAGGCCGCCGCTGAAATGGCGATGTTTCTGAACAGACTGGAAAACATCGAGACGAGCTAGGCCGCGAGTGCCGCTACGAGCGCATCGGCGACGCGATCGACGTCGTCCATCGTCATGTTCGATCCCGACGGCAGACAGATGCCGCGCGCGAAGAGGTCCGCGGCGACATCCAGGTTCCCGCCGTCGCCGAAGATGTCGGCATGCCGGAACAAGGGCTGCAGGTGCATCGGCTTCCACACCGGGCGCGCTTCGATCTGACGGTCCGACAGCGCGGCGATGACCGCTCGGGCGTCCGCATCGCGCACCGTCGCCGCCGTGAGCCAGCGGTTGGAGAAGCTCCAGTCCGGCTCCGGCATCCATTCGAGCCGATCGACGTCCGCCAGCCGCTCGCGATAACGTTCGAAGATGGCACGACGGGCCGCGACGCGATCGTCCAGCACCCGGAGCTGTCCGCGCCCGATCCCGGCGAGCACGTTGCTCATCCGATAATTGTAGCCCACCTCGGTGTGCTCGTAATGCGCCGCTGGCTCGCGCGCCTGTGTCGACAGATGGCGCGCGCGGCGGACCAGTTCCTCATCGTCCGAAACCAGCATGCCGCCACCGGAGGTCGTGATGATCTTGTTTCCGTTGAAGGAAAATATGCCGATTCGCCCGAAACTGCCGCTCGGCCGTCCGCGGTAGGAGGCTCCGAGCGACTCCGCCGCATCCTCGACCAGCGCGACACGATAGGCGTCGCACAGGGCCACGATCGGGTCCATGTCGGCGCTCTGGCCGTAAAGGTTCACGACCACGACCGCCTTGGGGAGACGTCCCCGGGCACGTCTGTCCGCCAACGCCCGCTCCAGCGCTGCCGGCGACATGTTCCAGCTCTGCGCCTCGGAATCGATGAAGACGGGCGTCGCGCCCTGGTAGAGGATCGGATTGGCGCTCGCGACGAAGGTGAGCGTCGAGCAGAACACCTCGTCGCCCGGCCCGACGTCCAGAAGGCGCAACGCGAGATGGATTGCCGCCGTCCCCGACGAGACCGCCGCCGCATGCGAGACGCCGACCGTTGCCGCCAGTTCGCGCTCGAAGGCGTCGACGTTCGGACCCAGTGGCGCGATCCAGTTGGTCCGGAACGCCTCCGCGACAAATTCGAGCTCGGCATCCCCAATATGGGGAGTCGATAGCAGGATCGGCTTGGCCAGTTCCTTGCGCAGCAGGAGTTCGACCACACGGCCGTCGGAGTCGAGCACCGGGAGATGATCGACCTGGTGCCGGTCCATCATCGCCAGCGCATGCGCCGGAAGGCACGGCTCGCGCGCCACCACCGGCGTCGCCGGCTCCGTCCGTGCCAGCGGGTCAGACAGAACCGCCCCCGCGAGAAGATACCGCCTCACGTCTCCGTCGGTGACGGTGCGGAGCAGCCGTCCGTCGTCGTCGACCATGAGAAGAATACCCCGGGCGCTACTCTGAAGCTTCGAAAGTGCATCGCGAAAGGTGTCGTTCTGACGCACGGTCAGATCGTGAACGGCGGGCGGAACGGGCATGGGCGGGCAATAGCGACGCCGCGTCCCAAATCCTACTCAAAAGGCGACAGGTGTCGTATCTCGGTCGCTGGACTTCCAACCACGACCGCCCCGGCCGCGACGTCGCGCGTGACGGTCGCATTCATTCCCACCAAAGCGCCGTCGCCGATCCGGGTGCCCTGTCGCATCGACGCGCCGAGAGCGATCTCGGCGCCCGCGCCGACCACGACCGCGCCAGGAATGACGACGCCCGGCGCCAGCGTGGCGAAGTCGCGAAGGTCGGCATCATGGGCGACGATGGCGCCCATGTTGACCACGACGTGGCGGCCGATACGAGCCGCGCTGCTCACGATCGCGCCGACCCCGATTAGGCTGCCTGCATCGATCGACGCGTCCCCCGCCACGACGGCGGATGGATGGCGCAGCGTCGCCCATTGCCGCACCGCGCCGAGCCTGCGCTCGACCGCGCGCCGGACGCGCGGTGCCCCGATGGCGATGTGGAAGAACGCATCGGCGTGATCGGCTGCGTCTGCGGTGGTCCCCAGGACCGGCACTCCGTCGACGATCGAGCCGGTGAGCGTCGGATCGTCGTCGAGAACGGCACGGATCGTCCAGTCTTGCGGGCAGTCGCGCGCGAGCCAGATCATCTCCCGTGCCAGCCCGCCGGCGCCGATGATGACGAGGTCGGCGGGCATCAGAACGTCATCGTCTTCTTCAGGAGCGCGGCGTCGACGGGCGTGTTCGCCAGCAAATCCGCAATGCGCGCGTCGGTGCGCCCATCGCCGTAGAGGTTGGCGATCGGGTAGCGCCCCGCCGCCAGCTGCCCCCGGATCGCCGCGACGATCGCGCCGGTCTCGATCTCGACGTCGCGGAGGGTGGGGTTTCGTTCGCGTCCGCTCTGCCGATCCCCGATATTCACCACCGGCAAGCCGAAGCTCGCCGCCTCGATGATGCCGCTGCTGGAATTCCCCACCAGCACGTCGGCGGACGCGAGAAGCGACAGGTAGGTGGTGCGCTCGACATGTGCCGCGGTGGCCAGTGCCGGGCGATCTCGCGCGGCTCGCAACATGGCGCTTCGGATCGCCTCGTTGCCGGCGTCGGCGTTTGGGAGAAGGCAGATCGCCTGCAGATCGCACGCGGCGATCGCCTCCATGAGGCGAGCGGCCTGCTTCCCGGCCAGTGCCGCGTCCTGAACCACCGGATGGAACAGCACCACCGCGAGGGGGCGGGTCGCATCGAGCGCGAACCGATCGCACAATGCGCTTCGGGAGATCGCCGCGTCCTCGGTGATCCCCACGAGTCCGGGGGAACCGACGACATGGACGCGGAATGTCTCCTCGCCGGAACGCCGCAGCCGCTGCGCCGCCTCTTCCGTCGCGACGAGATGCAGATGCGCCAGCCGCGAGATCGCGTGACGCATCGCGTCGTCCACGGTGCCGGACCGTTCGCCGCCACACGCATGGGCGATCGGGATGTTCAGAAGCGTCGCCGCCACTGCCGCGGCCAGCATCTCCCACCGGTCGCCGAGAAGAAGAAGCACGTCGGGACGCTGCGCCGTCAGCCATTCGGCCACCTGCTGCGCGAAGGCGCCGGCCGCACTCGCCATCTCTCCGTCGTCGTCGACGTTCACTGGCATCTCCGCGGCGATCGGAAGCCCGCTCGCGAGGATGTCCCGACGCGTCTCGCCATACCGATCAGAGAGGTGCATCCCCGTGACCAACAGCTCGAGCGAAAGGTCGGGATGCCGATCGATTGCCGCGAGGGTCCGCTGCATCAATCCGAAGTCGGCCCGCGTCCCGGTCACATAGGCGACCCGCCTCACATCAGGTCGTCCCACGACAGCATTGCGCCCGCGCGGATCGGGGACCTCGCCACGCGCCCGACCACCTCGCCGGCGTGTTCGGCCCCCAGCCCGGTTCCCGGCCGGAGCGTGTCGAGGTCGTCGGCCTCGATCCGATCCCCGGCCCGGAGGTCGCGCGCGGCGAAAAGGCTGCGCCGCACCAGCGCGCGGACCGGCGCCTCCGTCTCCGTCGGCACCTTGCGACCGTCGCCGATCGCCTTCTCCACGGTGCGGATGCCGGCGATCATGGCGGTCAGTTCGTCGCAGGTGAGCGACGCGCGGTGATCCGGGCCGGGCAACGATCGATCGAGGGTGAAATGCTTCTCGATCGCGCGCGCGCCGCGGGCCGCAGCGGCGATGGCGACGACGGTCCCTTCGCTATGATCCGAATAGCCCACCGGCAGCCCGGTTGCTGCCGCGATCGTGTCCATCGCGGCGAGGTTCACGTCCTGCGCCGCGGCGGGGTAGTTGGAGGTGCAGTGCAGCACCGTCAGCTCCTCCGGACCCGTCTCGCGTCCGTCGGCGGCCCGGATCACCCGAATCCATTCGATCGCCCGGGTAACCTCGTCGAGATCGGCCATGCCGGTCGACAGGATCATCGGACGCCCCTGCCGCGCGATCTCCTCGAGAAACAGCCGGTTGGTGACTTCGCCCGACGGAATCTTGATCCGCACCATCCCGATCCGCATCAGCAGCGAGAGGGCCCAACGGTCGAACGGGGTCGACATGAACTCGATCCCGCGCTGCGCGCAGCGCGCGGCGATCGCCACGTGATCCGCCTCGCTCAGCTCCAGCTTCCGAATCAACTCGTGTTGATCCTGTTCACCGGTCGTCGCCTTCTGGTATGCGGCGGTGCCGGTGCCGCGCGCGACGACGCGATCCGCGCGGAAGGTCTGGAACTTGACCGCATCCGCGCCCGCGCGAGCGGCCGCGTCGACGAGGTCGAGCGCCATGTCGAGGGAGCCGTTGTGATTGACCCCCGCCTCGGCTATGACGAAACACTTTACCACGCGGTCAATCCTCCGTCCACGACGATGTTCTGTCCGGTCACGTAGCTGGACGCGTCCGACGCGAGGTAGACCACCGCCCCTCCCATCTCCTGCGGCTGCGCCATCCTTCCCAGCGGCACGCGCGCGCTGTACCGGTCGACGAAGGTGTCGTTTTGGCCGCTGAAGGTACCGCCGGGGGTCACCGCGTTCACGCGGACGTTGCTCGCCCCCCAATAGGAGGCAAGATACTTCGTCAGCCCCCACAGTGCCGCCTTGGACGCGCTGTAGACGGCGGGCGTGTTGATCGCCCTCCCCTCGTACAGCGAGCCTTCGTAGATGCGCTGGTCCGGAGCGACGATCCCGTAGATTGAGAGGGTGTTGACGATGCTCCCCTTGCCCCGGCTCGCCATCGCGGGGCCGACGATCTGGCAGGCGTTGACGACGCCTTTCACGTTAACCGCCATCACCTCGTCCCAATCCTCTTCCGGGAACTCCTCGAACGGCGCGAAGAAGTTGGCGCTCTTCGCCGCGGCATTGTTCACCAGCACGTCGATCGGCCCCATGTCCCGGACGATAGCCGACAGAGTCTCCGCGAGAACTGGGCGACGGGTGATGTCGCTCTCGTAGAAAGCCACTCCAGCCGGCGGGGCCGAGCCCGCCCGATCGATCACGGCGACGCGCCCGCCACGCGCGGTGAGCGCCGCAGTCATCTCGCGCCCCAGGATCCCGGCGCCGCCGCACAGCACGATCACACGGCCCGTGAGGTCGAATAGGTCAGCCGCCATCGCGCATCTCCATCAGCATTTCGACGAGCCGAAAGTCGATCAGGCTGTCGACATCGATCGAGCGTTCCCGCGGCATGACGTGCAGCCTCGTCCTTCCCTCCCACAGCCCGAGGGTAAGCGTATGGCGGTGCCAGACGTAGATCGACGCGTTCATGGCGTAGACCGCCGGTGCCTGCTGCCGCGCGACGACGCCGCCCGCGGCTCGCTTCGACAGCACCGCGCGCCCGCCCTCGATCTCGACCATGTTGAAATAGGGGTTCTTCTCGGCCGGGTACGCGGTGATGACGCAGTCGGTTTGCGCATCGAGCATGGCCATGCACGTCGCGACGTCCTCGCGCGTCCGCAGCGGCGACGTAGGGTCGAGATCGACGATGCGGTCGATCTCGGCCCCCTCCGCTTCCAGGGCGTCGATCAGATGGGCGATGACCGGAAGCTTGGCGGCCTCCGCCGTGGCCAGATGGTCGGGACGACGGAAGGGGACTTCCGCGCCCCACTCCCGTGCCACGGCCCCGATCTCCTCGCTGTCGGTGGAGACGACCACGCGATCGATGTCGTTCATCGAAAGCGCGAGCTCGATCGTGTGCGCGATCAGCGGCTTGCCGCGTAGCGGCCGGATATTCTTGCCCGGGAGCCCGGTGGAGCCGCCGCGCGCGCAGATCGTGGCGATCGTCGTCATACCGTGGTTCCGTCGCGAAGGTGGGCGTTCGCGGCGATGGCGAGCCGGGTCGCGGCGAGCCCGGCCTCCAATGGCAGCGACGTCGGTGCGCCGGTCCTCACCGCCTCGACCAGCTCGCGCATGGCCTCGACATACGCCGGCCCCACGTCGAACCCATCTTCGATCCTTTCCTCGATCCCCGCACCGGTCGCGAGGATCAGCTCACGACGGAGGAGGTCCCACGTGACGGTCCCGAGGTCGCCGACGATCGACAGCCGTCGTACCGGCATTCGCGAGACGTAATCGAGTTGGATCGTGGCCGGGGCACCCTCGGGCGTCTGCAGGAGGAGCGCGGCGACGTCCTCGCTCGTGATCTCGAGGTGTGACAGCGTCCCGCCGCAAGCGCCGACCAGCGCAAGTTCGTCGCCGAGCAACCAGCAGGCGAGATCGATCTCATGGACGAGGTCGAGGACGACCCCCCCGCCCCGCTGACGATCGGCGCTGTAGCTGCGGCGATAATCCTGCGCCGGCCGCCAATCGGGGAGGTACTGTCCCACCTCGAAGCCGGCGCGCACCACGCGGCCCAACCGCCCCGCGTCGATCCACGACTTCGCCCGACGCAGCGACGGAAGACAGCGGAGGACGCATCCCACCTGCGTCGGCGCGGCGCCCGACAGGGTCTCGAGCCGGCGGACGTCGACGGCGGCGATGACGATCGGCTTTTCCACGAAGGTCGCGACCCCCGCCTCAAGCAGGGGCACCAGCACTTCCGCATGCCGGTCGGAGGGGTTGGCAAGAACCGCGAGCGTCGGCGTGGCGGCAAGCGCATCGGCGATGGTGCCGACCACGTCCGCTCCCAGTCCGCGACTGTAATCGTCCTCGCGGGCGCCGTCGCGCAGCAGCACGAAGTGCGTCGCCGGATCGATATCGCGCAGATTGTCGATGTGCCGCCGTCCGATCGATCCCGTTCCGATCACCAGTGCCCGAAGCGGAGGGACCGGCATCAGAACCAACGCTCCAGCTTCGTCAGCGCCTCCCAGAAGCCGGCGCCGTCGTTCTTATGCCCCTGCCAGATTTCCGGAATGAAGGACGCGGTAGGCGCGGTCCGATCGAGCGCATCGGCGACAAGGGCGAAATCCATGTTCCCTTCGCCGATCTGCAGGCCTTCGCCGTCCACCCCCTCGGCATCGACGATGTGCAGGTGCGCCGTCAACGGACCGACGGCCTCGAGGAACTCCTTGAACGACTCTCCGGCGTGCGTGCACGCGAGCTGCGAGTGCGACACGTCGAGGCAGTAGCGATAGCCGTGGGCACGATGGAAGGCGACGAGCTCATCGCTCGCCATGAACAGGTTATGGTAGCGCTGGCCCCCGAAATGCCACGGGAACGGCGGCATCGTCTGCGGGATGATCTCGACTCCCTTCGCGTCGACCTGCGCCAGCGATTCGGCGACCAGATCGTAGAGCGCTTGCCGCTCGCCGACGGGGATCGGCCCATCCATGGAGAAGCCGCCGGCATTGATGATGATGCACGGGCGCTTCGCCCGGTCGAAGTGCGAGGCCAGCCGCCGCGTCACCTCCACGACCCGCTGCAGCTCGGCGATCGAATGCGCGCGGTAGGCCGGGTCCGGAGAGCACAAGTCCATGATGTGGTCGTGCGCGAACAGCTCGGGGCTGTGCACCACCAGATCGAGGTCGAAGTTCCTGCCGCCCAGATGTGCCTCGACGTCCTCGTCCATGTCCTTGTAGCTGAGATGGAACTCGAGCAGATCGAGGTTCGTGGCGGCCGCCATCTTCGCGACGTCGTGGTATCGCACCGGCACGCCGAACGGGCGCCTGAACGTGAACGGACGCGCCTCGTAGTGCGAGACCTCGATGTCGGTGGGGTAGAAGAAATCGCCCTCCGCGAAGTCCCGCAACGCTGCGCGACCGACCAGTTCCGCCTTGCGATACGGCTGCAGCCCCTGCCCAGGACTGCGCGTCGAGACCATGTCCGCGGCAATCGTCTCACCCTTCGCGATCGGACGGGCCGCGACCAGGCTCTTGGCCAGGATCTCGCGGTTCATCATCTCGCCCTGCGTGATGCGACGCACGTCGCCCGACCCGAGCGATTCCTCGACCTCGCGGATCGCACCGACCATCTGTCGGAACTCGTCCGGCAGCAGGCTGACACGATGGTCGTTCCCTTCCATACCGCGGTCGACGGTGAAATGCTTCTCGATCACTCGCGCGCCGCGCGCGACCGCGGCCACCGCGACGGCGATCCCGCGCTCATGGCCGGACTAGCCGACCATGCAGTCGCCGATCGTGCGCAGCCGATCCATGTAGCGCAGGTTGATGTCCTTGAACGGCGCCGGATAGGTCGAGTTGACGTGCAGCAGCACGTACGGAGCGGCATGGTCCTTGAGGATCTTCACCGCCGCGACGATTTCCGCCTCCGACGACATGCCGGTCGAGCAGATCAGCGTCCGCCCCGTGCGTGCCATGGCCGCCAGGAAGTCGTGGTTGGTGAGATCGGCCGAGGCGAGCTTGAACCCCGGCATGCCGTAGTCGACGAGGACGGCGAGGCTCTCTTCGTCCCACGGCGTGCACAGCGGCATGATGCCGCGCGTCTTGCAGTGGTCGAAGACTTCGATCATCTCCTCGTTGGTGAGCTGAAACCGCGACAACAGGTCGAGAGTGTATTGGGCGCCGAGATCCGCGCTCGTGTCGTTCGCATCGCCGGCATTGCGGTAGAGCGACGACAGGCTGCGCATCTGGAACTTCGCGCAGTCCGCCCCCGCTTCCGCGGCGAGGTCGACCAGGCGCTTGGCGAGTTCGATGCTGCCGTTGTGGTTGTTGCCGATCTCGGCGATGACGAATGCCGGGGTGTCGTCCGAAATGACGAAATCGCCGATCTGCGTCTTCGGCTCGCCACGCCGCGCGATCGCGACCAGGTGGCGATGGCGGTCGACCAGCGGGATGATCGTGATGCGTTCGTCGAGCGCCTGCTCGAGCTGATCGATCGACGTATCCTGCGGAAAGGACACGAAGTCGGTGTTCGCCACCGTCAGCGCGGCCACGTTGGTGTCGAAGCGGGGGTTCGCCGTGATCCAGCGGCGCACGTCGCCATCGGTCAGCACGCCCTCGACGGCGCCGGAGGCCGACACGCAGAAGACGACGCGCGACCGATTGTCGCTGATCTTCGTCAGCGCCTTTGCCAGGCTGTCTTCGGAGAAGACGATGAAGGGCGCGGTATTCTTGTCGATGATCATCGGAATTCGATCGCTTTCATCACGGCTTCGACCATGGCCAAGTCGACGAGGCTATCGATCTCCAGCCCCTCCTCCTCGCGCATGACGAACATGTCGATACGTCCGCACAGACGATTGCCGCTTGCCGCGAACGCGTCGGTCCTGGTCAGGTAGAGCGAACCGTTCTCGCGGAAGGACCGATCCTCGGGACGAATATCCTGTCGCCGCGGACGGTTGCGGAAATCGTACAGCGCCTCGGGCGCGGACGGGTTCTTCCAGAAGAAATGGTGGTTCTCGTTCACGCCCAGCAACGAGTCGGCACCGCCGGCCGCGAACTGCGCCAGCGCGGCGGGGATGGTGTCCGGCAGACGCAGCGGAGAGGTCGGCTGCAGCAAGAGAACCGCGTCGAACCGCTCCCCCTGCTCCTCGTACCAGCGCACCGCATGCGCCATCACGGGCTCCGTCGCGGCGGTATCGCTCGCGAGTTCGGCCGGTCGCAGGAACGGAACGTCGGCACCGTGATCGCGTGCGACCGCGGCGATGTCGGCATCGTCGGTCGACACCACGACCCGCTCCAGCCCTGCATCGCGCGCCTGACGGATGCTCCAGGCGATCAGCGGCAGGCCATGGATGGGACGAAGGTTCTTTCCCGGGACGCCCTTCGACCCGCCACGCGCAGGAATGATGGCCAGGACGTCGCTCATCGTTCCAGCAGGTCGCGGAAGTAGGCGATGGTCTCGCGCAGGCCGTCCTCGAGCGCGACGGTCGGCGCCCATCCGAGGTCACGCTTGGCGATCGAGATGTCGGGTTGGCGCTGGCGGGGATCGTCGGCGGGCAGCGGGCGGTAGACGATGCGACTCGCTGATCCGACGAGCGACAGCACGCGCTCGGCCAGTTCGAGCATCGAGAACTCGCCGGGATTGCCGAGGTTGATCGGCCCGGTGGTTTCCGGCGGGCTCGCCATGAGGCGCACGAGCCCGTCGACGAGATCGCTCACGTAGCAGAAGCTGCGGGTCTGAGAGCCGTCGCCGTAGATCGTGATGTCCTCGCCCTTCAGCGCCTGGAC
>SXGT01264896.1_pt1 | contig 26544 bp, 26 predicted proteins | sample 3176221 | NCBI WGS metagenome assembly SXGT01 (sample SAMN11356862, study PRJNA531348) | freshwater metagenome | isolation source: freshwater sample F1-120 | place: China: Fuxian Lake, Yuxi | collected 2017-12-25
GTAGATGATGCCGACGATCAGCCACATCTCGAAGGCCTTGTAGTTACCCGCGATGATGATCCGGCCGCTCTGCGTGAGCTCGGCGATGCCGAGCACCGACAGGATCGAGGTGTCCTTCAGAGTGATGACGAACTGGTTGATATAGGACGGGATCATCGTCCGGATCGCTTGCGGCAGAATCACTTTTCGCATCGTCGGCAGATACCCGATGCCGAGGCTACGGGCCGCCTCCATCTGCCCCTTGTCCACCGAGAGGATGCCGCCGCGCACGATCTCGGTCATATAGGCGCCGGCGTTGAGCGAGAGCGTGATGATGCCGGCGGTGACCGCCGACATCTGGAAGCCGAGCGCGGTGGGAATACCGAAATAGATGAAGAACGCCTGCACGATCAGCGGTGTGCCACGGAAGATATCGACGAACGTGGTGCCGATGGCCCGCAGCCAGATCGACCGGGACACCCGGGCCAGGCCGAAGATGATGCCCAGGATGAGCGCGAAGAAGATCGACGAGACCGTCAGGATGATGGTCATCTTCAGACCGGCCAGCAGCATCGGCGTGGTGCTCTTGATCAGCCCGAAGAACGAACTGTCGCTCGCGGCCGCGCCCTCACCGAGGTAGGTCGCCAGGATCTCGTCATAGCGGCCCGAAGCCTTGAGGTTTTCCAGCCCGGCGTTGAACTTCTGCAGCAGCTCGGCGTTCTGCCCCTTGTTGACGGCGAATCCGTAGCCGGTCGGATCTTCCTTCGGTGTCACGGTTTTGAAGCCGTTGCCCTGTTGTATGGCGTAGAGCAGCACCGGGTAGTCCTCGAAGGCGGCCACCGAGTTGCCGGTCCGCACCTCGTCGAACATGGTGGACGAGTCGGCGAACGAGACCACCTCGAAGCCGTACTGGTCCTTGATCGAGTTCGCGAAATCCGCACCCTGGGTACCGTTCTTGACCGAGACCCGCTTGCCGCGCAGATCCGCGTAGGACGTGATGTCCTCGTTGTCCTCGAGCACCGCCATCTGGATACCGGACTCGAAGTAGGGTTCGGAGAAGTCGAACACCTTCCGGCGTTCGTCGGTGATCGACATGCCCGCGATGACACCGTCGACCTGGTTGGCCTGCACCGCCTGCAGTGCCGCATCGAAACCGAGCGGCTTGATGTCGACGTTGAAGTTCTGGTCCTCGCCGATCGCCCGGATCAGATCCATGTCGATACCGACGAAATTGCCGCCGGCGTCCTGGAATTCGAACGGCGCAAAGGTCGTGTCGGTGGCGACGGTGTAGGTCTCGCCCTCCGCGGAGGCGGTCGCCGGCGCCAGCATCGCGGCACCGAACAGCCCGATGAGCAGACCCGTCAGCAGCACCGTGAGCCGCCGCCCAGGCCTGGTGGGTGGTTCGGGTCTACAGCCCGACGAGGTTTCGGCTCGCATGTTGGTCTCCCGTTCAAAGTGCCGTGACGGATTCACGCTAACGGTGCGATGCGCCCTGCGGGGGATCTCCAGACAATCTCCACGTCAGCTCCAAGCGGCGCCACCCTCCCGGCGAGCACGATCGACACATCGAAACCGATCATCACCAGGAAGGAACGGTCATGCGCATCGCACTCACCGTCGTCATCGCCTCCGCCGCCATCGGCGTGTCGGCCGGCACTGCGGCCCCAGCCCACGCCGAGTCCGCGAACCTCACCATCGATCAGTTGGAGGCCCAGGGGTTCGACGTCCGCGTCAGCCGTCTGGGCAGCGCTCCGCTCGATGAATGTGAGGTCACCGATATCGGCAACGTGCAGGAGCAGAAGCGCCTCGTCAACGTCGAAGGTTTCAACGACCGCAACGCGATCGTGCCCATCGTCGTGAAGCGCACCATCACGGTGACCCTGGACTGCTCGCGCTGACGAGTATCAGCCTGGTGGCGAGTACCCATGCAGATAGGGCGTTCTCGGCCGCGGGGACATGAAGGACGGTAACCGTGGCGGAAGGTCGGGTTTCAGCGCTGCCGGCCCGACCGAGGACCAGACCGTGGAGACCGCGCCCTTCGAGGCGTTGATACCGAAATCACGCGCCAGGTGCGGCCGGTAGGGCAGCGCGGGGCCGAGCAGTTCGTTGCCGGAGTGATTCTCACCGGTGTCCACGTGGTACACCGCCCCGGAGAACGGCAGCGGCTCCAGCACCCGGCCGCGGTCCTGCCACCATTCCAGCGAGTACCGGTGATTGCCGAGAATCTGCTCCAATCCGTCACCGAAAGCCGCCGCGATCTGCTGCTGGGTCGCGGTCACGGTGAGGTCTTCGGGCACCTCGTATGCATCCAGGGGAACGATGAACGAGCGACCGCAGATGCGGAACAGTTTCCGCTGCAGCGTGTAGCAGTTGCGGGCGCGCGAATACATGACGCCACGTTTGAGCACCCAGCCCGGATGACCAGGATGGCCACTGACAAACGCGACCAGGTCGCGGTGCACGAAATCGTCGGCGTCAACCGGCATGACGTACTCGGGGCCGAACTCCCGTGCGGCGATCAGCCCGATCCCGACCTTGGTGCCCTTGTCCCACACGCCGGGGGCCTTACCGGTCTGTGGCGCACCGTCCAGCGACGGTGGCGCGAAATCCACCTCCACGAAATGCGTTCGCGTCGGCAACGCGAAAGACGGCTTGCGATTGCCGACGATGATGACCACGTAGTCGGAGCATGTCTGCCGGGTCACCGAGGCCAGGGTGTCGCGCAACAGCGCCTCGACGCGGTCATAGTCGGCCGAGTTGTGCGGGTGACGCAACGTGGTGACGAAGGCCAGCACCGTAGTTTCCCCTGTTCCGAAATTTCAGCTAACTCGCGGCGACTGGGACCCGAGGCAACTGACGACTGAGACAATGCGCGCTTCGCCTACCTGCCGCGCGCCGAGCGGAGCCGAAACTGCTCTCCTCTGCGCGAGAACAACCTGACGAACCCGCCGCGGACGTGACCGTCCGGACGGTGCCGTCGGCCCAGACCAAGGCCGTGACGCGGCGACGGCTCCCACAATTACCAGTTCACGTGCAGTTAGGCTAGCCTGCCCGAAGTTTCCATACCTCAGTAAGTCGATGGGCAGGGTCGGAGGGTCGGCATGTTCGACAGCGTCATCTGGTACCGAATGCGCCAGTTCAGCAAACATTCCAGCACACCTGTTGCCCAACGGATGCCGCAGGTCACACGCGTTCCGGGGCGCGTCGGCAATCCGCTCGACAGCTCCGGAACGGGACCGCTGCACGCGCTGCCATCCAGTACCGATGCCCGAATCCGACGGGCCGCGATCCTCATGGCAGTGACCAGCGTCACTCTCACCGCCGCCGTCCTCATCACCCGGTCCCGGCGCCGCGGCACCACCGCGCAGCCTGCCGAGCCCACCACCGCGACCACCCCGGCACACCCGATCACACAGGCCCCCGCGCAGGACGACACTCCCCTCGAACATCGTTCGGTACCCGCGCATTTCGCGGCGACCGCACGCAGCAGACCGGAACAGGTGGCCCTGCGCACCACCTCCGAATCGGTCACCTATCGCGAACTGCTGGACGCGGCGCTGGCGTCGCAGAGGCGCCCCGACGCCGATGGCCCCTGCGCCGCCGTGCTCCCCGCACCATTGACACCCCAGACCGTCGCGACCGTGCTGGGCCTGTTCGCGTCCGGGACTCCCGTGGTGGCCCTGGACCCGGCGATGCCGGCCAACCGGGCAGAGAAGATCTCGTCGATCCTGGTCGAGCACGGGTATCAGCCCTGGCCGGTTCAGGTCCCCGACCGACTGCCCGGCGGCGCCGACCTCGATACCGAGCTGGGCGCCGATACCGACACCGACGATGTGACGAGCATCCAGTTCACCTCGGGTTCCACCGGCACCCCCAAGGCCGTGCTGCATCCGAATGGACTGTGGCTCGCCGATGCTCAACTGCTCAACGACCGCTTCGGCCTCGGCGACGGCCGAAAGGTCGCACTCTGCATGCCGGTCAGCTTCGCGGCCGGGCTCAATGTGCTGATCGCCTCTCTGCTGGGTGGGGCCGAGGTGATCGCGGTCGACCCTGCGAAGCATTCCGCGCGAGAGGCATTCGAGCTCATCACCGATGCGGGCGCACAGGCCATCACCTGTACACCCGCGTTCGTGGATGCTCTGCACACCGCGGCACGGGGCGCGACACTGCCCACGGTGGAACGAATTGTCACGACCGGCGAGGCAGCGCATGCGCGCCACGTACGACTGGCGCGCGAACTCGCCCCGAATGCGGTCTTCACCAACTGGGCGGGCTCGACCGAGACGCTCGCCATCGCGAGCTATGACATCCCGCCGCACGCCGCGCTGCCACACGGCGTCATACCGGTGGGAGTTCCCGCGCCACACAAGCAGATCGACATCGATGCGAACGGCTCGGTATCCATCACCTCACGACATCTCGCGCTGGGCTACCTGGATCCGGAGACTTCGGCCGCGGTGTTCTCGGCGCATCCGGATGGCGCGCGGACCTATGCCGGCGGCGACGTCGGGCGCTGGGATGAGCACGGCAACCTGGTGCTGTCCGGCCGGGCGGATGCCACCGTCAAGATCCGGGGGTATCTCGTGGAGCCCTCGGAGATCGAATCCACCTTGTTGAGCTATGACGACATCCGGGAGGCCATCGTGGTGGCCGACACCACCGGAACGCCCACTCTGGCCGCCTACGTATCCGCGGACCCAGATGCCCGCACACCGGCGGTGGCTGAACTACGCACCCGCCTGCACCGGGACCTGCCCCCCTATATGGTGCCCGCCCACATCATGGTGCTCGGCGCGTTGCCGCGAGGCGATCGCGGCAAGATCGACCGAATGGCACTGCCGCCGGTGGGCCGGCCGGAGTTCGATCCTCCACGCGGAGAACAGGAATCATCCATCGCACGGCTGTGGTCGGAGGTGCTGCACATCGACAGGGTCGGTCGCACCGACGGCTTCTATGCACTCGGCGGGGACTCGCTGAGCGTGACGCAGATGCTGGCGCGCGTCACCGAAGTGCACGGCGCCACACTCAATCCGTCGGATCTGGCCGGCGCGCCGACCGTGGCCGAGTTCGCGCAGAAGCTCACGCGTTCCAGCGGACCCGCGCTGCCGCCGACCACCGTGGCATTGCGGCCGATATCTGCCGACACCGTGGGCGCGCCGATTTTCTGCTTCTCCGGGGCCGGTGCCTCCTCGCTGTGCTTCGTGCCGTTCGCCGAACGGGTCGGCGACGAGACGGCGGTGTACGCCCTGGAGCCCAAAGGACTGGAGAAGCGCGCAATCCCGGATCTGTCGGTGGAAGCCGCAGCGCGCCGCCACGTCCGCAATCTGCGCCTTGTCCAGCCACACGGCCCGTACATCCTGGTCGGTCATTCGTTGGGGTCCCATATCGCTCTGCAAGCCGCTCGTCTGCTCGAAGATGCCGGCGAGACAGTCGAATTGCTCGTGATGCTGGACCCGTGGCTGTCCCCACAGGCAGCCAAGCAGGCGGGCGCCGGGCTTCCCGATGTCAGCGTCACGATCCAGGAGACGATGCCGACCGATATCAGGTCCTGGTGGGAGCACCAGAAGAAGGTGCCGTTGGCCGGACTGTTCGTCGGCGACCATCTGCGAAAGACTGCGGCAATCGAGGAAGTCGGCATCATGAGCGGCTTGCGGTTCGTCCCGCAGCCGTGGTCGGGACGCGCACTGGTGGTGCTGAGCCACCTCAACAAGGACGATCCCCGGCTGTGGCCGCGGATCATCACCGGCGACTTGACCATCCGTCACCTGGAGTGCACCCATATGTCGATCGTGCGCGAGCCGCATATCGGCGCCGTGGCCGCCATGATCGGTGAGGCGCTGGGCCACCAGCGCATCGGGAGGGCAGCGGTATCGCTGCGCCACCCTCCCGATGTCGGCTAACGGAACAAGCTGCCGATATTGCGTACCAGGTTGCGGCCCGCGGTCCCGGCGTTACGGGCCAGGTCGTTGCCGGCCCGGTTCGTGTTCTGCACCACGTTGTCGGTGAACGTGCCGCCGTTGATCAACAAATTCGTCCCGACACGGCCGAGGCCCTGCTGCGCGTCGCTGCCCACCTGACCGGCATTGCGCTGCAGATTGCTGCCGAAGCGGCCCAGGTTGCGCACGAGGTTGTCACCGAACTCTCCGACATCCTCGGGTGTCAGCCTGGCAGTCGACGCCGCGGTGCTGCGTTGCTGCGCTGCGACGTGCGCATCGGCGGCGCTCGTGTCTGCCGATGCCGTCCCCGCCCCTGCGAGCGCCATTCCGAGACACATTGTCGTGGTGGCGCCGGCGAGCACCATTGCCTTGATCATTGCGGGCTTCCCAGACCCGTTGCGATCCATGATTCGTCTCCCTCCAGCAAATTTCAAACGAACAGCCTGAAGCTAACACAAAATGTGTGTGCCAGATCACATTGAGCAGGAACGAATCACATACGGGCGGTCACGATTTCGCCCTTTTGTCCTTTGCTGAAGCGACGATCATAGGCTGGCTATCGATCGCGGATGACCTCCGCGGAGAGTGCCCCGAACTGCCATTACAGTGATCATGAAATACAGCAAGTATTTACGAATGCGACAATTGAGCGATTACCAGGCACTTGAGCGCCGACCGCATTCACTGGCGCTACCGGCCGGCCCGTGAGGACCGTCGTGGCAATGCTGCCCGCGTCGCCATCGACGGCCCGTCAGCAAACAGGCCGGCAGCGAGGGATCCTGACCGGACCCGGCCCCGACATGACGGCGGGCAGCGGGGAGAAACCCACCCGCTGCCCGGCCGCACTCGATGTCGAACTAGTCGCCCAGGATGTTGCCGACGAACTCGCCGAGGTTCTGCTGCGCGTTACTGGCCGCGGTGCCGCCGTTGACCAGCACGTCGGTACCGACCTGGCCGAGGCCCTGCTGCGCGTCACTGCCGACCTGGCCGAGGCCCTGCTGCGCGTCACTGCCGACCTGCCCCAGACCCTGCTGCGCGTCACTGGCCGACGTTCCACCGTTGATGAGCAGATTGGTCCCGACAGTGCCGAGGCCCTGCTGGGCATCGCTGCCGACCTGCCCGAGGTTGCGCTGCATGTTGCTTCCGACGGTTCCGAGGTTGCGCTGCACATTGCTGCCGAACCGGCCGATGCGCTGCAGCGGCGACCTGCTTGTGCTCGAACTTGAGCTCGCACTCGAGCTCGAGCTGGAGGCGGTTTGCCCCGTGTCCGCGTACGCAGCCCCTGCGCCTGCCGTGGCCACTCCCATGGCCAAGGCGATCCCACCCCCGGCGACAGCCGTCGCAGCGATCATCCGTACCGAGGTTCCCTGACGTCGCACCATGTTGATCTCCCTTTCAGCAAATTCCCCAACCAACGTCCAGAAGCTATCACGACCATTGCCCAGCAAACCAGACCCTGCGCCGAAGTTTCTCAATTTGAGATTGACGGATACGACAATTCGTTTGCCGCAGCATCGCGAGGCACCGGCCGAGGGGGCTCTGTAGACCGCACTCGACCACACCGTTCACGTTCGATAAAGGGCCATTTCATCAGTGTTTTCGGCACTCTTGGGCGCCGAACGGAGCACTGGAACCCCGACGCTCTGATCGCTTGCGGTAGATAGCCGACAGTGTTGGCCGCTGCCGCACCACAGCTTCCTCTAGGCATTTGCCATTCTGCTATCAAGATCAGCCGTTTCCGGCATTCAGCAAACTAAACATCAGATTGACGCAAATGCTGTCCAGATGCCGCACCGTGAACCCCATTCGTGTTGCGGCAGCAGCCCGTGGACACCACGAAACCCACCGGAGCCCAGTGGTCCCGGCGTTGCTGACGACCGGGCTACTGGGAGCGGTACACCTTCACGCCCACGAACGGCCGCCAGGTCATGACTCCGCGCTGGAACGTCACTCTGGTGGCGCCGTTGACCCATTTCTCCGAGGACGTCGCCAACCCGAGCTCCGGCACCCATTTCTTGGCGAACTCCGCACTTGCGGTGTGCACACCGGTCTCCGGCGAGTACCAGACCCGGAACGGCTGCCAGCCACCGAAATCCTGATAGCCGTCCCTGAACGTCGTCTTCGGCAGGATCTTCTTCTTTCGCACCAGGTCGGCGACCGGCGTCGGGGACGCCACGATCGTGCCCGGCGAAATCTCCCACAGCGTGCCGAGCGTGCGCAGCTGTGTCGGCACCTTGAAGGGGCCGGTGTAGACCGGGCTCAGCACCTCCCCGAAGCTGGGATCGGTGAAGGCGGCGAACCGCTGATAGTTCACGCCGACTCCGGGTGGGGATGCCACGACCTGCTGTGCGGCCTTGGGCACCCAGTCCGACCGGTAGAGACCGAACCGGTCATCATCGGATCGGCTGGAACTGTTGAGATCCCGTGTCGTGTAGAGCATCAGCGGACCGGCGTACGGGAGTTCCTGCCAGGTGCTGATCATGTCGGAGATGAAGGCCGCCTGCGTCGCCTCATTCACCCGGTTGGTGGGAGCACCGTATTCGGACACCCAGATCTTCTTGGGACCGTCACCCTGGTCGAGCATCACCCTGCGCATCCGGACCAGTTGATCCAACGGGGAATCCGCCTGCAGCATGCCTTGGGAGAACTTCATGGTGTAGCTGTACGGGTGATAGGACAACGCGTCGAAGAACGGTTGCGCACCCGCGGCGTACATGCGGGTCAGAAACGTGACCGGATCAATCGTCCACGAGCCCCAGCTCTTTCCGGACCCCAGCACCCCACCGACGACAATGGCGGCCGGATCGACGGCCTTGATTCGCGGATAGGCGGCCTTCAACAGATCGGTGTATCCGGACGGATCCGGTGCCGGGTGATAACCGAATACACCGTTGGGTTCGTTCCATATCTCGTATGCCGCAATTTTGCCCTTGTACCGCTCCGCGACTTTCGCGGTGAATTTCCCGTACTGGTCCGGCGAGGCGGGACGGCCGTGCGGCGGGAGCGCGTTCCACGCCTTGGCCCACCACGGGCTGGAGGTGATCGCAGCGATGATGGAGATGTTTGCCGCCGCCGCAGCAGCGACAACCCGGTCAGACTTCGACCAGTCGTAGCGGCCTTGGAGCGCCTCCACGCCGGCCCACGGACTGCCGATGCGCACGGTGCGGATATTGTTCTGCACCCAGCGCTGCACCGTGGCGGCGACTTCGGCGTCGTCGTAGAAGAAGACCTGGGAGTCAGCGAAGCCCAGTGTGGTGGCTGTATTGCTGAGGACGGCGAAGTTGTCGGTGAACACCTGACGGTGCCGTTGCGAGGTCGGAGTGGAGATCAGAGCGACGACGCAGAGTCCGGAGACAATGGCGGCCAGCGCCGCGCGCATTAATTTGCGGCGTTGGAATATTCTTCCGCCGCGCACCGTACTCACATTCACCCGACCCTTCTCAAATAAGAGATTATTTCTCACGGAAGCGCCGACCGAAGCACCGCACCCAATTCGGCGTGTCGAAAACCCCCGGTCACGGTCCGGATACGGTGTAGATATGCGGATCGGTGTGGTTTTTCCCCAGACAGAACTGGGCGGCGATGCCGGTGCGGTGCGCGCCTACGGCCAACGGGTCGAGGAGTTGGGCTTCACCCACATCCTCGCCTACGACCATGTGGTCGGCGCCGACCCGCACGTGCACGCCGACTGGTCCGGGCCCTATGACGTGCACACCACGTTCCACGAACCGCTGGTGATGTTCGGCTACCTGGCTGCCGTCACCACGACGGTCGAACTGGTCACCGGGGTGATCATCCTTCCCCAGCGCCAGACCGCGCTGGTCGCCAAGCAGGCCGCCGAGGTCGACCTGCTCAGCGCCGGCCGCCTGCGGCTCGGCATCGGAATCGGCTGGAACGCCGTGGAATACGAGGCGCTCGGTGAAGACTTCGGCAACCGCGGGCGGCGCTCGGAGGAACAGATAGCTGTGCTGCGCCGGCTGTGGACCGAACCATCGGTGACGGTGGACGGCCGCTACCACCGCATCACCGGCGCGGGCCTGGCACCGTTGCCGGTGCAACGACCGATCCCGGTCTGGATCGGCTCGGCGTCCGACGCGGGCTACCGGCGCGCGGGCCGGGTGGCCGATGGCTGGTTCCCGATGATGGCACCCGGGCCGGGGCTCGACCACGCCCGCGCGGTGCTCGCCGAGGCCGCCGAGGGCGCGGGCCGCGATCCCTCCGCGATCGGCATGGAGGGCCGAGTCGCGTGGCGTGGCGACGATGAAGCGACGCGGCGCGAGGTCGCCGCCTGGGTACAGGCCGGCGCCTCACATCTGTCCATCAACACCATGGGCGCGGGGCTCGCCACCGTCGATGCCCATCTCGATGTGCTCTCCCGGTTGTCCGCGGCATTGCCGGCATCATGAACCCTGCCGACGACGCGGGTGTCAGCCGGACGCTGGACGGGTGATGCGTGCGACAGGCGATTCGCCGGTGACCGACCGTGCCGCCATGAATCGGGTGGCATCGCTGACCGGGTTGCGCGCACTGGCCGCCCTGCTGATCGTCGCCACCCACGCCGCCTTCGGGACCGGCCACCTCGACGACGGCTATCTCGGCCAGCTCTATGCGCGCCTGGAAGTCGGCGTCCCGATCTTCTTCGTGTTGTCGGGCTACCTGTTGTTCCGGCCCTGGGTGCTGGCCACCGCGCAGGGAACACCCGACCCCTCGGTGCGCCGCTATGCCCGTCGGCGGGTGCGTCGCATCGCCCCGGCGTATGTCATCACGGTGCTCATCGCCTTCGCGATCTATGAGTTCCGCTACGCCGGGCCCAACCCCGGCCACAGCTGGCTTGGACTGCTCAAGCACCTCACGCTGACCCAGATCTACCCCCCGCTGTACTACGCCGAGATGCACCAGGGGCTGACCCAGATGTGGAGCCTGGCAGTCGAAGTCGCCTTTTATGCGGCGCTGCCGCTGCTGGCCGGGCTGCTGCTGACAGTGCTGTGCCGCAGAGCGTGGCGACCGGGCCTGTTGCTGGCGGGTCTGGCCGTACTGGGCTCCGTGACGCCGGTGTGGCTGCTGCTGCCGACCATCACCGACGTGCTGCCGCCGTCGGCGACCATCTGGCTGCCCGCGCACCTCATCTACTTCGTGGGCGGCATGGCGCTGGTGGTGCTGCAGGTGCTCGGCACGCGCTGTCGCGCCTATCTCGCGGTACCGATAGCGGTGGCCGCGCTGCTGGTGGTGGCACTGCCGATCGCCGGTGATGTCACCGTGATCGAAGTCGAACCGTGGCAGCGGGTACTCAAGACGATCCTCTACGCGGTGGTCGCCGTCGGGCTGCTGGCGGCGTTGGTGCTGGATCCGGGAAGCGGCTACGCACGACTGCTCAGTGCCCGCCCGGTGGTCTGGCTGGGTGAGATTTCGTACGAGATCTTCCTGTTGCACGTGATCGCGATGGAGTTCGCGATGGCCGAGGTGCTGCGCTGGCCCACGTTCACCGGGTCGATGCCCGGACTGTTCCTGGTCACCACGGCGATGACGGTGCCGGCGGCCTGGTTGTTGCACCGCTGGACGCGGGCGCCGATCGCAGAAAGGAACTCACGATGAATTCACCGGAACGGGACTATCCGCAGCCGGCCACCGAGCGCGGGCGGGTCGAGCCCTGCCCCCGACGGGTCCGCGGCTACGCCGGCGGGGAGCTGGTCTTCGACACTCTCGGCGCGCGCTATGTGTGGGAGATCCCTTATTACCCGCACTATTACGTGCCGGTGTTCGGGGCGTTCCGGACGCATTCGCTGCATGCCGGTGGCCAGGTGTACGCGGCGGCGGCCCGTGTGTTCGACGAGGGTGACGGGCTGGTGCCCGGGTATGTGCGCTTCGAATGGGACAGCGTGGAGTGGTTCGAGGAGGACGAGCGGATATACGGCCATCCCCGCAGCCCGTACGCTCGCCTGGACGCCCTGCGCTCGCACCGTCACGTCCGGGTGGAACTCGATGGTGCTGTGCTGGCCGAGACCCGAAGCCCGGTCCTGCTCTTCGAAACCGGACTGCCGACACGGTATTACATCGATCCCACCGACGTCTCGATGCAGTATCTGCAACCCAGCCGGACACAGACCACCTGCCCGTACAAGGGCGTCACCTCGGCCTACTGGTCGGTGCACGCGGGCAGCGCGATCCACGCGGACCTCGCGTGGATGTACCAGTATCCGCTCGGCGCGGTCTCCAGGATCGCCGGGCTGATCGCGTTCTACAACGAGAAGGTGGACACGTGGTCGACGGTGTGCGGCTACCGCGCCCGGTCACCCACATGAGCTAGTCCTGTTGTGGGACAACGTCATCTGCCGGCTTGGCCTTCTGCTGCCACGGCCACCGGCCGCTGATCTCCACCTCGAGGGAGAAGCTGAGAAAGGTCCGGATCAACACGATCCCGGCCAGCACCGACACGCTCTGCCAGGTGGGTGTCAGCGCGACCGTGCGGATGATGTCGGCGGCCACCAGGAATTCCAGGCCGAGCAGAATGGAGCGGCCCAGCTGCTCCCGGAAGAACCGGTAGGCATCGCCGGAGCGGCCCAGCATCTTGCGGACCGTCACGACGCCGGCGAAGATCGCGCCCAGCGCGATCACCGCCACCCCGATCCCATCGATCACCTTGCCGACCGTTTCGATGACCTCGTAGAAGCTCATGGCGCAACGTTAAGGCCACCGACTCAGTCGCAGCACCGGGTCTCGGGAATCGGCGCACAGCAGGTGTCGCCACGCCACGCGTCACGGCCCTCCTTGACCGCGACGGCGGCAATCACCAGGGCCGCCACCGGATCCGCCCACGACCAACCGAACGCACTGTTGAGCACCAAACCGAGCAGGAGCACACCCGACAGATAGGTGCACAACAGCGTCTGCTTGGAATCGGCCACCGCCGAAAGAGAACCCAGTTCACGGCCGGCGCGGCGCTGCGCCCACGACAGCACCGGCATGACGGCCAGGCTCACTGCCGCAAGCGCGATACCGATGGTGCTGTGCCGCGCCTCCTGCCCACCGAGCAGCGCGCGCACCGCGTCGAACGCCACAAAGCTCGCCAGGCCGAAGAACGAGAAGGCGATGAGCCGCAGCGCGGTCCGCTCCCGGGCCTCGGGGTCTCGGCCGGAGAACTGCCACGCGACGGCCGCCGCCGAGGACACCTCGATGACGGAGTCCAGCCCGAAACCGATGAGCGCACTGGAAGACACCCGCGCACCCTCGGTCAGCGCCACGACCGCTTCGATCACGTTGTAGCCGATGGTCGCCGCGACGAACCAGCGGATCCGCCTCGCCAACACCGCCCGGCGTCCCGGCTCGAGGACGCGCTCCCGGCCCATCAGCAGCACCCGCACCCGGTGCCGTCCACCCCGGCGCAGCAGCAGTTCGGGTCGACGGCGAGCACCAGACCCATCAGATCGGTGAGTGCATCGCCGATACGACTGTCGGCCAATTCATATCGGGTGCGCCGCCCCTCCGGTGCGGCGACCACCAGCCCGCAGCCACGCAGACAGGCCAGGTGGTTGGACAGGATCTGACGCGACACCCCCAGCCGGTCGGCAAGCTCCGAGGGGTAGCCGGGCTCCTCGTTCAGGGTGAGCAGTATCTGTGCGCGGGTGGAGTCGGAGAGCGCATGACCGAATCGGGCCAGGGCGTCGGTATGCACGAGTGTTCGCATCCAGGGATAGTACATCGATTTCTGTACTATCGTGACCGTTGTCTCGGCACTCACAGACATGGACCTGCGTTCACGGTTACCGTTGAGCGATGATCGTCACCGGTGCCCTGCTCGCCGAATCCGCCTCGGTCGTCGACAACAAACTCAACGTGCAGGGCGGGGTCGTCACCTCGTGTCAGGCGGGACCGCAACGCCTCGTCGAGCCGGTCCTGGTGGTGCTGATCCAGCCCGAGCCCTCCGAGCAGTCCGCGACGATCGACGTCCGCTTCACCGATCCGGTCGGCGGGGCGCTCGATGTGCAGTTCGAGGCCCCCGAGTCCAGCCTGGGCGGTGAGGTCGGATTCGTGTTCTACCCGCTGAAACTGCCCGTGCCCGTGAACGGTCGCTACCTACTGGCGGTGACCGGCCGCGGCGGCTTCGTCAGCCTGCCACTCACCGTGACGGACTGAACCTCCGCGGTTACTCCAGGACCGACGGCGTGCTGCCCAGACTGCTCCACAGATGTCGCCCCGGGCGACCGCTCAGCTGGTTCACCGCCATCTGAGCCGCCTGACTGATGCCCTCGGTGAAGGTCGGGAAGGCGAACTGAAGCTCGGCGACCTGTTCGACGCGCATGCGCGCCGCCATGCAGGCCGCGACCATCTGAATCACTTCGGCCGAATACTCACCGAGCACATGGGCCCCGACGATCTGGCGATCCGCGGTGTCGACGATCAGCTTGCAGAACCCATCCGGGTGCCCGTCGGCGACGGGGCGCAGCATGTCCTCGTAGCGGGCGACCGCGACCACGCAGTCATGGCGGGCCCTGGCGTGTTCCTCGGTGAGGCCGACGCTGCCGTACTCCGGGTCGGTGAAACTGCCGGCCGGGACGATCTCGTGGGCGACCTGCCGCCGCCGGCCGAGCACCGCATTCTCGGCGGCGACCCGACCTTCGAGCGTCGCGCTGCTGACGAGCATGCTGTTGCCGTCGACGTCGCCGGCGGCGAAGATGTGCGCAACGTTGGTGGCGGCCGACGCGTCGACGACCACATAACCGCGCTCCGTTCGCACGCCGGCCGCGGCGGCGTCGACGACATCGGCGTTGCCGGGCCACCCGACGGCGAAGAACACCGCATCGACGTCGACCGCCCGGGAGTCCTCGCCCGCCCGGCACAGCACGCGCACACCGCCGGCCAGTGGCTGCAGTTCGTGCACCGCCGCGCCGGTGATGATGTCGATACCACGGCGCCGAAAGGCGTTTTCGAGCGCGACCGAGACGTCGACGTCTGCCCGCGCCACGATCCGAGGTCCGTATTCGACAAGGGTGACCTCGCAACCGAAATCGGCGAGGATCGAGGTGAGCTGGCACCCCGTGTCGGCGGCCCCGATCACGCAGACCTTGTCGGGCAGCGCCGTCAGCCCGCGGATGTCGGCGTAGGTCAGCCCGAGTTCGGCACCCGGAATGGGCAGCCGCCCCGCCCTACCCCCGACCGCGATGATCACCCGGTCCGCTGTCCAGGAGCGACCGTCGGCCGCCGCGATGGTGTGCGCGTCGACGAAACGGGCATCACCTATCTCTTCAACGAGATCGACACCCGCAGAACGAATATGGTCGGCCACCCGCTTGCGTTCGTAGGCATAGTCGGCAACCCGTTCCGCATTGGCCAGCGTGGCTGCTACATCGACCTGCGGTCGCGGGCCGCGCAGACCGAACGCTTCCCACGAGTTCCAGTCCCGCACCAGGCGCGCGGCCCGAGCCAGCGTGCGCACCGGCGCCGGGCCGCTGTTGAAGGCGGTGCCGCCGACACGGCCGCGCTCCAGCAGGGTGACCTCGGCGCCCAGACCGGCAGCATGCAGGGCGGCTGACACGCCCGCCGGGCCACCGCCGATCACGACCACCCGAATCCCGCCCGTTCCTTTCACCTGCGCGTCACCGCCAGTCACGGAACGCGGTCAACAGCCGATCCCGAAACGCCGGGTCGAGTTCGTCGCCGCGTACCTTGCCGAGCGTGTCCACGGTCGCCCGCAGCTGCTGCAGATAATGGTCGCAGCCGTCGCACCCGGCCACATGGACATCGAAACGCGCCCTGGTGTCCAGGTCCAGCGCACCGTCGAGGTAGGCGGTCACCAGCTCGACGAGCTCGTTGCAGTTCATCGGTCCCGTATCGCTCACGCCGACTCCTTCAGATAGTCTTCGAGGGCGTGGCGCACCGCGGCGCGACCGCGATGCAACAACACGCGCTGGTTGGCGGCGCTGATCTCCAGCAGCGCACTCACCTCCGCGGACTCCATCCCCAGCACATCGCGCATGGTCACCACTTCTCGTTGTCGCACAGGGAGTTTGTCCAATTCGCGGCGGGTCACCGCAATCAGCTCCTCGCGCAGGACCGAGCCCTCAGGGGTGTCCGGAAAGGGCACCGGCGCCCGACGCTCCTTCCAGTGCCCGGCCCACTCCTGGCCCGGCTCACGGAACCGAGCCGGATCGACCGTGCCCCCGGTGAAGGCCAGCACCTGCACCTCGGCATCCCGGCGCTCCCGCCCGCCACGCGTCTTCGCGATGTTCACCATGACGGTGAACAGCCATGTGCGCAAGGATGATCGGCCCTCGAACCGGTCGAGGCCCTTCAGCAGCGCGATCCAGGTCTCCTGCACGACCTCTTCGGCGATCTCATGGCTGGGCACATAACCGGCCGCCACCCGCAGCATCGACGGCGTATGCCGCTCCACCAACGCGGCGAAAGCCGCCTCGTCGCCGCGACGTAACGCGTCGACGAGGGCGGCCTCGCCTGGTGCCGACACTGTCATCTCGGCACCATCGTAGGACTCAACGCAGGCCCGCGTGCCCGGTTCGCCGACGTGCGGCGGCCAGCGCATCGGCCAGGGTCCACAACGAGATGCCGATCAGAGCAACATCTTTGATCAGGAACTGCCCTGTCGACGACAGCACCGGGAACCCGCCCGCCGAGGCCTCCCCGACACCCGGTGTGGTGAACAGGAAGCTCAGGGTCGCGGTGAACAGGCCGATTGCCACCACGCTGCCGATCGCCGAAAGCCGCGGTAGCCAGGGCTTGGCCGCGAGCAACGCGGCGGTCGCCAGCTCCAGAACACCGAGCATCGACGAGAACGCGGTCACCGAGAAGATGTCGTACACCCAGCTCATCAACGGGCTGTTGGCGACCAACGGTTCGATGCCGTAGGCCTCATAGGAGGTGAATTTCAGCGCACCGATCCAGCCCAGCACGACCACCAGTCCGTACCGTGCGGCGTTGCCGCCGATATCGGCGAGGGCCGACTCGGCGCGGATGAAGCGTGCGTCCTGCGTGACGGTCATGTCCGACTCCCTTGCGATCCGTTGAACGGTGACGCACAGGGAGTGTGGTCTCGGTGGCGAAGCGTTACAGAGCGCGATCCGTCCCGGTGATCTGGTCTGCGTCGCGCTGCCCACCGACGAGCTCGACGCTGTCCCCGACGTCGACGGTGACGACATCCTCGTGCGGTGGTTCGAAGAACGGAAGCTCGAGCAGCCCCTGGAAGTCTGCGGTGTCGACGAAGGTGTGTGCACGGGCGAACAACGGTTGCACGTCGAACACCCGTACCCGGAGTTTCTCCCGGCCGATTCTGCCGAGTTCCCTGCCCGATTCGGGATCGGTGATCACCTGACCAGCACCGGACTGGACGGCGAAGATCATGCCCACGGCAAGCCCGGATTCTGCTCCCCGGTTGATGACGAGCGTGTAGTCGTCCTCGATCAGTGCGACCTGCCCGGTGATCGGCTGCGCACTCACGAAGCCGCCAGGGAATTGCTCTCTGACATCGCCGTTTTCGCGCCATGCCCGGCCTGGATGCGGGGCCGCAGGCGGTAGGCGTCCACCGGGACGGGCGCATCGTCGCGGTCGGCGTCGTCCTGTTCGGTGCCCAACGCGAGTTCGACGGCCGTCTTCGCCTGAAAGAGTGCGATGACCGCCTGCTGGTGCCGTTCGGAGCCCAGCGAGTTGAGCGCGAGCGTCAGCTTCCTGTCCACGTAGACCACCGAACGGGACAGGTCGGACTCGACCGCCGCCGGCGCGACGGGGCTGCGGCTGAACCAGCGGTGCCCGAGGGCGCCGAGAGCGATCGCACAGACCGGAACGACCACGACGCTGCAGATCATCGCGAGCGTGCCGGCCGCGGCGATCGACCCGACGATGCCCAGCAGCATGAGGACGGCCAGGACGCCCAACAGCCGCAGGGTGGCCGGCACCGATTCGATGGCATGCCAGACCTGGGCGACGCCGCGGGCGGCGTAACGCGCGAGTCCTGCGACAGCCGTGGCGAGCGCCGATGCGGTCCTGACCGAGGCCTTGGCGGCGGCGCGGCCGAACTCGTCGACCTGCCGGCGGTTCACCGGGGCCTTGGGCATCGACCACGCACGCTGCTGGGCCGCGGGCCGCTCGGGAGCAGGACCCGCGGCTTCAGCAGCGGTCGGGGCGTCCGATTGCGGGTTCGCAGGCTCGGCCGGAGAGTTCACATTGATCACATCTGCATCAGAAACCACACCCGCATCATCCCCCGCCGAGCGCTGGATCGGCCCGTGACGCGCCGCCTCAGAGACGAATCCACTGGCCGAGGAACCAGAATCCCCAGCCGTCGCCGTTGCCCGCGCGCATCGGCTCCACCCGCTGCCCGTTGTGCATGAACGGCTGGTGGTCGTTGCGGGCCTGGTCGATGTTGCGTCCCTGCCAGTTGTTGTTCTGCGGGGCGTTGTTCTGCGGGCCGTTGTTCTGCGGCCCAGGAGCGCACGCCTGGGCGTTCGGCTGCCCACACGGGCGGCCCGGGTCAGCGCTGGCGGTCCCGAGGCCGACCCCGAGCAGGCCGGCAAGGGCGATACCACCGGCCAGGATCGGGGCGGCAGTCCGGCGAGCGAGAGACATGGGGACTCCATTCATTCGTGTGCGTTCACGCGGCACCTCACCGCCACACGACAAGGACGATATGGCCGTCGATTGGGTCGCTACTGTGGCGAGGTTAGGCGCCCGCTGTGCATCCGATAACAGAACGAAATACGTTCGGCAACAGAACTATTGATCGCTACCGACCGTCGGCATCCGGCACCGGCGGGGGGAGGATCCCGGGACCGGCCGGTGGGTTCAGCACCGGCGGTTGCAGCGGAGGCGGTGGGGCGCAGTCGACGCCGGCCAGTTCACACCATCGCGCTTCCACGTCCCGGGTGAAGTCCTCATCGGCGCAGCCGGCCGCGGACAACACGAGGACCAGACCCATCGCCGCCATCGGAAAAGTCCGCACAGCCGCTCCCCCTCGTACCCCGCCGAGCCGCCCCGCGCCGATGGTTACACGCCCGCGGCGATCTGCGGGAACCTGCGGTTGATCCCGTCGATCATGCCGTGCAGCTGATACAGCTCCTTACGCAGTTGCGCGGTGTTCACGCGGTGTGGACGAGCGGGTGCGCCGGCGGGCCTGCGGGCGACCCGGGCCTCCTCGTCCTCGATCTTGCGTGAGGTGTCCTCGACCTGTTCCCAGAGCGCCCCGAGCAGCAGCCTCGCCTGTGCGATGTTCGCGGTCTCGTCGGTGCTGTTCTCGGCCATCGTGGTCATCGTGGCACCCCGGGCCTGCGGGCGCCAACCACGCTGAGGAGTTTCCTCAGGACCGGAACGGCCCCGGCGCCGATACGAACACCTCCTGGGAGGAGTGATGTGGATCACTGTTGGGTACTCACCTCCGGTTGGTTTCACCCTGACGGCGTCGGAGGTTCCCATGAGTGAGGCACCAACTCTCAAGAAGGCGCTCAGCCAGCGTCAACTCACGATGATCGCCATCGGCGGTGTCATCGGCGCCGGATTGTTCGTGGGGTCCGGGGTGGTGATCGGCGACACCGGGCCGGGCGTCTTCCTGACCTACGGGATGGCCGGCGTACTCATCATCATGGTGATGCGGATGCTGGCCGAGATGGCCGTGGCCAACCCCTCCACCGGCTCCTTCGCCGACTATTCGCGCAACGCGCTGGGGCACTGGGCGGGATTCTCCGTCGGGTGGCTGTACTGGTATTTCTGGGTCATCGTCGTCGGATTCGAGGCGATCGCAGGCGCCAAGATCATCCAGTACTGGATGGACGTCCCGCTGTGGCTGTCCGCATTGATCTTCATGGTGCTGATGACGGCGACAAATCTGTTCTCCGTGGCGTCCTACGGCGAGTTCGAGTTCTGGTTCGCCGGCATCAAGGTGGCCGCGATCATCGCGTTCATCGCACTCGGCCTGGCGTTCATCTTCGGGTTGTGGCCGGACAAATCTGCCGACTTCTCCAACCTGACGAGTCACGGCGGATTCATGCCGTTGGGCTTCAGCGTGATCACAGTCGGCATCGTGACCGTCATCTTCTCGATGGTCGGTGCCGAGATCGCGACCATCGCCGCCGCGGAGTCCGCGGATCCGGAGCGGGCGGTGGCCAAAGCCGCCAACTCGGTGATCCTGCGCATCCTGGTGTTCTACGTGGGCGCAGTGTTCGTGCTCGTGACCATCGTGCCGTGGAACGACGAGAACGTGGCCGCGTCTCCGTTCGTCGCCGCGTTCACCGAGATGGGGATCCCCTACGCCGACCACGTGATGAACGCCGTCGTGCTGACCGCCGTCCTGAGCTGCCTGAACTCGGGCCTGTACACCGCCTCCCGGATGCTGTTCGTACTCGCCGCGCGCCGGGAGGCACCGCCGGCACTGGTCAAGGTCACCCGTCGCGGGGTCCCGGCCAATGCGATCCTGGCATCCTCGGTCATCGGGTTCCTGTGCGTCATCGCTGCGGCGGTCTCCCCCGACACCATCTTCGCGTTTCTGCTCAATTCCAGCGGCGCGATCATCCTGTTCGTCTACCTGCTCATCACGATCTCCCAGATCGTGCTGCGCTACCGCACCCCGGACTCCGAGCTCCGGGTGAAGATGTGGCTCTTCCCAGCGCTTTCCGTGCTCACCGCGCTGGGGATCGTCGCCATTTTGGTGCAGATGTTCATCGATACCGCGCTGCGATCCCAGCTGGTGCTCAGCCTGTTGTCCTGGGCGGTCGTCATCGTGCTCTACGCCGCGAACAAGTGGTTTGTGAAACGACGTCCGTCGGCGCCACCCGAGGTCTCCACCGGCTCGCCGCACCGGGTGCTCGTGCTGGCCAATCAGACCGTCGACTCCGAGGAGCTACTCGGAGAACTGCGTCGCATCGGCGCGGACCGGGACGCCGAGTACAAGGTGGTGGTGCCCGTCAGCCCCGTCGATACCGGAGCCGCGGCCACCCACGGTCCGCGTGACGTCACCGAAGCCACCAGGGAGGCCGCACAGGCACGGCTGGACACCACGCTGTCCGCATTGCAGAGTGAAAACCTGCAGGCACAAGGCGAATTGGGCGACGAACGACCGCTGCGCGCACTGGTGGACGCGGTCGCACAGTTCAGTCCGGACCAGATAGTGATCGCGACGCTACCGCCGGAATTCTCGGTGTGGCAGCGGTTCGACGTGGTGGATCGGGCACGCGCGCAGTTCACCATACCGGTGACGCATGTTGTCGCGAAGTCCGTTGTGGGCGGCCAGGTTCCACGATGACTATCCTTGCAGGCCTCGGTGCCGGTGGCCACGGACCGGCGCCGCTGCACCTGGCGGCCCAGATCGCGCGCGGTACCGGCGAACGCATCGTCGCGGCGGTGATCGTCGAGAGTCCGGCGCCGCGGAAGCCGGAAATGTTCGAGGTGGAGTACCTCAACCATGTCAGCGAGCAGGCACGGCAGTTCCTCGGGGAGATGGCGGACCAGCTCCCCGACGATCTGGATGTGCAGCAGGTCGTACACCAGGCGTCTTCGGTGCCCGCCGGTCTGGTCGAACTCGCAACCCAGATGAGCGCGGACACCGTCGTCGTCGGCTCCTCGTCGGCCGGTGCGCTCGGCAGGATCGCGCTGGGCAGCGTCACCGACCGTCTGGTCCACACCGCGGCCGTGCCCGTCGCCATCGCGCCCCGCGGCTATCCTGCCCAGGCCGGGCGCATCGAGCGCTTGACCGTGGCCTACGGCGGACGGGCAGACCGGGTGGGGCTGATCGCGACCAGTGCCGAGCTCGCGGATCGATGGTCGGCACGACTGCGGATCGCGTCCTTCACTGTGCGGCCGGTGACCATGTTCAGCGGCTCCATCGAAACGGCCGCCGAGGACCTGGTGGTCCAGCAGTGGTCCCGACGGACCCGGGAGGGGATCGTCGCCCAGCTGGAGACGGTCCGCTCGGGGATCGACGGCCTGGACGCCGAGGTGGTCATCGGGGCCGGAGCGACATGGCGTGACGCGGTGGAGGCCGTGCAGTGGGGAGCCGGCGATGTCCTGGTGCTCGGTTCGGGTGCGGCCGGCCCGGTCGCGCAGGTGTTCCTGGGTTCCGCGGCGGGCAAGATCCTCCGGCATGCACCGGTGCCGACGATGATCGTGCCGCGCCGGACACCGGCCTCGTGAATATTGGTGTCGCGAAAAGTCCTCTGCGCCAAGGCAGCCGCGGTTCCGCCCGTTCTCGACGCGAAAGCGGTGAGCGAGCGCACCAAAAGGGATAAGGTCTCCTCATTATTGACGAGGGAGACAAATGGTGTCGGCGACACAGCGGATCCGTGCAGGGCGGCACCAACGACAGGCTCGCCGCCGATCCGACGGCCTACCGGTACGGCACTGGCTGGCAATGGGTGCCGCCTCGGCAGGGCTGACCGCGACGCTGTGGGGACTGTCGCTGGCCGGTCCCGACATGGCGGTGGCCGCTGCCGACGACGGCGTCTCGTCCAGTTCCGGCAGCGCCGGCGGCGCCACCGAATCCGGTACAGATCGCGGCGGTGCCACCACCGGGGCCCGCCCTCCCGGCCCGGCCGGCGATGCCGCGGACGACGAATCAGACAGCACCCGGCCGAACCCAGCGGGCAGTGGTTCCGACACGGACAAGGACGACGAGCAGGACCGCGATACCGAGACAGCCGCAGACTCCGACGAAGACGAGGCCCCGGCCTCAGCAGCCGAGGATGCCGAGGACGCGTCGGAAATCGTGTCGCGCGCATCTGCGACATCGGCCGCACCGGCACCGGTCCGATCCTCGGCCAGATTGGCCGACCGGTCCAGCTCGGCCGGCGTCGAGCAGAAATTCGCCACTGCGGCAAGCGATCCGGCTGTCGAACCGCCTGAAGCAGCGGCCGCCCCCGTTGTCACCGCCGCAACGGTCGACGCCGAAACGCCCTCCAGCGATGTCGAGATACTGACCCCGGCACAGTCGGCGGTCGTCTCACTCGACCGCCCCAGCTTCGGGCGACAGTTGGTGGCCAGCCAGATATCGGCGCTGATGGGCACCGGCAGAACCCTGATCTCGATACTGCCGGTGGCCGATCCGTTCAAAAGCTGGCTCTACGGATCGCTCAGCGGCACCCGCCGCACGCTGTTCAACCAGGCGCCGTGGCTCAGCCCCACCCAGATCACCGCGGAGGGCGACCTTCCGATCGTCGGAACGCTGGGCGCGGTAGACCTGGAGGGCGACCGGATCCGCTATGCGATCGTCACCGGACCCGTCTCGGGAACCGTTGTCATCGAGGACGACGGAACGTTCACCTACACACCGAATCCCGGCTTCACCGGCGTCGACAACTTCATGGTCTCCGCGACCGACCTCGGCACACACCTCAACCTGCTCGACCCGTTCCGCAGCGCCAGCACCCGTGCCGCACTGTTGGTCAACCAGAGCGCGGTCACGTTCGTCTTCAACTACACCACCGGGTCGCAGTACTGGAGTCCCGAAGCGCGCAGTGCCCTGCAGCGGGCCGCCACCAACCTGATGGGCCAGTTCATCGTGTCGACACCGGTGGTCGTCACCTACGACATCACCGGCGAGAACTCGTCGGGCACGAACACGTTGGCGTCGGTGGAGAGTCCACTCATCGGGTCCGGAGCCGGTTTCTTCCCCACCGTGGTGCAGCACAAGCTGCTCACCGGCATCGATGCCAACGGAGTGGCGCCCGATGGCGAGATCAATTGGAACTTCTCCTACCCCTGGGCTTTTGGCGACTTCGTATCCGGCCTGCAATATGACTTCACCACCGTCGCGATGCACGAGCTGCTGCATTCGTTCGGGTTCATGTCCTATGTGCAGCCGTCCACGACAGCGACGCAACGAACATGGACGCTCTACGACAGCTTCCTGCAGAACTCCGGGGGCGCCGATCTGATCGGTGCCGACTTCCGGTTCGACCCGACCCTGGTGGCCGCACTGACGGGCGCCGGCGCCGGGGTGTACTTCGGTGGCGTCGGTGCCGTGGATGCCTACGGCACGCTGGTTCCGCTCTACGCACCGTCGTCGTGGGTCGCGGGCAGTTCGATATCGCATCTGGATGGCACGGTGTTCACCGGTTCGGACCGCCAGTTGATGAACCCGCAGGTGCCGGCCGGGCCCGGGGTGCGCACCTTGAGCGATGTGGAACGCGCCATCATGCAGGACCTCGGATACACCCTCGCACCCATGGACATGACGTCGGCTCTCGCGCTCGTCGGGTTCGTGTTCCTGCGTCGGCGGCGTGCGAAATCAGTGTGCTGAGCACACCCCACCGGGCGATAGCGTGGTGATCGGAAGGAGGACAGGTCGGCCCGATGCTGCTCAGCGATATCGACACGTGGAATGTCGGTGCGTTGCAGTCGATCGCTCACGAACTCGGCGGTGAGCTCACCACGATCGAGGGGGTCGCGTCGGACCTGGAGTTGATCTCGCGGTTGCCGGGTTGGGACTCCCCCGCCGCGGATGCCGCGCGCGGCAAGATCCACGAGACCACCGGCAAGGTACTCGACGACGCCGCGGTCATCGATGCGGTGCAACAGCTGGCGTCGGAGACCGCGGAGGCCGTCGCAACGCTGCACACCGAGCTGGAATCGGTGCGCGCCGAGGTGTCCGCCCAGGGCGGCTATCTGACCCTGTCCGACAACGGCGACGTCACCATCAACGCGCCCCCGGATATGCGCGATGAGCTGCGGCCGATCGCCGACACCATCGAATCCCGGGCCAAAGCCCTGATCCATCAGGCCGAAGACATCGATGCCGACTGCGCCGAGGTCTTCGGGCACGTCGAGAACGGTGACATCACCGCGCGCGGCGCGACGGACGTGCCCGCTGCCCAGGAGATGGGCCGCGACCAGTCGGGGCTGTCGGCCCCGTATCCGCCGGAGGGCGAGGGTGTCACACCGCAGGACGTCACGGCGTGGTGGGACGCCTTGTCGGCGCAGGAACAGGACATGGTGAAGGCCGAGCATCCGGACTGGATCGGTGACCGCGACGGTGTCCCGACCCCGGTCCGCAGTGAGGTCAACAAAGCTCAGCTCGACCGTGAACTCGCCGACGCGCAGCGCGCCGTCGACGACATCCCCACCTTCGCCGAATACGCCGGCGCCGGAGCGGGTGGTCCCGGATCCGCGGCCAAGCGCAGCGAGTACGACCGGATGGTGGCGGATCGGCATTCCCGGCTGGACGAGGCGCGGGCACTGAAGGGGGCGATGTCGCTGGAAGGCAACGCCGACAAGGACTACGACCCGAACAAGTACCTGATGCTGCTGGAGTATCCGGACGGCCGCGAGACCCGCGCGGCGATCGCGGTCGGCAACCCCGACACCGCCGACCACGTCAGCGTGACCGCGCCGGGGGTCGATACGAGGGCGACCAGTCTGCCCGGCATGGTCAGTGAGGCAAGTGCCCTGCGTGACGAGACCCTCAACCAACTCATCCTGGCCGATCGTGGCGATCAGCAGGTGTCGACGATCGCGTGGCTCGGCTACGAGCCGCCGGGTAAGGACATCTCCGTCGTGGAGGCAGGTTTCGAGAGCCGCGCCAATGTGGCCGCGCCGGATCTCGCCGACTTCTATCGGGGGATCAACGCCACCAATGAACACGGTTCCGATGTCCACCTGTCGGCATTCGGCCACTCCTACGGGTCCTTGACCACCGCTCAGGCGCTGCATGAACTCGGCGCAACGGGTGTCGTCGACGACGCGGCGTTCTACGGTTCGCCGGGACTGGGCCACACCGACGAGGCCATGACCCGTTTCGGAACGCACGGTGTGCCCATCGAAGTCATGCGGCCGATCGGCGACGAGGTGGATCTGAACCTCGCCGACGGCCACGCCTACGTGATGACAGCGCCCGGGGACTGGATCTCCGGGGACCCGAGACTGGGACCTTTCGAGCTGCCTTCGGCAGGGGACCTCGGCCAGTTCGGGCCGAACCCGACGACGCTGCCTCTCGAACAGCTGTCCTCGAACGCGGCCGTGAGCCCCACCGACAACGTCTCGCGGACCGGCGCCGAGACGCACGCCGACTATCCACGGTCGGACAACGGCGTACTCAGGACCACCGGGTACAACCTGGCCATCATTGCCGGAGATCTGGCCGACGTACCGTTGAAGAACGGCGATGAGAGGTTGGTGCGATGAACACAGCACGTTTCGCCGGCCGTTTCCTGGTGGGCGTGCTCGCCACCGCAACGCTCATCCTGGCCGGTTGCGACAGCGGCGGTGCCGGCAGCACCGCATCCGAAACCCAGTACGACTCCCCGATCATCAACGAGGACATCCCGACGATGGACATCTCGACACTGCCGGACATCGACGCCACCCGCGCCGACATGCTCGCGCTCATCGAACAGGTGCACGCCGAGGTCGCACGGCTGGTGCCTGCCAGCGCACCGTGGACCTGGCGGCACACCGAGACGCGCGATGGGTGCGAGCGCAACGGAGTTCGGGGGGTGACCCTGTACTTCGCGAAGCTCACCTCGTCGCATTCGTTCACCGACGATGAATGGAACCTGGTACTGCCTGCGGTGGAACGGCTGGCCGCTGCGGCCGGACTCACCAACGGCTCCGCCATGCAGAACTCGTCGGGGGCCCACGATGTGTCGATCACCAGCGATGACGGGCGCGAGCTGAGGTTCGGGTCGCTGGAGGCGTCGCTGATCAC
>SXGT01021189.1_pt1 | contig 26541 bp, 16 predicted proteins | sample 3176221 | NCBI WGS metagenome assembly SXGT01 (sample SAMN11356862, study PRJNA531348) | freshwater metagenome | isolation source: freshwater sample F1-120 | place: China: Fuxian Lake, Yuxi | collected 2017-12-25
GAGGGCCGCTGCGGCCGCCTCCAGCGCGACGAGGGCGAGGGCTGCCGCCCGCTCCGCCCCGCGCGCGTCGAGCGCGAGGTCGTGCGCCTGCGGAGCCTGCCGACGCCCGGCGGCCAGATCTGGCTCCGGGGCGTCGTCGATCGCCCCGTCTGGGAGGGGCAGGAGGCGCCCTCGCGGGGAAACCCGGCCGTCGTCCTGGTCCACGGCTCAGGTCCGATGAGCCAGGAGGGCTGGATGGACGAGGACGTCGCGGGCCACTTCGCCCAGCCCGTGCCCGTCCTGCGCGATCTGGCCGAGGGCCTCAGCGCTCTGGGCTTCACCGTGCTGCGCTACGACAAGCGCACCTGCACGGCCCTGTCCGACCCCGACTGCGCCTACCCCCCCGAGGTCGCCCGCGGGGCCACCTGGCGCGATCTGGTCGGCGATCTGGAGGCGGCCTCCGTCTGGCTCCAGGCCCAGCCCGACGTCGACGCCGACGACCTCACCCTGGCCGGCTACTCCCAGGGCGCGACCCTGGCGCTGCAAGCCAGCGTCTCGATCAAGCCCCGCGAGCTCGTGCTGCTCTCGGCCACCTTCGGGCCTATCGACGAGGTGATCGCCCGGCAGGCCCTCTGGCAGCTCAACGCCCACGCCGAGGCCATGCCCACCGATCGACTCAGCCGGAGCATGGAGCAGCTTGAGCTGCTCCACGCCACGCTGCGCGATATCCGCTCCGGGAGGCTCGACGACGATCGCGTCTTCCTCAACGCGCGGGTGTCGTTCTGGCGCGACTGGATCGCGGTCACCGACCAGACCCGCCTGATGCTGGAGGTCTGGAGAGGGCCGCTGCTGGTCATCGCCGGGGGCGACGACCAGAACGCCAACGACGAGGATCAGGGGGCGTGGCTCGGGGCGCTCCAGGGCCGCTCGGAGGCCGAGGTCGTGCTGCTGGCCGGGCTCTCACACGCGCTCCACCGCCGCGAAGGGCCAGGCCGCGTCGATGAGGGCGTCCTGGCGGCGATGGGGCGCTGGTTGGGGCGATCCCCCGAGGAGATGTCAGATGTTGACCGTCGATGAGGCCCGCGAGGCCATCCTCAAGACCCTCTCGACCCTTCCGGCCGAGCGGGTGATGCTGACCGAGGCCCTCGGGCGAGTGCTGGCCGAGCCGCTGCTGGCGCCCGATGACCACCCCGCCTTCGACAACTCGGCGATGGACGGCTACGCCGTGCGCTGGGCCGAGGTGGCCCACGTCGCCGAGGGCCGCCCCGCCTCGCTGCCCGTCTGCGCCCACATCCCCGCGGGCGCCTCGCCCGATCCCATGCCGCCGGGCGCGGCGGCGCGGATCATGACCGGGGCGCAGATGCCGGCGGGCGCCGACACGGTCGTCATGCGCGAAGACACCGACGATGGCGCGATGGAAGAGAATCGCGTGCAAATACGGGCGCTTCCAGATCATGGTTGCGGCTCGCACGTGCGCCTCAGGGGGGTCAACGTCAAGGCGGGCCAGGAGGCGCTGGGGGCGGGGTCGATGATCGGGGGCGGGGAGATCGGGCTGCTGGCGACCTTCGGGCGGCCAGTGGTCTCGGTGGTGAGGCGGCCGGTGGTGGCGATCATCGCCACGGGCGACGAGCTCGTGGAGGTGGGGCAGGTGCCTGGGCCGGGGCAGATCGTCAACGCGTCGGGCTGGATGCTCTCGGCGCTGGTGGCCCAGGCCGGCGGCATCCCGAGGTTGACGCCGGTGGCCCGCGACGCCGTCGATGAGACGCGGGCGCGCTTCGTCGAGGCGCTGTCGAGGGCGGATCTGGTCGTGTCGATCGGCGGGGTCTCGGTGGGGGACTTCGACGTGGTCAAGGAGGTCATGGAGGAGCTGTGCGCGTCGTTGACCTTCTGGCGCGTGAAGATGAAGCCCGGCAAGCCGCTGGCCTTCGGGGTCGATCGCTCCGGGGTGCCGCTGATCGGGCTGCCGGGCAACCCGGCCAGCGCCTTCGTGTCCTTCTTCCAGTTCGTGCGCCCGGCCATGCGCCGGGCTCTGGGGCTCTCCGAGGTGACCCTGCCCGTGGTCGTGGCGCGGGCCTCGGCGCGGATGCGCTCGACGCCTGAGCGGCTCGACTTCCAGCGCGGGCGCCTGACCGCCGACGGCGCCGGCGGCTGGTTCTTCGAGCCCGCCTCCGATCAGGGCAGCGGCAACCCGCTGTCGATGGTCGGGGTCACGGGCCTGGCGCGCATCCCCGTCGGCTGCGGTGGCCTCGACGCCGGGGAGCTGGTCGAGGTCGAGGTGCTGCCTTGAGAAGCCATTGGGAAACGACCCCTTCGGCCCTCCCACAACTCGGCCTTTCATTTCCAGATGGCTTCTGACGGCGGTCGGCGCGCTCAGGGTCTTTCTCGGCGGCGGGATTGGAGGTCCGGGTCGGGGTGCGTCCTTTACACGGGCGGTCGATCCCGGTTAGACCCGTGTGCTCGCGAGAGCCGCGGACCACTTTGGGCGGGATCATGCCTGGGATCGGAATCGTCACCAACCCTCACAGCCGGCGCAACCGCCGCTTCCCCGAGCAGATGCGTCGCCTGGGCTACATCCTCGGGCGAGATGACGTCCATCAGCCGACAAACCAGCTGGAGGACGTCCAGCGGGTCGCCGAGGAGTTCCGGGACAACGCCATCGACGTGCTGGCGCTCAACGGCGGCGACGGGACCAACCACGTGACCTTGTCGACCTTCATCAAGGTCTATGGGGAGACGCCGCTGCCGAAGGTGGCCTTCTTGCGCGGCGGGACGATGAACACGATCTCGGAGGCGGTGGGGGTGCGGGGTGCGCCGGGGGCGATCCTGCTGAACCTGGTCGAGAAGTACTACACGGGTCAGGAATTCGACACGACCTTTCGGGACCTGCTCAAGATTACGGACGACACCGGGGTGCGCTACGGCTTCATCTTCGGCAATGGGATCGCGGCCAGCTTCTTGGAGGCCTATTACGAGACGGGCAACCCGAGCCCGCCCGTGGCGGCCCGGCTGCTGATCCAGGCGCTGGGCTCGGCGATCGTCGGGGGCCCGCTGTCGCGGCGGCTCTTTGCGGGCTTCAAGGCGCGCATCGAGATGGACAGCGAGACGTGGCCGGAGGAGACCTACACGGCGGTGCTGGTCGGGACGATCGAGCAGATAGGGCTGGGGTGGCGGCCCTTTACGCGCTGCGAGGAGCGCGAGGGCGCCTTCCACGTCGCGGCGGTGCGCGCCTCGGGGATGACGGTGGCCAGGCAGCTGCCGCGCCTGCGCCTGGGTCAGCGGGCCGACGACGCGATCATCCGCGACGCGGTGGCCAGCCGCGCGCTCTTTCGCTCCGACCGGGAGATCCTCTACACCATCGACGGGGACATGCACCGGGCGCACAGCGAGGTGCTGTTGGAGGCCGGGCCGCGGTTGGAGATCATCCTTGGTTGAGAAGTGAGGGCAGGAATTGACCCCCTTTCGGCGCTCGTGCTAGCTTTCCAACCGGGGGATTTTTACCCACAGGTGTTCCACGACTGACAGGATCGAAGGCCGTCATGAGGATTCGCTACGCAGGCAACACCCACGTCGGGATGAAGCGGGACCATAACGAGGACTCGCTCTTCCTCTATGCAGACCAGAACGTCTACATCGTGGCCGATGGCATGGGAGGTCACGCCAGCGGCGAGGTGGCCAGCCAGATGGCGGTCGAGACGCTGGCGAAGTTCTTCAAGGAGACCGAGGAGGACGATGAGATCACCTGGCCCTTCAAGATGGACAAGGACCGCAAGTATCAGGAGAGCCGGCTGTGCACGGCGGTCAAGCTGGCCAACCTGAGCATCTACGAGTCGGCTCTGGCCAACGCCAAGCAGAAGGGCATGGGCACGACGATCGTCGTGACCTTCTTCACCGACAAGCACGCCTACGTCGCGCACGTCGGTGACAGCCGGGTCTATCGGATCCGGGGCGGGGACATGATCCAGGTGACCGAGGATCACTCGCTGCTCAACGACTACATCAAGATGAAGGACCTGACGCCCGAGGAGATCGAGAACTTCCCGCACAAGAACGTCATCGTGCGGGCCCTCGGGATGAAGGAGACCGTCCGGGTGGACGTCAGCTGCGACGAGCCCCAGGACGGCGACATCTACCTGCTGTGCTCCGACGGGCTCAACGGCATGGTCTCCGACCCGGAGATCCGCGACACGGTGCTGTCGTGCAACGACGATCTGGAGCTGGCCTGCAACCGGCTGATCCAGAAGGCCAACGAGCACGGCGGCACCGACAACGTCACGGTCGTCCTGGCCCAGTACCTCTCCGACTAGCGGCGCCTTGAGCCCTCCCTCAGGGCCAGCTCAGAGCGCAGATCCCGGCGCGGCACCAGGCCCCCGTCGGCCAGCGCCGCTGCTCGACGCACTGGCCCATCGCCGGGCACGCCACCTCCTCGCACGACAGCCCCCGCTTCCACTCCGCCACCCGCGTCGCGTTGTCCAGGTTGAGCGCGACCGCCGTGGTCCTGCACGTGGCGCAGCACAGCGCCTCGGGTCGCTGGCCCGGCAGGCCCCGCGTCACCGAGCAGGAGGTGTCGTCGTCGCAGATCTGGGCCTCGGGCCTCAGGTCCAGGTCTGGCGGCAGGCGCGCCAGGGGCGGGGCCGCGCCCTGCGCCGCCGGGCTGTCCTTGCGGGCGTCGAGCACGGCGTCGGAGCAGGCCAGCGCGCAGGCCGTGACCAGCGCCGCCGCGATCAAGGGCCCGAGGCGCGACTGCGCCGCCTCGCCCCGCCCGCGCCTGCGCCCCCTGGCGCTCACGGGCGTTGCCGCCCGAGCCAGCCGATGATCGTGACCAGCGCCTCGTCGCTGATCTGACCGGGGCCGTCGCGGCGGTGCAGCGCGTGGCTCAACCCGGGCAGCGCGGGTGCGACGGCGGCGCCGGGCCTGTCCTTGAGCGCGTCGGCGAAGGCGCGCAGGTCCTCCTCGCCGGCCTCAAGATCATCCTCACCCTGCGCGACGAGCACGTCGCCGTTGAAGGCGCGCAACGCCTGCGGGATCCGCCGGGACGCCTCCAGCCAGCCTTTCCAGAAAGAGGGCATGTGAAGGTCCAGGACGAGGAAGTCCTCGGGGAAGGCGCCCTCGTCGAGCGCGAGCATGGTGGACTCGACCTCGGCCAGCCGACGGCGGGCGTTCTCGATGTCTCTCTTGTTGACGGCGTTTTTCTTGCCGACGGCGGTTTTCTTGCGGACGGCGTCTCCAACGGCGTCACTCTCCAGGGCTTCGAGCTGCCGTCGGGCGCGCTGGATCATGACCTGATCGATGGGCAGGGCGTTGGCGCCCAGGGCGACGAGGGCGCTGGCGTCGATCTCCATGTCCAGGGCCAGGGCGACCCCCTGGCCGTGCCCGATGATGATCAAATCCTGAGGTTCGACGCCAGGTTGCGCGACAAGGAAGCGCGCGGCGGCGGTGGCGTCGCCGACGAGTTCGTCCCAGGAGGCGCTCTGGACGAGGGGGTTCGAGGTGCAGGCGGCGCAGGTGCGCTTGTCGGCGCGCAGCACCACGTAGCCTCGTCGGCTGAGGGCCTCGGCGAGCTGTCGCAAGAAGGGGACGGGCTCGCGGAAGGGTCCGGCGGCGTCGCGGTCGATGACGCCGTCCCGGCTCAGGGGGCCGTCGTCGCCGATGAGGAGGACGGCGGGCAGGGCGTCTGGTGGATCGACGCCGGGGGGGAAGGTGGGCCGCGAGAGGGTGCCACGCAGCGGGATGGGGCTGCCGTCGCCCCGAAGGCTCTCGAAGGCGACATCCTGCTCGTCGACGCTGGCGATGGTCAGCGGCAGGCAGGCTCTCCGGTCGGCGTCGGGTTGGCTCAGGCGGCCACACTGGAGGGTGACGCCGCGCGACTTGATGGTGTTGCCAGGGCCGGGGCAGCCCATCAGGAGGGCCAGGGCGAGGCTGGCGAGGGCGGCCCATGGGGGGGAGAGCGGGTGGGAGTCAGGGCGGGTCATGGTCGATGCTCGCAGGAGGGCCGGGGACGAGGCCTGGGTATACAACGCCGCGAGGGGCCCTTTCAATCGCCGCCGCCGCGTTTGATCGGGGCGCGTTCTTGACAGGGGAGAGGGCGACGGCCAAGATCCGGGCGCATCAGTGGATGGTGCGCTCCGGCTACCTCGGGTGGGGGTCGGTGAAGAGGCGAGGAGGCGCGAGTGAGTCGCACAAATCCCCCAGGTGCGGCGCTCCATCTGAGCGTGTCGCTGCTCGAGTGCGACTCCGAGGCAACGCTCAAGGAGACGCTCCTGCTCCTTGAGGGGCTCCCGATCCACGCCGTGCGGATCGGCGATTGCGCCGTCGCCTTCCCAGCGCACCAGCTCTCGATCGTCAAGGGCGCTCTGGAGTCCCAGCAGCGCTACCCCACAGTCGTCGGGTCGATCCAGTCGCCCGAGGCCGAAGAGGATCGCTGATGTCCCCAGGTCCCGATTTTGATCTGTTGGAGCCCGCCGTCGAGGCGCTCGGGCGCTCAATGGGTGATCATTACCCCGAGGGGGTGATCGGGGCCTTGTCCGAGGCGCTCGGCGCGGAGGCCAACGCCCTGGCGCTGGCCCGCGCGGCGCTGGAGCCCGCGCGGATCCTGGCGCTGATGGGGCGCGAGCCGCAGGTGGCGACGGCGCTGTCGACGCTGCGCCAGGAGGGCGGTCGAGGTCGCGGAGGTCAGCTGGCCCGCAATGCGATCGTCTCGGGCTGGGGCGAGACCGACGCGGGCCAGGTGGCGCTGATCTCGGCGGGCTTGCTGGTGCTGGTGCCGGCGCCGGGCTTGCGGCAGTGGTCGATGTCGGAGGTGCTGGAGGGGCGGCAGCACCTGCAGCGCGAGCTGGTGTGCCCCAAGGCGACGCTGGCCTGGATCGAGGCCGTCGCGCCGGCCAGCGCGCCGACGCGCAGCTTTGAGCTGGACGGCGCGCGGGTGTCGCCCGAGCAGGCCGGGACGATGGAGCTGCTGGAGCTGGATCTGCTGCACCTCTTCGCCCAGCTCGACGGCGACGCGCTGGCCTTGAACAAGGACAGCTCGCCCAACCGGCGGTCGCTGCAGCGCCACGCGCGCGCGTTGAGCGTGGTCCGGGGGCGCTTCGACGATCCGCAGGGGGTCGTCGAGGCCGAGGTCGTCGAGCCGATCTACCACCTCCTGACGCTGGGGATGTCGCTGGGGATCTTCGTGCTCGCTGGCGGCGGCCTGACCGCCGATCACGGGGCGGGCGCGGCCTTCTTCGCCCTACCGGTGCAGGCGCGGGACCGGGCGTTGATCAAGGCGTGGAGGTCGTGCGAGGGGTGGCTGGAGGACGAGATCCTCGACGCTCTGGAGCGGGTGCCGCCCGCGGAGCGCCGCCACCCGCTCGATCGCACCTCGGAGGTCAAGAGGCTGTCGGCGGTGCGCGGCCAGCTCATCACCGATCTGCTCTCGCTGTCGCTGGAAGGCTGGAGCGACCTGGAGCGGGTGGCGACCGCGCTCATGGCGCTGGATCGGGGCTTTCTGGCCGAGAGCCTCCAGGGCATCTCCGATCCGGCGCGCTTCGTGCGCGGCGTCCTGAGCGTGGCGCTGCCCTGGATGGGGATCGCGCGGCTGGGCCGCGACGAGGCCGGGCGGCGGGCCTTCGCCTGGACGGCGCGCGGCCGTCGAGCGCTGGAGGGCAGGCCGCCGCCCGAGCGCGAAGTCCCCTCGCCGCCTCCGCTGGTGGTCCAGCCCAACCTGGAGGTGACCCTCTTTCTGGACAGCGCCGAGGCGAAGGATCTCTTCACGCTCTACCAGGTCGGCGCTCGGGTGTCGCTCTCCGAGCACACGGCGGTCTTCCAGATGGACGCCCTGACGCTCCAGCGGGCTTACGGGCGCGGGCAGGACGCCGAAGCGCTGCTGGCCTTCTTGAAGGAGCGCAGCAGGACCCCGGTGCCCGAGCCGGTCGCCTTCACGGTGCGCGACTGGCAGCGGGTGCAGCGGCGCCTGACGCTCTACGCCACCGGGGCGCTGCTGCTGCTGCCGGACCCCAACCGCCTTGACGCGGTGGTCGACAACATCCGCTACGCGCTGCCGGAGCAGGCCCAGGTCTTGAGGCTGGGCCTTGAGGCGGCCTTCCTGCCGGGGGGCGACGACAAGGCGCTGGGGAAGCTTCAGAACCTCAAGGGCGTGCACCGCGTCCATTACGACCGGTCGCCGCCGGCCTGCTTCGAGGCGCGCGCCGACCTGCGCCTGGTGCCGCTGGCCGTGGGCCTGGACATCATCGCGCAGGTGGAGCTTGGGCGCATCGCCGAGCCCGCCGAGGGCGGCGGCTTCGACCTCTCTGCGAAGAAGCTGCGCGAGCGGTGGGGCGACGGGGCCGTCGAGTCGCTGCTGTCCTTCCTCAGGTCGAGGATCGAGGGCGATGTGACGGCGGCGGTGGAGCTGCGCGCTCGCGCGCTGCTGGGCGAGGTCAGCGCCGAGGTGCGCCGCGGGCAGACGGTGCTGACCTTCTCGGACGCGGCGGCGGTCGATCGGCTCCTGGAGATCCACGGGATCGAGGAGATGCTGGGCGGTCGGCTGGGTCCGACGGCGCTGTGGGTGGCCCCGGGCTTCGAGGAGGCTCTGGAGCGGCGGCTGGGCGAGCTGGGGCTGGTGGATGCCGGAGGGGCGAAGTAGGTCATGGAGAGTCTCTGGGAAGGTCTGGCGCGCAGGCCAGGCGATCCGGTCATGTTCGCGCGTTTGAGCGAGAAGCTTGAGGAGAGCAGCGACTTTGCCGGCCTGACGCGGCTGTACAAGCAGCGCGCCGAGGCGGTCGGCGGCGAGGAGGCGCTCTACCTGATGCTGACGATCGCCGAGGTGTGGGCCTCGCGACTGGGGGATCAGGAGGCCGTGGCGCAGGCCTATGAGCGCAGCCTGGTGTTGAGCCAGGCGCTCGACAACAACGGCCCGGCTCAGGTGCGCGACACGCTCAAGGAGGTCTTCTGGGCGCGCGGCGACTGGCGCAGCCTCGCGGATCTGACCGAGGCCGAGACGCGCCAGATGGCGCCCGGCCCTGAGCGCGCCAGGCACTGGATGGATCTGGCGCAGCTCCGCATGGCCAAGCTCGGCCAGATCACCCACGCCGTGGCGGCCTGGGTCTACGCCTCCGAGGAGCCCGGGGCGCCCGTGCACGAGGTCCGCCAGAGCCTCCAGGGGCTCCTGGAGCGGCACCCCGACCACCCCGACGTCTGGGGGGCCCTGCACCGGGTCTGCGAGGCCCACCTGGAGACCCCGGATGACGCCCGCCTGCTCCTCGATCTGCTGGAGATGAGGCTCGCCAAGCTCGACGAGGGTCAGGACTGGGCCGCCCGCCAGGGGCTGCTCATCCAGATGGGGCAGCTGGCCATCGAGTTCCTCGAAGACGCCGAGGAGGGCGTGCGCTTCATCAAGGAGGCCCACCGCAGCGGGGCGCCCCCAGAGTCGCTCGCGCCTGTCCTGGAGGGGCTCCTCGTCTCGGATGAGCTCCCCGAGGTGCTCGGCCTGCTCAGGTCGCTCTACCGGGTGATGGGCCAGTGGGAGCGCTTCGTCGAGGTCGGGCACCGCGAGGCGTTCCAGGTGGCCGACCCTGTCGAGCGGGCGGCGATCCTGATGGAGGTGGCGCTGGCCGGCGAGGAGCACCTTGGGGACGTCGCGGGGGCCTGCAGGCTCTATGAGGAGGCCGCGGGGCTGGACCCGTCGCTGCGCGATCTGGTCGTGGACAGGATCCAGGGCATCCTGCTGGTCTCGCCGGCCGAGGAGGCCGCGCTCTCGGCGCTCAAGGCCATCTTGCGCGATCGCGGGGACGACGCGGCGCTGCTGGAGCTGCTGGAGGCCGAGGAGGCCATGGCGCGCACCGAGCAGCGCCGCGCGACCATCCTGGTCGAGATGGCCGCGCTGTGCGCCGGCAGCGTCGGGCGCCCCGACCGGGCGCTGGAGTGCTACGAGGCGGCCGCCGACCTCGCAGGAGATGACGTCGAGCCCGTGATCGAGGGCCTCTTCGGGCTCTACCACCAGGGCTATTACCTCGGCCGCGTCGAGCGGGTGCTGCGCGCCCTCTGCGAGCGGCGCGGCCGGTGGCGCGCGCTGGTGTCGCTGCTGGAGCTCCTGCTCGAAGACGCCGCCTCGCCCCAGCAGCAGGCAGCCCTGCACTTCGAACTCGGCCACGTCCTCGAAGGCCGCCTCGAGGCGCTGGAGCGGGCGATGCACCACTTCCAGATGGCCTTCCGGCTCGACGTCGAGCGCAGCGACTACATCGACGCCGGCCGCGCCCTCTACCGCAAGATGGGCAACCTGGAGATGGTGGCCCGGCTCTACGACATCCAGCTGAAGGTCTCGGCGGGCCCGGAGCAGGCCGCCGCGCTCCTGCTGGAGAAGAGCCAGGTGCTCTTCGAGGATCTGCGCGATCCCGCCCGCGCTCTGGAGGCGCTCGGGCGCGCCTGCGCCCTGGCCCCCGAGATGGCCGAGGCCCACGCCGCGCTGGAGGCCCTGGTGCTCGGGCCGCAGGGCGTCGCGGCGATGAGCGCGCTGGAGTCGGCCTACCTGGGCGCCGGGCGCCCCGCCGAGGCCGCCGCCATCTACCTCATGGTCGGCGATCGCCTGCGCCAGACCGTCGAGCGCCTCGACCCCAGGAACCCGCAGCGCAGCAGGGCGCTCGGGCTCGCCAACGACTGCGATCTGCGCGCCTATGATCTTGATCCGACAGGCAATGCCAGAGTCCGGGCCACCGCGCGCCTGGAGGCTGGGCTGGCCGAGGCGGGCCGCTGGACGGAGCTGGCCGAGCTGCTCGAGCGCCGCGCCAGCGCTGAGGCTGACGCCGAGGCCCGCCAGGAGCTGCTGTTGCGCCTGGGCGCCGTGGCCTGGGACAAGCTCAAGTCCATGGAGCTGGCCGAGGCCGCCTGGGAGACGGTCCTGGAGCTGGAGCCGGGGCAGCTGCGCGCCTTCACGTCCATGGAGGGGATGTACCGGGCCGCCGGGGCCGAGGACAAGACCGACGACCTGATCTGCTGGGCGCTGGACAAGGCGCCCTGGGCCAGCGCCAGCGCCGCGCCCCAGCGCCGCGGCGAGCTCTTCGTCCGCCTGGCGAGCACCCGACAGGCTCGCGGCGCCGAGGCCGACGCCTACAGAGCCTGGCTCCTGCTCGGCGAGCACGATCCCAACCACGCCGAGGTCAAGGCCTTCTTCGAGGCGCGCTCCGACTCCCCCGAGGGCGCGCTGGACCTCTTCAGGCTCCTTGAGCGCGGCATGGTCAACCTGACCGACGTGGATCTGCGCACCGAGCGCCTGGAGGCCATGGCCCGGCTCGCCGCGGAGAAGATGCGCGATCCGCTGCTGGCCATCGATCAGCACCGCGCGCTGATCGGCCTGCACGGCGCCGGCGAGGAGGCCCGCCGTCGCGCCGTCGAGCGCCTCAGGGAGCTCTACCGCGACATCGAGCAGCTCGACGCCCTCGTCGCGCTGCTGGAGGACGAGCTTGCCCGCGAGGCGCTCGATCCAGAGTCCCGCCTCGGCGCCCTGATCGAGCTGGTCGAGGTCCACGAAGGCGAGCGCCACGACCTCGCCGCGGCCTGCGCGGCGCTGGAGCGGCTCATCGAGCTGCAGCCCCAGCGCCCCGAGCACCGCCTGCGGCTCGCGCGCCTGTGGCGCCGGCAGGGCGCCGCCAGCCGCGAGGTCGAGGTCCTCTCCGAGATGATCGCGCTGGCCGACGAGGGCCTCTGGGAGCGCGTCAGCGACGTCGAGGGCAAGGCCCAGCGCCCCGAGGACCTGCTGCTGCGCCTGGCCCGCGTGTTGACCGACGAGCTGGAGGATCTCGACGCCGCGCTGCCCGTCTGGCGGCGCCTGCTGGGCTACGACGCGCTGCGCGACACCGCCCTGGGCGCCCTCCAGCGGGTCATCGTCCTGCAGCGCGACTTCGAGGGCCTCATGGCGCTCTTCGACGAGCAGGTCGAGGCCGCCCGCGACACCAGCGACAAGATCCACTACCTCAGCCGCATGGCGCTGCTGGCCGAGCAGGAGCTCGGCGACCTGGAGCGCGCCGTGGCGCTCTGGGGCCGCGTCCTGGCGCTGCGACCCAAGGACCCGGACGCCCTCCAGGCCCTCGAGGAGATCCACTCCCAGGCCGGCGCCTGGGCCGATCTCGTCGAGGTCTGCCAGACTCGCCTGACCGTCACCGCCGACCCTGAAGGTCGCGCTCGCCTCCACCGCAAGATCGGCCGCATCCACCGGCAGAACGACCAGCTCGACGCGGCCCGCGAAGCCTATCTCGCGCTGATCGCGGAGATCCCTGACGATGTCCTGGCTCGCCAGGCGCTCTATGAGATCTACCGCGCCCAGGAGAACCATGAGGCCCTGGTCAGCGTCATCGAGGAGCTGCTGCGCTACGAGTCCGATGGCCAGCGCCGCCACGACCTGATGGTCGAGCAGGCCCGCGTCGCCATCGACCACCAGGGCGACCCCAGCGCCGCGATCGCCGTGCTGGAGAAGCTCGTCGAGGAGCACCCCCAGGACGTCGCCAGCCTGGAGCGCCTCTTTGACCTCCACGCCGAGCGCAAGACCTGGTCGCGCGCCGCGCGCGCCCTCGGGCTGCTGGCCGAGCAGGCCCACGACAGCGCGCGCCGGATCGAGCTGCTGCTCAAGCTGGCGGCCCTCTACAAGGAGGAGCTGCGCGACCCCGTGCAAGCCGCCGAGATCCTGGAGCAGGTCCTGGAGCTCCACCCGGCCAACCGCGAGGCCCTCCAGCGCCTCGAGCTCCTCTACGAGCAGCTCGACCGCGCCGATGCGCTGGTGCGCATCCGCACCCGGCTCTTCGGCCTGTCCACCGACCCCGCCGAGCAGATCGGCCTGCTGCGCGCCCTGGCCCGCGTCCTGGAGGACGACCTCGAAGACCGCCCGGCGGCCTTCGAACGGATCGTCCAGGCCCACGAGATCGACGCCGACGACCCCGATCACCTCGACGCCCTCTACCGGCTGGCCGAGGCCGCCGGGCTGTGGCCTCGGCTGCTGGAGGTCCTCTCCGCCGACGCCGCGCGAGCCTCCAGCCTTGACGCGCGCCACGGCCTCCAGGCCCGGATGGCCGAGCTGGTCGAGCGCCACCTCGGGGACCTGCCCGGCGCCTTCGCGATCCACGGCGAGATCTTCGGCGACGAGCCCTCCCGCGGCCCCGTCCTGGCCGAGATGGAGCGGCTCGCGGCGCTTTCGCCCGCGCTCTGGCCCGAGGTCCTGGCCCTCTACGGTCGCCTCGTCGACCTGGCCTCCGACGCCGAGGCCCGCGTCGATCTCCTGTGGAGGGCCGCCCAGATCCAGCGCGAGGGGCTGGCCGATCCCAAGGCCGCCTTCGAAACCTGCCGCCGGGCCATGGCGCTGGACGCGCGCGCCAACGAGTCGCTGGCCCTCCTTCGCGAGCTGGCCGAGGCCGAGGGGCTCTGGGCCGAGCTCGTCTCGGTCGGCGAGCAGCGTTGGCCGACGCTCGACGACAGCGCCGCCCGGATCGAGGTCCTGCTCGACAACGCCCGGATCATCGAGGCCCACCTCCACGACCCCGAGCGCGCCCTGGAGCAGTACGTCCTGGCCTTCCAGCTCGATCCGCGCCATGAGATCGTCGAGGAGCGCCTGCGGGCGCTGGCCGTGGCCGACGCCGTCGCCAAGGAGGTGCTGCTCAAGCTCTACGAGAGGGCCATCGGGGACCACGACGCCCAGGACGACGTCGAGGGGAAGATCCACTTCCTGCAGCGGATCGCCACCCTCCACGAGGCCCGCGGTGAGGGCGAGGAGGGCTTTGACGCCATGGCGCGGGCCTTCCGCGTGGCGCCCGGGCGAGCGGACGTGAGGGCAGAGCTGGAGCGGATCGGGGCCACGATACGTCGCCTGGACGCGGTCGCCTTCGCCTACCGCGAGCAGGCCGAGCAGAGCCGCCGCGAAGAGGCGATGATCTTCTTCATGGCCTCCGCGCGCCTGCTCAGCGGACCCCTCAACTCCCCCCAGGACGCCATCGCGCTGCTGCGCACCGCGATGGAGATCCACCCCGACCACGACGAGGTCCTGGCTCAACTGGAGGCCCTCTATCGAGACAGGGGGGAGCTGGAGGCCCTCGTCGGCCTGACCGTCCACCGCGCCGAGCGGACCGTCGACCGCGATCGCCGCTACGAGGCCTACCTGTCGGTGGCGGAGCTCCTGGAGCAGAGCGAGGACCCCGAGCGGGCCGTCGAGTACTACCGCAGGGCGCTCCGCCTGCACCCCCGCAAGGTCGAAGTCCACGAGCGCCTCGCCAACCTCTACGAGCGCCTCGACCAGCCCGACCGGGTCGCCCGGAGCCTGGAGCAGATCGTCGAGATCGTCGACGGCGAGGACGAGCCGCGGCTCGTTCAGGTGCTCAACCAGCTCTCGGCCCACTACGCCGAAAACCGCCGCCCAAGCCGCGCGCTCGAGATGGACCTGCGGCTCCTGGAGCTGCGCCCCCTGCGGCAGGACTTCTTCGACCGCCTGGAGGCCGCCCTCAAGGACAGCCCCAGGCTCGACGCCCTGATGGAGCAGTACCAGCGCCGGGTGGTCGCCTTCGACCTCCTCATCAAGGAGGTCGAGGCACTCCCTGAGCCCGCCGCCGCGCCCGCCCGCCTCCTCGACGCCGCCGGCCAGCCCCCCTCGCTCTCCACTCTGCGCCTGGAGCAGCTCCGGCTGCTGCGCACCATCGTCGACAGGCAGGTCGACGACTTCAACAACCCCCGCGCCGCCGTCAAGGCCCTCGGCGACCTGCTCGACCGCTTCTCCGACGACGTCGAGGCCATCGAGCGCCTCGCCGACCTCTACGCCCGCCTTGAGCGCTGGCAGGACCACATCGACACCCTGCGCCGCCTCATCGAGCACGCCGCCGGCGACAGCAGCAAGTCCATGACCCTGCGCCAGATCAGCGAGGTCTACGAGGAGCGCCTCTACCACCCCGACAAGGCCGCCGAGATCCTCGAAGAGCTCCTGACCCTCACGCCCAGCGACGCCACCGCCCTCATCGACCTCGGCCGCCTGCGCGCCCGCCTTGAGCGCTGGGACGATGCCCTGGACGCCTACCGCAAGGCCGTCTCTGTCGAAGGCAAGGACGCCCTGCCCGTCGAGATCCAGGCCGACATCTGGTGCCGGATGGCCGAGGTCGAGGAGAAGCTGCGCCGCGACGAGGACGCCGCCTTCTCCTTCTACGAGCAGGCCCTCAAGCTCCACCCCGACAACCCCCACGCCCGACAGGCCGTCATCCGCTACCTCGCCGGCGGCGTCCAGTGGGAGCGCCAGGTCTCCCTGCTGCGCCTTGAGGTCCAGCAGACCAGCAGCCGCGAGCGCAAGGCCGACCTCTTGTGGGAGATCGGCGTCATCGCCCGCGACCGCGCCGGCGACCTCGCCCACGCCAGAGAGACCTTCGAGGCCGCCCTGGAGCACGACGGCGACCTGCTCAAGGCCCTGCGCGATCTGGCCGACGTCGCCTTCGCCGACGCCGACTGGGCCAAGGCCGCCGAGGTCTACGGCGCCCTCATCGACGGCAGCTTCACACGCGTCGCCCTGGAGACCGGCCCCCTGCCAACCCACCGCCTGCGCCACCTCGAGGCCTCCGACGACCCCGCCTTCGTCACCTACATGGTCCGCCTGGCCCGCTCCCTTGAGCACCTCCAGCGCGTCGACGAGGCCGCCGATTGCTACGTCCAGGCCCTCCGCGTCCGCAGCGCAAACGCGCTCGCCCTCCTCGGCGCCGGACGCCTCGCCTTCCTGGCCGGCGAGCGCGACGTCGCCATGCGCCACCTCAACAAGCTCATGCTCACCCACCGCGACGCCCTCGACGGCCAGGAGTTCGCCGAGGTCTCCACCGCGCTGGCCACCATCCACATCGACGCCGGACAGCACGACAAGGCCCTGACCCTCCTCTCCCAGACCCTTGAGCGACAACCCGACCATCAGATCGCCGCGCGACTCTCCCTCGACCTCGCCGTCGCCCTCCACCGCGACGACCTGTCCGCCTCAAGCCTCGCCCGCGTCATCGCCCTGACCGACGACCCCGACGAGCGCCGAGCCCTCCTGCTGCGCCTCGGCGACCTCCTCGTCGACCGCCTCGACAACCCCGAAGGGGCCCTGGCGCCCTACACCGAGATCCTCACCCTCAAGCCCGATGACGTCGTGGCCGCCGAGCGCCGCCTTGAGATCCTCATCCGCCTGGAGCGCTGGGACGAGGCCCTGGACGCCTCCAAGGCCCTGATCGCCGCCGACGAGGACGCCCTGGTCGACGACCCCACCCTCTCCGAGCAGAAACCCTGGCTCCGCACCTTCGTCAACCACCTGCTGCGCCACGGCCACGTCCTCTTCCACGGCCACGACCGCGGCGACGACGCCCTGGACAGCTACGAGCGCGCCCTCCAGGCCGACCCCACGAGCTTTGACCCCCTCGTCCAGATCGGCCTGATCCTCGGACAGCGCGGCGACTTCGAGGGCCTGACCGCACGCTACGATCGCTTCGTCGAGGGCCTGCCCCAGGAAGGCGTCGCCATCCGCATCGAGGTCCTCAGGCGCCTCGGAGGGCTCCTCAAGGAGGAGCTCGGCGCCCACGCCCGCGCGCTTGAGATCTTCCTGGAGCTGCGGCGGCTCGCCCCGCGCGACATCCGCGTCCACGACGCCCTCGTCGAACTCCACCTCACCGAGGCCCTCTACGACCCCGAGGCCGCCCTCGACGCCCTGCGCACCCTGCTGCGCCTGGACGACATCACCGAGGCTCGCCTGCGGCAACTCCTGGACCTCTACCGCGCCACCGGGCGCCTCGACGGCGCCGGACAGCTCCTGCGCCTGCTCGACTTCTGCCGCTGCACCACCCGCGACGAACAACAGCTCGTGCGCGATTACCGCGATGACCTCGGCGAGCTGAACAGCGGCGCGCTGGCCGGCGACATCTACCAGCGCTTTGTCCTGCCCCCCCTGGCCCGCGGCCCCCTGGCCCGCCTGATGACCTTCATCCACGAGGAGGCCCACACCGTCCTTGAGCAAACCCTCGATGAGGTCGGCGCCACCCCCGATGACCGGATCAGCGACAGGAAAAACCTCAACGTTTCAAGCATCTTCCGCGATGTGGCCGGCACGGTGGGGATGCCGGACGTCGAGCTCTTCCTGCGCCGGGACGATTTCGCGGGCGTCCGCGTCCTGATGACCCGACCGCGCAGCGTCGTCATCGGCGAGGACGTCTTCAGGGGCCTCTTCAACCGGGAGCAGCGCTTCGTGCTCGGGCGCGCGCTGGAGCTGTCCAGGCCGGCCTTCTGCGCCGTGGCGGCCCTGGCCCCCTTCGACTTCATGACGCTCTTCGAGGCCCTCTTCATCATGGGCGGCTTCGGGTCCGACCACCCCCAGTTCGCCGACGAGCGGATCGCCGAGGGGATCAAGGGCTGGGTCCAGCCCCTTGAGCAGATCCTCGACGAGGACCAGCAGATGAGGCTGATGGAGCTCGTCGACGAGTGCGAGCAGGCCTTCGTCAACAAGCGGCCCACCGCGCTGGACTGGAAGCACGCCGCCGAGGCCTCCGCGCAGCGCGTCGGCCTCTTCCTGTCCGGGGACCCCCTCGTGGCCCTCAAGCGGCTGCTGCGCGAGGAGGAGCGCCTTCGCAGCCCCTCCATCCGCTCCATCGAGGACCTCTGCGTCGCCATGGAGACCAGCCGCAACATCAGGGAGGTCGTCCTCTACCTCCTGAGCGAGGACTTCATCCTGGCCCGCCGCTCGCTGCGCGGCGAGGAGGTCGCCGAGTCGCCGTCCCTCACCGTGGAGATCTCCGGCGAGGACCTCGCTGAGATCATCGACCTCGACTTCAGCGACGCCGACCTCATCGTGGACATTACCGAGAGCGCCCAGTCGCAGTCGCCGCCCTCCTTTGGGGGACCTCCGAGAGAGGCCGTGGGCTCCCTCAACCCCCCCGCTCCGCCGGTCGACGAGGACCAGGGCTCTCCAGACGATCCCGAGCCCTTGGCGGACGCCTCCGCGGAGGCCATCGCCGAGATCGACACATCGGCGGCCGACGCTGACGTCGAGGTTGATGGGGCTGACGTGGACAGCGACGACATCGTCGCTGTCGAAGAGCCCTCTGGCGCGGTCGAGGCGCCCGACCGCGTCGATCACATCGTCGATGTCTCCGATGGGGTCGATCCTGCCGACAGCGAAGGTCACATTGACCGCGTTGATCACATCGTCGATGTCTCCGCTGGGGTCGATCCAGCCGACAGCGATGGTCAGGCGCTCGACGGCATCGAAGGCGAGGACAGGGGCGTCGGTGAGATGCTCGACGGCGTTGGTGGGGAGGCCATCCAGCAGGTCGAAGAGGTCGATGAGGCGGGGCTTGGGGGCGGCGGCGAGCCCGACGCCGAGGGGGAGGTCCTTGAGGCCGCCGGGCTTGAGGTCGAACCAGCAGGGTCCGAGGAGGGCGCCCAGGGCGACGCCGTGGGAGCATTGCCTGAAGTCGTCGATGGGGGCGAGGGCGAGTCGGGAGATCCCCGCGCCGCAGCGGAAGAGGGGCAGGGGGGCAGGCTGAGCGCGTCGGCCGAGGATTTCGAGGTGACCCGGCTGCTGCACGAGGCGCCGGACGACGAACCGCTGGCGCCGCGCGGTGAGGGCATCGAGGCCAGCCGGGAGTGGGTCGACATCCCGGTCAGCTCAGGACCCCCCTCGCTGGGGGGCTCCGGCGACGAGTCGTTGGCCGAGGAGATTACGAGCGCGGACATCGAGTCGTCGATCCCCGCGCCAGCCCGGCCGAGGGTGCTGGACATCATCGTGGGTCCGCGGGACGCGCCGCGCCGCGCCTTGAGCGTGGATGATGGCGACAGCCTCGACATCTCGATCGACGAGTCCGAGATCCTCAAGGATGAGGCGTCGACCCGGTCGCCGTCCGTGGTGGAGTACTTTGACCCCATGGAAGATGAAGAGGGCGAAGATCCTTCCGACAAGGTCGACGGGGCTGGTATAGAGTACTTTGATCCGATGGACGACGAGGCACAGAAGAAGGACTGAGAGATGCAACTGGCCAAGGTCAAGGGGACGGTGGTCGCCACGACGATCACCGAGGGCCTCGAAGGGGTGAAGCTGCTGCTCATCCAGCCGCTCAACCACGCGCTGGAGAAGGCCGGGGGCACGGTCGTGGCCTGCGACACGGTCATGGCCGGGGTGGGCGATCTGGTCTTCTTCGTCAAGAGCCGGGAGGCCGCGCTGGCGCTGGACCCCTGGTTTGTGCCCGTGGACGCCACGATCGTGGGCATCGTCGATTCGGTGGGCTGACAGGCCCAGGGGAGGCGCCGTGAAGATTTGCCGCGTTCTGGGTCCGGTGGTCACGACCATCAAGCACCCCACCTATGAGGGCGAGAAGCTCCTGTCCGTCCAGCCCGTCGACGGGATCGGCGCGCCGCAAGGGTCCTCCTTCCTGGCCGTGGATCGCGCGCAGGCCGGCCAGGGCGATCTGGTGCTGGTGTTGACGGAGGGGACGGGGGCGCGGCAGATCTTCGCCGTCGGCGACCTGCTGCCCATCCGGAGCGTCATCGTCGGCTTCGTCGATCAGGCCGTGGTCGATGGCGTCTCGATCCCCATCGAGGCCAGCTGATGAGCCGCCTCACCGCGCAGTCGCTGCGGGTGCAGCTCGTCCACGCCTCGGCGAAGGTCTACGCCAAGGGCTGGGTGGCCAACCACGACGGCAACCTGACGGCGCGCTCGGGCCCAGGGCGGATCGTGGCGACGCCGACGGCCATGAGCAAGGGCGACGTGACCGAGAACGACCTGATCGTCGTCAACGACCAGGGCGAGCAGGTCTCGGGGCGCCTCAAGAGCTTCACCGAGATGGCCCTCCACCTGGCCGTCTACGAGCGCCGCAAGGACGTCCAGGCCGTCATCCACGCCCACCCGCCCTACGCCACGGCGATGGCCGTGGCCGGCTTCGGCCTGGAGCGCCCGATCATCGCCGAGGCCGTCGTCTCGCTCGGCGACCGCGTCCCGCTGGTGCCCTTCGCGCTGCCCAAGACCGAGGCGTGGCGGGCCGGGGTCGCCGATCATTGCGAGCGCTACGACGCCCTCATGCTCCAGAACCACGGCGTGATCACCTGGGGCGACAGCCTTGAGCAGGCCTTCCTGCGCATGGAGCTGGTCGAGCACCTGGCGACGATCACCCACCACAGCATGGCCTTCGGCGGCCCGCGCTTCCTCGACGAGGCCCACCTGGCGCCGCTGCTCGACGCCCGCCGAAAGGCCGGGCTCGGCCCGGAGGCGCGAGGGCTGAGCGCCCCGCAGCCGCCGGCACGCCCCCCCCTCAACGTCCCCAGGCCCGCCGCTGCGCCGCTCGCAGGAGCAGGAGGCATCGACACCGAGAGGCTCGTGGCCGTCATCCTCGAAGAGCTCGCCCGGCTGGAGCGGTGAGCGCCCGGCGGCTGACCTCCGCCGAGGTGCTGGAGCGCCTCGGCCCGATCGAGGCGCCCTGCACGCTGTGCGAGGTGCGCTGCGGCGCCATGCGCCCCGACGGCGAGCGCGGCGCCTGCGGCCTGGCCGACGAGGTCTACGTCTACAACCGCCTCCTTCACTTCGGCGAGGAGGGGCCCCTTGTGCCCAGCTACGCCATCTTCCTGAACGCCTGCTCGATGGCCTGCAGCTTCTGCTCCGAGGCCCATCACCTCCTGCCGCCCTTCAACCTCCCGGCCACGCCCCCCGAGCTGCTGGCGATGAAGGTCGCCCTGGATCTGATGGGCTCGGCCGCCTCGGCCAGGAACATCAACTTCGTCGGCGGCGAGCCCTCGATCGCGCTGCCCTTCCTGGCGCGCTTCGTCGCGGCCCTCGACGCGCTCGTCGCCCGGCGGCCGCCGCTGCTGCTCAACACCAACGGCTACCTGTCCCCGGAGGCGCTGGCGCTGGCCACGCACCTGTGCGAGATCTTCGTCGTGGATCTGAAGTTTGGCCAGGATCGATGCGCCCAGGCCATCGCCAACACCCAGGATTACACCGCCGTCTTGCGGCGCAACTTGCGCGCGCTGGCCGGATCGACGTCGGGGTTTGATTCGGAAGTGCCCGTCCTACCTGTGAATTTGTGGGTGCGGCACTTGCTGATGCCGGGGCACCTGGAATGCTGCACGGCACCTTCGCTACAATGGTTGGCCGCCGAGCTGCCCGAGGCTGAGGTCAACGTCATGACCGCCTTCCACCCCTTCGGGTTGCCGGACAACGCCCCCTGGCGAGCGCTGACGCCCGCGGAGCGCGAGCAGGGCAGGGCGCTGCTGGATGCATCGGGCATCGAGCGCGCCTGGCTTGACGGTCGGAGGCATGGTCCGTGAGGATCGAGGGAGCGAGGACATTTGTCACGGCGGCGCGCCCCTCAGGCCTTGCGCGACCCTGGATCCTCGCGCTTTCGGGGCTGCTGCTCCTGGCGGCCAGCTGCTCCGCGGAGCCCTCCTTGCTGGCTGGCCTGAACGCCGACGGCAGCGTCGCCTGTCGAGGCGCCGAGGATTGCGGCCTGGGCGAGTCCTGCCAGCGCAGCCGGTGCGTCTTGAGGGCCGGCGACGACGTCAAGATCCCCGACGCCTCCTCGGACGCAGGCGACACCGAGGATGTCGACCCCATCGACATCGGGGTCGATGGCGGTGACGTCGGCCCGAGGGCCGATCGAGATCAGGACGGCGTCGCCGACGACCGGGACAACTGCCCGCTGACCCCCAACCCCGATCAGCTCGACACGGACAACGATGGTCGCGGCGACGAGTGCGACGCTTGCCGCGCCGTGTCCGACTTCCCCTTCCTCGACGGCGACGGCGACGGCGTCGGTGACCTGTGCGACGTGTGCAGGCGCTCGCCCGACCCCGATCAACTCGACAGCGACGGCGACGGGATCGGCGACGCCTGCAACCCCGACCGCCGGGCGGCCTGGGCGGACACGGACGGCGACGGCGTCCTTGATCCCGAGGACAACTGCCCGCTGGACGAGAACCCGGGCCAGCGAGACCGGGATCAGGACGGCTGGGGTGACGCCTGCGATCTGTGCCCGCTGGTCCCCGACGCCCTCCAGATCGACCGCAACCGCAGCGGCAAGGGCGACCGTTGCGAGCCAGGGCTCTCGTCGGATCGGGATCTTGACGGCTTCGGCGATGCGATGGACGGCTGCCCCGACCATTACGACCCGGATCAGACCGACGCCGATCGGGACGGCGTCCCCAACGCCTGCGATCGGTGCCCGCTGACCCCCGACAACGACCAGGCCGACGCGGACGGCGACGGGGTCGGCGACGCCTGCGAGGGCCTCTTCATCGAGGTCGGCGGCGACGAGGACGGCGACGGCGTCGCCAACGGCCGCGACAACTGCCCCCTGCTGGCCAACCCCGGTCAGGTGGACCTCGATCAAGACGGCCGGGGCGATCATTGCCAGCCGGGCTCGCCGCGCTTCGACCGCGACGCGGATCGGACCCTCGACGTCCACGACAACTGCCCGCTGATCCCCAACCCCGATCAGACCGGCGCCGATGAGGACGGCGTCGGCGACGCCTGCGAGCGCCAGGACGGCGACGCCGATCAAGACGGCCACGCCGACCCCGACGACCGCTGCCCCGCCCACTTCGATCCCGATCAGGACGACAGCGACGGCGATGGGATCGGCGACGCCTGCGATCTGTGCCCCCTTGTCCCCGACCCGCAGCAGGTCGACGTCGATCTCAACGGCGTCGGCGACGCCTGCGCCGTCGATCAGGACGGCGATCAGGCCCTCGACGCCTCCGACAACTGCCCCCTGGCCCCCAACCCCTCCCAACTCGACCGCGACCTGAACGGGATCGGGGACGCCTGCGAGGGCGACCTCGACGGCGACGGCCTCGACGACGACGAGGACCCCTGCCCACGGCTCCCTGGCCGCTCCTGCCTGATCGACCTGGACGACGACGGCGCCCCCGACGGCCAGGGCGACAACTGCCCCCTGATCTCCAACCGGGATCAAGGCGATCGCGACGGCGACGGCGTCGGTGAGGTGTGCGACGTCTGCCCCTCGATCGCCGACCCCGACCAGCTCGACGGCGACGATGACGGCGTCGGCAACCGATGCCGACCCCTCGACGGCGCGCCGGACCGGGACTTCGACCTCATCCCCGATGTCCGCGACAACTGCCCCAAGATCGCCAACGCCTTCCAGCGCGACACCGACAACGACGGCGTCGGCGACGCCTGTGACCGATGCCCGCTGATCCCCGAGCCCTCGCAGGCCGCGCCCGGGCAGGTGTCCTCCTGTGAGGGCGACAGGGACGGCGACGGGATCCCGGACGATCAAGACCTCTGCCCGCTGGTCCCTGACCCCGATCAGGCCGACAAGGATGGCGACGGCGCCGGAGAGGCCTGCGCGGGCGACATGGACGGCGATGGCCTCCTTGATCCCCAGGACGGCTGCCCCCTGGCGGCCTCCTTCGATCGCGTCGACAGCGACAGCGACGGCGTCCCCGACGCCTGCGACCCGGTCGGCCCGCCGCCGCGTTGACGCGCGCCGCCCTTGGACGCCGCCCTGCGCACCGGCCCCTCGCCTTGAAGATCAAGCCAGCCCCACGGGCAGCGCCCTTGAGCGGGCCTTGGCCCGACCTCGCGTCGGCGCGCGATGGAGGGGGTCAGGTCGACAGGGGGGACAGCGCGGCGAAGTCGGTCAGGGCGCGGAACTGGTGGTAGCGCTTCTCGATGAGGTGCGGGCCGAGCTGGCGCAGGCGCTCCAGGCTGAAGCGCTCGACGCAGTAGCTGGCCATGACGGCGCCGATGACCGTGGCCTGGCACAGCGTCCGGGGCGAGAGGTCGTCCTGTCGGGCCACGTAGCCCATGAAGCCGCCGCCGAAGCTGTCGCCGGCCCCGGTCGGGTCAAAGACGTCCTCCAGAGGGTAGGCGGGGGCGAAGAAGAACTGATCCCGATCAAAGAGCAGCGCGCCGAACTCGCCGCGCTTGATCATGACCCGCGAGGGCCCCATCGCCTTGATCTTCTGGGCGGCCTTGACGATGTTGGGCTCGCCGGTGAGCGCTCTGGCCTCGGCGTCGTTGACGAAGAGCATGTCGATGCGCGACAGCACCTCGCGCAGCAGCGCCGGCTCGCCGTTGATCCAGAAGTTCATCGTGTCGGCGGCCACCAGCTTCGGGGCGCGGATCTGGTCGAGGACCTGAAGCTGGAGGGCGGGGTGGATGTTGCCCAGAAAGACGTAGGCGCTGTCGCGGTAGGCGTCCGGCAGCACGGGCTTGAAGTGCTCAAAGACGTTGAGCTGGGTGTCGAGGGTGCGGGCGTCGTTCAGGTCCAGCCCGTACTCGCCCTTCCACCGGAAGGTGGCGCCGGGCTGCCGGACCAGCCCTTCTAGATCGATCCCGCGGCCGCGCAGCTCGTCCAGCTCGGCCTCCGGGAAGTCCTCGCCGACGACCGCGACGAGCTTGACGTCGGTGTAGTAGCTCGCGGAGGTCGAGAAGTAGGTGGCCGAGCCACCGAGGGCCTGATCGACCTGACCGAAGGGGGTCTTGATCGAGTCGAAGGCGACGCTGCCGACAACCAGCAGGCTCATGGTAATCCTCTCATGGGGTGGTGGCCTCGGCGGCCTTTCGGAAGCGCTTGGGGAGTTGCTCGCCGGGCTTGCCGAGCTGGCCACAGGCGGCCATGGCCTCGATGCCGCGCGTCTCGCGGATCAAGGCGTTGTAGTGGTTGTCGATCAGGTAGCGCTGGAAGCGCTCGACCCTGTCGCGCGAGGGCCGCTTGAACGCGCTGTCGGGGTGCGGGTTCCAGGGTATGAGGTTGATCTTGCACGGGATTCGCTTCAACATCTGGACCATGCGCGCGGCGTCTTCGAGCCCGTCGTTGAGGCCTTCGAGCAGGACGTACTCGATCGTGATCCGGCGGCGCGGGCGCAGCGGATAATCCTCCAGAGCCTTGATCAGCACCGCCAGCGGGTAGCGCTTGTTGACCGGCATGATCTCGTCGCGCAGCTCGTCGGTGGTGGCGTTGAGGCTGACCGCGAGGCTGATGTTGATGTCCTGGCCGAGCTTCTCGATCGCGGGCACCAGGCCGCTGGTCGAGACGGTCACCTTGCGGTTGGACAGCCCCAGGCCCTTGTCGTCCGTCATGATGCGCATGGCCGCGACGGCGTTGTCGTAATTGTGCAGCGGCTCGCCCATGCCCCTCATGACGACGTTGGTCAGGCGACCGTGCTCCTCCTCGGGGAAGAGGCGGCGCGCGAAGGTGATCTGGTCGGTGATCTCGCCGATGGAGAGGTTGCGCAGCAGGCCCATCCTGGCCGTCAGGCAGAAGGTGCACCCCATGGCGCAGCCCACCTGGCTCGAGACGCACAGCGTGTTGCGGTCCTCGCTCGGGATCCAGACCGACTCGATGACCGCCCCGTCGTGGCAGGTGAAGGTCAGCTTGTGGGTGCCGTCCGGCGAGGGGTACGCGCGGCGCGGGACGATGCGGTGGAGGGAGGCGGCGTCTTCGAGCTTGAGCCGCAGGCCCCTGGGCAGGTTGGACATCTCCTCAAAGGAGGCCGCGCGCCGCGCGTACATCCAGTTGAAGAGCTGCTCGGCCCGGAAGCGCTTCTCGCCCAGGGTGTCCTTGACGAAGGCGTCGAGCTGGTCGCGGGTCATGTCCTTGAGCTGGATCTTGTCCGGCCGAAGCTCTACGCCAGCGGGGCATTCGGGGACAAAGCCCCCTTCGGGATCGTGGTCGTGGGTCATGTCACTCCTCCAGGTCTTATCAGGGGCACAGGCGATACGCCTGGCCTGCGCCCTGCCTTTCGGATCAAGCCGCGCGAGGCGGTCGGATCACGAGGGGTTGGCGGTGATGGGGGCGCCGGAGCGCGGGCTCAGCTCAAGGCCCCGGAAGAAGTAGGCGATCTCGGCCGCGGCCGTCTCAGGCGCGTCCGAGCCGTGGACGGTGTTGGTGCCCTTGCTCTCGGCGAAGAGCTTGCGGATGGTGCCATCATCGGCCTGCGCCGGGTCCGTCGCGCCCATGATCGCGCGGTTGCGATCGATGGCGCCCTCGCCCTCGAGGACCATCAGGACGACGGGGCCGCTGGTCATGAACTCGACCAGCTCGCCGAAGAAGGGGCGCTTGTTGTGGACGGCGTAGAAGCCCTCGGCCTCGGCCCGGGACAGGTGGGTCATGCGCATGGCGATGGGGCTCAGGCCCTGGGCCTCGAACATGGCGACGATCTTGCCGATGACGTTCTTCTTGACGCCGTCGGGCTTGATGATGGACAGGGTGCGCTGGATGCTCATGAATCTCCTCGTTTTTTCAGGGTTGGAGCCCGCCCGGCGGGCTCCTGAACTCAGACTCGGGGCGCCTTGGCGCCCCGCACGGATGAACAAGAGGGGCGCTCTCGCGGCGCCTCCTCAAAAGGGGATCAGGACAGGGTCAGACCGGCGCGCGATGCGGCCTTGACGAGCGTCGTGGCCATCTCGGCCGGCGAGGGGGAGACCATGACCCTGGCGTCTTCGAGGGCCTTGATCTTGTCGGCGGCGGTGCCCTTGCCGCCGGAGATGATGGCGCCAGGCGGCAACCAGCCGCCGCACCGGCTTCCACATCGCGCTCGGCGTCGCCCACCATCCACGAACGAGTTAGGTCAAGATCTAGCGATTGAGCCGCCGCATGCAGC
>SXGT01604975.1_pt1 | contig 26541 bp, 23 predicted proteins | sample 3176221 | NCBI WGS metagenome assembly SXGT01 (sample SAMN11356862, study PRJNA531348) | freshwater metagenome | isolation source: freshwater sample F1-120 | place: China: Fuxian Lake, Yuxi | collected 2017-12-25
CGAAGTTGATCCCCTCGTCGGTTGCCCCGGCGGGCAGGTACAGCACCTCGCCCATCACGATCGCGTCGCGCTCGCCCAGCCGGTCGCAATAATCGCCCACGAAATCGGGCGTGGGGATGCAGTCGATGTCGAGGTTCGAGTCGATCGAACTGCGCACGAGCGCGTAGCGGGCGGCGTCGGTACCGACGACCTCGACGAGGTCTTCGAGCGTCACCACTGTTCCCGCGCGCTTCGACATGCGCACGGGCTTGCCCGCCTGCACGAGGTTGACCATCTGCCCGATGAGCACTTGCAGGTTGACGTACGGCGTGTCGCCGAACGCCGCGCACATCGCCATGAGCCGCTGCACGTAGCCGTGGTGGTCGGCTCCAAGCATGATGATGCACCGGTCGAAGCCACGTTCGCGCTTGTTGAGGTAGTAGGCCAGGTCGCCCGAGATGTAGGCAGCCTCACCGTTCGACTTGATGACCACGCGGTCTTTGTCGTCGCCGAAGGCCGTCGTGCGCAGCCACACCGCACCGTCGGCGTCGAAGATGTGGCCGAGTTCGCGCAGTCGAGCAACGGCGCGCTCGACCGCACCCGTCTCGTGCAGCGTGTTCTCGTGGAAGTACACGTCGAAGTGCACCCCGAACTCGCCGAGGCTTGCCCTGATGTCGCCGAACATGAGCTCAACGCCCTCTGCGCGGAAGGCCTCTTGCAGGTCGGCATCGGACAGCGAGTCGAGGTCGTCACGGCGCTCGACCACGCGAGCCGCGATGTCGGAGATGTAGGCACCGCCGTACCCATCCTCCGGGGCGGGCTCACCGCGGTACGAGGCGACGAGACTCCGCGCGAAGCGATCGATCTGCGCGCCGTGATCGTTGAAGTAGTACTCGCGCGTGACGTCGGCGCCGCCCGCAAGAAGGATGCGCGCGAGTGAGTCGCCGACCGCCGCCCAGCGCGTGCCGCCGAGGTGGATGGGGCCCGTCGGGTTCGCCGACACGAATTCGAGGTTGATCGACTGGCCCGCGTGGCTGTCATTGCTGCCGTAGGCCTCGCCCTGATCGACGATCGTGCGCGCGAGTTCGCCCGCGGCGCCAGCCTCGAGGCGGATATTGAGAAAGCCAGGGCCAGCGATCTCGACGGCGGCGACCCCCTCGATGGCTTGGATGCCCGGCACGAGTTCTTCCGCGAACGCGCGCGGGGGCATCCCGAGAGCCTTCGCGTTCTTCAGCGCCACCGAGGTGGCCCAGTCGCCGTGATCACGGTTGCGCGGGCGCTCGAGAGCGATGTCGCCGACCGTGAGAGCCCCCGCCGCTGTGGCGTCGCGTCGCTCGACCGCGCCGACGACGACGGTGAGCAGAGCGGCGGCGAGCTGGTCGGGATTCATGAGGGTCGATCCTACCGGCGGGCGAGTGGGCGTTTCCGCCGCTCAGCCGAGGTGAACGAAGGCCTCCGGCACCTCTCGCGCCGCCTCGCCGACCTCGGCGTGCACCGCGATACCGGTGAGCACGAGCGACGAACCGTCGTTGGCGAGAAACGCTGTATCTGCTGCGTCCCGACCCGTCGCGATACGCAGCATCGACGCGCGCGGTGCGAGACCCGTCGCATCGAGCACCCACCACCGATCTTCGATCGCAACCTCGACGACGGCGTGGAAGTCCATCGGCTCGAGGTGGGGCGCGTACACCGACACGGTGCGAGCCGGCAGGTCGGTGGCCCGCAGCACCCCCGCGAGCAAGTGCGCGAAGTCGCGGCACACGCCGGCGCCCGTTGCGAGCACTTCGGGCAGGCCGTCGATGGGGCTCGTCGAGCCCGGCGTGTACGAGAGCCTCGACGCGACCCACTCCTGGGCCGCGAGCACCCGATCGAACGGGTCGAGGCGGGCGAGCTGCTCGACCTCGGTCGGGTCGACCAGACCGCCCGCGAGTTCGTCAGACTGCACGTACCTGCTCGGCCGCACGAACACGATGCGCTCGTGAGACGCCACGACGCGAGGGTGGGCGCGACCGAACACCTCGGCCTCGTAGCGCACGCGCAACTCACCGGCCGGAGCCCGAGTGGTGTGCCACCGCGTGCCCGAAGCGTCGACGATCTCGGAGGTGTCGAGTAGGCCGTCCTCGCCCTCGACCGACAACGACTCGTGGATGCTCAAGCCGGGCTCGCGGGCGACCGCGATCGCGAGCACGAGGTCGGTGGGCTCCCCCAGCGCGGCCTCGAGCGAGCATCCGACCGTGCGCCGCAGCCCTGACTGCTCAACCCGATCCCCCATGCGGTCAGCCTGACACGGCACCCGACACTGAGGCGAGCACTCGACGGAGTGCCGCGAGCATGCTCACGAAGCCGCTAGGCTGAACCCGCCTCCGTAGCTCAGGGGATAGAGCATCAGTTTCCGGTACTGAGGGTCGCAGGTTCGAATCCTGTCGGGGGCGCGGTGTTTGTTCGTGGCGCCGCCGCTCCTGCGGCGCCACACGCTCCGCGCACCGAACGCGGTCGCTGCGCTTCGCTCGGATCAACGCGAGCATTTCGAAGCATCAACACGCCGCCGCTCCTGCGGCGCCCGCACCTATTGCACGCCGCGGTTCGCGCGGCGACCGCACCTATTGCGCGCCGCGGTTCGCGCGGCGCACGTGCTTCGGGGCGCGGCCGCCGAGGAATGAGCGGGCCGGGTCGACGACGAAGCCCTGCCGCAGAGCTTCGCGGCCGATGAGCATGCGAAAGCCCATCGCATCGCGATTGGTCAGCGTGAACTCGGCGGTCACCTCGCGTTCGCGCAGCGAGATCGTCAACAGCACGACGTAGCGCTGCTCGGTGTGGCCAGACGAACTGCGCACGGCGCGGCGATCGTGCACCGGCAGCGTGAGCTCGACGACATCATCGGTCGAGCGCTGCCAGGGCCGCAGCAGAAACCGCACGTGCGCGACGCCGTCGACCTCGACCTCGCGAATCTCGTAAGCGTGAATCGACGAGCTGCGCGCTCCGGTGTCGACCTTCGCCTTGATCCAGTCGACGCCAGCGCTCGGAAGAGCAACCCACTCGCGCCACCCCACGAGGGTGCTTGAATGGTCCGTCGCGTCGCGCACGTGTTCATCCTCTCAGTTCCACCAGCACGAGGGCACTCACCATGAAAATCGCCATCCTCTCGCGTGCCCCGCAGTCGTACTCGACGCAGCGGTTGAAGACCGCCGCGCTCGATCGCGGGCACCAGGCCAAGGTGCTCAACACCCTGCGCTTCGCCATCGACCTCTCCGGCCCCGAGCCCGATCTGCACTTCCGCGGTCGCCCGCTCTCGAGCTATGACGCGATTCTGCCGCGCATCGGCAACTCGATTACGTACTTCGGCACGGCCGTCGTGCGACAGTTCGAGCAGATGGACGTCTTCACGCCCAACACGGCGAACGGCATCAGCAACGCGCGCGACAAGCTGCGCGCCACCCAGATTCTCAGCCGTCACGGCATTGGCATGCCCGCCACGGCCTTCGTGCGCAACCGCGCCGACGTGCGCCCCGCGATCGAGCGCGTAGGCGGGGCTCCGGTCGTCATCAAGCTGCTCGAGGGCACACAGGGCATCGGTGTCATCCTCGCGCCGCAAGCGAAGGTCGCCGAGGCGATCATCGAGACGCTGCACTCCACCAATCAGAACGTGCTCATTCAGCAGTTCATCGCCGAGAGCCGGGGCAGCGACATTCGCGCGCTCGTCGTCGGCGACCGGGTTGTCGCCGCGATGCGCCGCACGGCGGCGGGCGACGAGTTTCGCAGCAACGTGCACCGTGGCGGTTCGGTCGAGCCGGTCGAGCTCGACGCCGACTATGAACGAGCCGCCGTGCGGTCGGCGCAGATCATGGGGCTGCGCATCGCCGGTGTCGACATGCTCGAAAGCAACGACGGCCCGCTCGTCATGGAGGTCAACTCCTCCCCCGGCTTGCAGGGCATCGAGACAGCAACGAAGCTCGACGTCGCGGGCGCGATCATCGACTACATCTCGAACGAGGTCGCCTTTCCCGACATCGACGTGCGGCAGCGCCTCGCGGTGTCGACCGGCTACGGCGTCGCTGAGCTGCACGTGCACGCGGGGGCCGGCATCGTCGGCAGCAGCCTCGGCGACTCCGGTCTGCTCGACCACGACATCACCGTGCTGACAATCAACCGCGGCACGAGCGTCATTCCGAACCCGCGCCGCACGCAAGTGCTGCACGACGATGACCGCCTGCTGTGCTTCGGCAAGCTCGAAGAGATGCGCGCGCTCATCCCCCGCCGACGCCGCCGCACGAAGGTGCGTCGACTGCCGCGCGCGGCGGGCTCGAGCGGGGCATCCTGAACCAGGATGCCCGCACCGGGCTCATCGCACATCGACGCTGAGCGTTTCGCTCCCCGCATGAGCCGCGCGTTTAGCGCTGTGAGGGAGCGTGCGACTCGAGAAAGTGGTACAGCTCGTGGTCGTCGACGCCCGGAAAGGTGCCACTCGGCAGGGGCGACAAGATGTGCGCGTGCAGCTTCGCGCTCGTCCACACCTTGCCCTGCCAGCGGCCCGCGAGTTCACCATCGGGACGCTTGCAGCACGAAGGATCAGGGCACGTCGAACGGTGGCGCTCGACCGTGTCGCGACCGCGGAACCACTTGGAGTCGTGGAAGGGCACACCGACCGTGATCGAGAACTCGTCGTTCGTGCCAGAGCCGATCTGCGTCGACTCCCAAAAGGTACCTTCGGGCGTATCGGTGTACTGGTAGTACTCGGTCGTGCGGTTGGTGCGGGCGAACGCGGCGCGAGCGCTCCACTGCCGGCAGACCAGCTGACCTTCCGTTGAACCGGTGACGTCGACGGGCAAGCTGAGCCCATCGTTCTCGTAAGCCTTGTAGACCGCGCCGTCGCCTCCCACGCGCAAGAAGTGCACGGTCAGATCGAGGTGGCGAGTCGCGAGGTTGGTGAAGCGCAGCGCCGCGGCCTCGTGCGTGACTCCGAACGCATCGCGGAAGTCTTCGACGGCGATGTTGCGGTCGCGCTTTGCTTGCGTGAGAAACGCGACAGCCTGCTCGCGCGGCATGAGCGCGCACGCCGCGAAGTAGTTGATCTCGAGGCGCTGGCGCAAGAACTCGGCATAGGTCGTGGGCACCTCATGGTCGAGCAAACGGTGGGCGATGGCCTGCATCGCCATCGACCGCAGACCGTGACCACCGGGAATCGACGCTGGCGGCAGGTAAATGCGACCGTGCTCGAGGTCGGTGACCGAGCGTGACGAGTGCGGCAAGTCGTTCACGTACACGAGCTCGAAACCGAGCTTCTGCGCCATGAGCCCGACTTCGCGGTGAGTGAGCGCACCGCTGATGTGCCCCGACTCGGCGACTACCTGCTGCGCGAGCTCTTCGATATCAGGCAGGTAGTTGTCGAGCGTGCGCATGTGCAGTCGTTGCGCAGTGTTGGCGCGTCGCGCTTCTTCGGGCGTCGCGATCGCCTGCCGCTCACGATCGAGCAGCGCGCGGTGCAGCCCGACGAGCGATTCGAGCACCTCGTCAGACAGGCTGCGGCTCGCGCGCACGCTCGGCAGCCCGAGCGCTGCGTAATGCGGACTGCGCTGCGCCTTGTCGAGTTCGATCTCGAGTGCGGCGCGCGGACTCGGCGGGCTCGAATCGAGCAGCTCGCCAAGAGTCGTGCCCAGCGCCTCGGCGATCGAGGTCAAGAGTGTGACACGAGGCTCACGTCGGCCGTTCTCCATGAGGGAGAGCTGACTGCCCGCCACGCCGACGCGATCGCCCAGCTGATCGAGGGTGAGCCCGGCGGCGGTGCGAAAGTGCCGGATGCGCTGGCCGAGGGTCACGAGATCGCTCATGACCTTGACACTAGCGAAAGAACCGCTGTTCTTTCCACCCGATTCGTGCACAATCGCCGTTTCGAGGCCCGCATAGTGGACACATCGCCGCTTCCTTCGTTCGGATCGCCACTCGCACGCGATTCCAACGGGATGCTCGAGACACCTGGAGACCACGATGACGCTGCTCGATCGAACGACAGACAGCACGACGACCCCGGCACCCCTGAGCGCCGCCGCTCCGGCCCCGCGCCCGGCCGATGTCGAGCACTGGGTCTCCGATCTCGTCGACCTGCTGCAGCCCGACGCCGTGCAGTGGGTCGATGGTTCGACCCGCGAGCGCCACGACCTGCTGCAGCTGCTGGTCGCGGCCGGCACGATCGAGCAGCTCAACCCAGATCTGCGCCCCTACTCGTTTCTCGCCCGCTCTGCCGAGAGCGACGTGGCCCGGCTCGAGAGCCGCACCTTCATCTGCACCGAGCACGAGGCCGACGCTGGCCCGACGAACAACTGGCGTGAACCCACTGCGATGCGCGCTGAACTCGACACGGTCTTCCGCGGCGCCATGAAGGGCCGCACGATGTACGTCGTGCCCTTCGCGATGGGACCCATCGGCTCACCCATGGCGCGCTACGGAGTGCAGGTGACCGATTCGCCCTACGTCGTGGTGAGCATCGGCACGATGACGCGGATGGGAGACGCCGCACTCGCGCCGATCTCGGCGGGAGCATCCTGGGTGCCCGCCGTGCACAGCGTCGGCGCGCCTCTTGCTCACGGCGAGCACGACGTCGCCTGGCCCTGCAACGACACGAAGTACATCGTCCACTACCCCGAGACCCGTGAGATCTGGTCATTCGGATCGGCCTACGGCGGCAACGCGATTCTCGCGAAGAAGGCCTACGCGCTGCGCATCGCCTCGGTGATGGCGCGCGATGAGGGCTGGCTCGCCGAGCACATGCTGCTCATCAAGGTGACGCCGCCGAGCGGCCGCGCCTACCACTTGGCCGCGGCATTTCCGAGCGCGTGCGGCAAGACGAACATGGCGATGATGACCCCCAGCCTGCCCGGCTGGAAGGTCGAGACCATCGGCGATGACATCGCCTGGCTCTGGATCGGCTCTGATGGCCGCTTGCGCGCGATCAACCCGGAAGCGGGCTTCTTCGGGGTTGCTCCCGGCACGGGAGTGCGCACGAACCCCACCGCCATCGACTCGCTGTGGGGCAACACGATCTTCACGAACGTCGCCCGCACCGATGACGGCGACGTGTGGTGGGAGGGGCTCACCGATCAGGCCCCCGCGCACCTCACCGACTGGCGCGGCGAGGAGTGGACCCCCGATGCGGGTCGCCCCGCAGCGCACCCCAACTCACGGTTCACCGTGTCAGCCCGACAGTGCCCCTCGATTGCGGGCGACTGGGATGACCCGGAGGGCGTCGTCATCGACGCCATCATCTTCGGCGGCCGCCGAGCCAGCAACGTGCCCTTGGTGGTAGAGGCGCGCGACTGGGATCACGGTGTCTTCATGGGCGCCACGATCGCTTCCGAGCAGACGGCGGCCGCCGAGGGCACTGTGGGAGAGCTGCGCCGCGACCCCTTCGCGATGCTGCCCTTCGCCGGCTACAACATGGGCGACTACTTCGCCCACTGGCTCGACTTCGGGCGTCGCTTGCGCCGCTCGGCTCGCGTGCCGCGCGTCTTCCAGGTCAACTGGTTCCGCAAGGGGGCCGACGGCAGCTTCCTGTGGCCGGGCTTCGGCGAGAACGCCCGCGTGCTCGAGTGGATGATCGGCCGCCTCGACGGCAGCCTGCCCGCGAGCGAGTCTCCCATCGGAGCCCTCCCAACGCGCAGCAACGGCATCAACGTTGACGGCCTCGATCTCGACGAGGAGGCGCTCGATGAACTGTTCCGTGTCGACCCGGCGGCCTTCCTCGCGGAGGCAGACGACGTCGAACAGTTCTTTGCGAGCTTCGACGATCGCTTGCCTGGCGAGCTCGACCGTCAACTCGAGCTGTTGCGCACGCGACTGCGAGCGGCGATCGGCTAAACGCGACTCGCACGCTCTCCCCCAACGTTCCAACCCTCCCGTTCGTCTGAGAGGGTGAGGGCTGCGCGCAGCGCGCCGCCGAGAGCGCCGGGAGGGAGCGAGCATGGTCGAGGCTGCTCCTGTGCGCCAGCAGCAACACTGGGAGTCTGTGCTGGCCGAGCTCGTCGCTCACCGCGGCGATGCACTGGCGCGGTACGCCTATGTGCTCTGCGGCGACCGCGACGATGCTGCCGACCTCGTGCAATCAGCGCTCGTCGCCACCTTCAGCCGGCTGCGCAATGGCTTCGACGTCGAGCGGGCCGAAGCCTACGTTCGTCGTGCCATCGCCTCGGCCTACGTCGATCGAGGCCGCCGCGCGAGTCGCTGGCGCGCGACGGTGCACCTGCAGGCACGCGAAGAACTGGAGGAGTCGCCCAGCGCGGCGATCGACCGCCGACTCGATCTTCGCCGTCAGCTCGGCACCTTGAGCCCGCGCGAACGCGCGTGCGTCGTGCTGCGATACTACGGCGACCTCAAAGTCGATGACATCGCGACCGATCTCGGCATCAGCGCCGGGGCCGTGAAGCGGTACCTCAGCGACGGACTCGCGAAGCTCGCGAGCGCGCTCACCGATCCCGCGATCGCGGCGAACCCCAGGGGGCCACATGTCGGGCTTCGATGATCTCGGTCGCGCCTTGCGCGACGACGCCGACCGCCACGCGCCACGCGCCAGCGCTTTCGACGTGGATGCCCTCACGCGCGCCGCTCGCGCCCGACGAGCACCTCGGCTCTGGGGCACGGGCGCCCTGGCGCTCGCGGCCGTTCTCGGCATCGGCGGTCTCGCGCTCACGCTGCCGGGTCTCACCCCGCCGATGCTGCTCGCGGGTGGTGCCGACGAGGCCGCCACTCTCGAGTCTGCCGACGGCGGCGGCGATGTCGAGAGTGACCGCGACCTGCTCTCGTCTCCGGCGACCGCTCCGCCAACGTGCGGCGAGGTCGTTGCGGCCGGCGAGCAGGCGTTCTCACCCTCGGGCATCGCGCTCGGCCTGGTTGATGTGCAGCTCGAGCGACTCGACGACACGTCGGCGGTGGTCACCGGGTCGCTCGTCTTCGAGAACTCAGGTGAACTCGCGCAACGGGTCGAGGGTCAGGGATCGCCTGACGTGGCTCTCGTGAACGCCGACGGTGTCGTGGTGGCGACGACGCCCGTGCGGGGCTCGCTCGGTCTCGCCGTGGACCTGCCATCGGGCGGGGCAAGCCGCGTTCCCTTCGCCGCCACCGTGGTGTGGTGCGCTGCGGACGAGTCGGCGATTGACGACAGCACTGTCGCACAGGTCGAGTCAATCGCCACCGTCGAGATCGTGAGTGAAACGACGAGCGTGGAGGGTGTCACTGAGGAGAGCGTGCCTCTCGTCACCACCGTCATCTCCCCACCCGCGGCAGTCGAGCCTGGGTGAGTGCTCAGCAGATGGGGAGCATCCGCGGAGCACCCTGTCACTGAGTCACGAGCGCTCGCTATGATCGCGGCACGGCGCCGCACCGCCGCTCGCCTGAGCGGTCCGTCGCACTGCGCATCGGGTACGGACCACGAGGGAGCAGCCCATGAGGGCACGATCGACTCAGCACCGCCGTGGCTCTCTGGTCGCCAGGGGGTTGAGCGCACTGGCGATCACCGCCGGACTGCTCGTCACGGCCGCTGCTCCCGCTCTCGCTGCGCAACCCGTCGACCTCGACGGCGCCTACGTCATCGACGACACAGGTGTGCTGGGCGCCTCTGGCGAAGCTCGCGTGCAGCAGTCTCTCGATGCCCTTTTTGACGCCACGGGCGCTCCGCTCTTCGTGGTGGTCGTGGGGAGCTTCGAGGGCGCGCTCGATGCCGAGGCCTGGGCCGACGAATCGGCGCTGCGCTCCGGGCTCGGTGACGGAGATGCGCTGCTCGCCATCGCGGTCGACGATCGCGAGTACGCGACGAGCGTGGGGCAGAGCTTTCCGGCGAGCGATGCAGAGCTCGCCGCGGCAGAAAGCGATGCGCTCATCCCCGCGCTGCGCGACGATCGTTGGGCAGACGGCATCGTCGCCTACGCCGAAGCACTCCAGGGCGGCGTCGAGCAGGCGGCGAGCGCGGGCGGCATTCCTGTCGTTCCGATTGTCATCGGCGCAGGAGTCGTGGGGGTCGGCGCATGGTTCTTCTGGCGCTCGCGTCGCAAGAAGAGCCCAGTGACGGCGGATGTGGCTCAGCAGTCGATCGGCGAGCTCGACCAATCGGCGTCGCGGCGACTCGTGCAGCTCGACGACGCGCTCACGACGAGCGAGCAAGAGCTCGGGTTCGCCGAGGCGCAGTTCGGCTCCGAGACCACGGCGGGCTTTCGCGCCGCTCTCGAGCAGGCCCGCGAGCTCGTAGCAGGAGCATTCCGCGCGCGACGCGAGCTCGACGACGAGAACCCCGAGACCGACGAGCAACGACGCGCAGCGTTGCTCGGCATCATCGAATCGTGCGAGCAGGCCGATGATCTCTTGGAGCAGCAGGAAGAGGCTTTTGAGGCGCTGCGCGACGTCGAGAGCGATCTGCCCGCAGCCCTGGCGGCGGCTCAGCAACAGCGAGCCTCGGCTCCCGCACGCGTGACCGCGGCCGCCACGACGATCGGTCGACTGGCCTCCGAGTACAGCGCAGCAGCACTGCGAACGATCAGCGAGACGCCCACGCAGGCAGGGCGACTGCTCGAGCTGGCCGAGGCCGAACTGACCGAGGCGAGCGACAGGCAGGCAGCGGGAGCGACCTCGGAGGCCGCCGTTGACGTGCGGTCGGCTCAACTCGCGCTCACGCAGCTCTCGCAGTCGCTCGACGCGGTCGAGCGCACCGCTGTCGCGCTCGACGAAGCGCGGGCGGCACTCCAGGCGCAACGAGCCGACACGCAGCAGGCGATCGCCGCCGCCAGCGCTGTTACCAACCCACCCGCCACCCTCGAGGCTGCTGTGGCATCCGCCCGGCAGTCGCTCGAGACGGCTCGAGACGACGACCCCGTCGCCGGACTCGAACTGCTCATTCCTGCCGATCGAGAGCTCGATGCCCAGCTTGCCGACGCTCGTGAGGCGAGCGAGCGCCGGGGCGCTGCCGAAGCCGCGCTCGAACGCACTCTGGCGTCAGCGCGGGCCCGCATTCTCAGCGCACAGGAGTTCGTCACCGCGCACCGCGGCGGCGTCGGAGCGGATGCTCGCGCACGTCTCGCAGAAGCTCAGGCCCAGCTGCAGCTCGCTGTCGACGGTCGAGGCACTGATCCTGTGAGCGCTCTCGAGAGTGCGCAACGCGCCCTCGAGTTGGCGGGCCATGCGCTGCAGTCTGCCGAGCGTGACGTGCAAGACGCGCTGTCACCAGGTGGCGTCGTTGGGGGCCTGCTCGGCGGCAGCGGCGTGGGCGGCGGCAGTTCAAGCGGCGGCTCGGGCGGCGCCCTCTTGGGCGGCCTCATTGGAGGCCTCCTGAGCGGCGGAGGGTCGAGCGGCGGCTTCGGCGGTGGAGGATTCGGCGGCGGCTGGAGCGGAGGCTCGTCACGGCCGAGCTTCGGGTCGTCGAGTGGCCGACGGTCATCGTCGGGCGGTGCCCGCCGCGGCAGCTCGGGCCGTTCGAGTGGCCGACGAGGCGGAGGTGGACGCTTCTAGGCACTGCGCGCGAGGTGAGCATCCACGTTGCGACACCACCGTCATCTTCAGACCCCCGCACCACAACAGAAAGGCACGAACCATGACCAAGCAGTCGATCTTCGGCCGCATCGCGCAACTCGCGAAGGCCAATATTCACGCGCTCCTCGACGCCGCAGAAGACCCCGAGAAAATGCTCGACCAGATGGTGCGCGACTACACCACGAGCATTCAGGAGGCGGAAGCTGCGATCGCCCAGACGATCGGCAACCTGCGCCTGCTCGAGCAGGACCACGCTGAAGACGTCGCCTCGGCGCAAGACTGGGGGCGCAAGGCCGTAGCGGCGAGCGCCAAGGCCGACGAGCTGCGTACGGCGGGCAACACCGCCGATGCCGACAAGTTCGACAATCTCGCCAAGGTGGCGCTCGGCAAGCAGCTGCAGGCTGAGACGGAGGCGAAGACCGTCGAGCCGACGATCGCCAACCAGAACCAGGTCGTCGACCAGCTCAAGAGCGGCCTCGAGGCCATGAAGGGCAAGCTCGACCAGCTGCGCTCGCAGCGTGATCAGCTCATCGCGCGCGCGAAGATCGCCGATGCGCAGAACCAGGTCATTGACGCGGTCAAGAGCATCGACATCATGGACCCGACGAGCGAGCTCGGCCGGTTCGAAGAGAAGATCCGCCGCGAAGAGGCGAAGGTCATGGGTCGGCAAGAGCTCGCCGCATCGACGCTCGACGCTCAGTTCGAGTCGCTGGAGGACGTGGGAGTGCAGCTCGAGGTCGAGGCCCGACTCGCTGCGCTCAAGTCGGGTGGCACCCAGCAGGCCATCGGCCAGTAGGCACGAGCATCTCGACCGACACCGACTCGCAGGGGCGGGTGGCATCCTCGCCGCCCGCCCCTCGTCGCGCGCGTCTGCACGGGCTGGACGCCGCGCGCGGACTCGCCATCATCGGCATGATGGCGGCGCACCTGCTGCCCGTCGACGTGCTCGTCATCACGGTCGGCTCCGGGCTCGATGCATCGTCGGAGCGCATCGTCGATGGTCGATCGTCGATCCTCTTCGCCGTCGTCGCTGGCGTCGCGCTCGGTCTCGTCACCGGCGGGTCGGCGCCACCACGAGAGCGGCGGTGGCCCGCTCGCGGTCGCCTCGTCGTGCGAGCGCTGCTGCTCATCGCGCTCGGCACGCTGCTGTGGATGCTCCCCAGCGGCATCGCGATCATTCTCGACTACTACGGCGTCATGTTCCTGCTGCTCGTGCCGCTGCTGTTTCTTCGTCGCCGATGGCTCTCCACGGCCGCCGTGGTGATTCTCATCGCGGCGACGCTCGCCAGAGATGCCGCCCTGAGCGCGGGCGTGGTCGACGAGCCGGCAGCGACGCTGCTCGACTATGCGCTGCTCGGCTACTACCCAGCACTGCTGTGGCTGCCGCTGCTGCTCGCGGGCTTGGTGCTCGCGCGCTCAGGGCTCGGTTCGACCCGCACGCGCCTCATCGCGCTCGCGCTCGGAACGCTCAGCGCCGTGGCCGGCTATGGCGCGGCTGTCGTCGTGCCGGGCCAGAGCGCCGCCGCCCACAGCAGCACCGTGCCTGAGCTGCTCGGCTCGGGCGGACTCGCCGTGGCGATCATCGCGCTGCTCGTCATGCTGCTCGACGCAGGCGATCGCTCCCGACTCGCTCGGCTGCTGCTCGCGCCGCTGTCGGCGATCGGCCGCGTGCCGCTCACCGTCTATACCGTGCACGTCGTCGTCATCGCGCTGCTCGCGCCCCTCGGCCCTGCAGGGTTCTTCGAGCCGCAGGTCGGCCTTGCGCTCTGGCTGACGTTCTCGATCGGCGGCGCCGCCCTCGGGCTCGTGCTCGGGCGGCTCGGCTGGCGCGGACCGCTCGAGGCGGCGTTGTCGACGATCAGTGGCCTGCCGTTTCGCGCCCGCAGTGTTCGCGACGAGCGCACGACGCGAGACGACTCCGAGGCCCCCGGGCGGCCGGGGGCAGTGCAAGACTGAGCCCATGAGCAGCACCTTCCTCGTTGTGCCGCAGTGGCAGGGTTCTGGTTCGTCGCGCGCGATGCGCCTGGTCGACGGCGCCGAAGCGGTGCGACACGAGCTGCCGAGTGGCGCGACGCGACTCATCGAGGTTCCCCTCGAGGCCGGTGACAGCGAAGGCACGGGCATTCTGAGGTTCAGCGCCATTCGACTGGTGCGGGAGCGCGTGCAACGCGAGCTCGCGTCGCTCGATGATGTCGCCATCATCATCGGCGGCGACTGCGGCGTGGAGTATGCCGGTGTCGAGCACGCCGCTCGAGCGGGGCAGGTCGTGTTGCTGTGGGCCGACGCCCACGCCGACCTCAATACGCCCGAAACGTCGCCGAGCGGGGCGTTTCACGGCATGGTGCTGCGGTCACTCATCGACGAGGGTGTCGTCGCTCCCGAGAACGTGCTGCTCGTCGGTGTGCGCGATCTCGACGATGCCGAAGCGGAGTTCATCGAGCGAGCGGGTATTGCGCACGTGCCGGCGAGCGACGTCGGCGCAGCGATCGCGGCCCGGGCAGCGGCAGTGCGCGAGGCGGGAGGCACTCCTGTGCTGTACGCGCACGTCGACCTCGATGTGCTCGACCCCGGCGCATTCAGCGGCGTCGGATTTCCCACCCCCTTCGGTCTCACACTCGACGAGTTGACGACCGCCATCACCGACGCACGCGCATCGCTTGAGCTCGTCGGGGCCGGACTCACCGAGTTCGCTCCCGCCGCGCTCGGAAGCGCCGATCTCGACCCCAACCCGAGCGCTGACGCTAACGCTGGCGACGATCTCACGACGATCTTGCGCATTCTCGGTGCACTCCGTCGCTGAGCGACAAAGCCTGCGACGACCGCGACCACCCTGGCTACGCTGGCGCGCATGAGCGAAACACCGACGTTTCCCCCGACCTCCGAGCCCTCGAACTCCGGGCCGACGGGCGCTGACCGCCCTCGCGTGACTCTCGAGCGTGACGGTCACGTGCTGCTCATCGGCCTCGATCGGCCCGAGAAGCGCAACGCCGCCGACGCTGCGATGCTGCAACAGCTCGCCCTCGCCTACGGCGAGCTCGACCGCGACCCCGAGCTGCGGGTCGGCGTGGTCTTCGCGCACGGCGACCACTTCACGGCGGGTCTCGACCTCGCCGACATCGCCCCGCGCATCGGACCGGAGGGTCTCTCCGTGGTGCCCGAGGGGGGCATCCACCCGTGGGGCATGGATGGCGTGCGCGTGCGCAAGCCCGTCGTGCTCGCCGTGCAGGGCACGTGCCTCACGCTCGGCATCGAACTCGCGCTCGCGAGCGACATCGTCGTCGCGGCGAGCGACACCGTGTTCGCGCAGCTCGAAGTGGCACGCGCGATTCTGCCGTTCGGGGGTGCGACGACGCGCTTCGCCCGCACGGCCGGCTGGGGCAACGCCATGCGGTGGATGCTCACAGGAGATCGTTTCGACGCCGCCGAGGCGCACCGCATGGGTCTCGTGCAAGAGGTCGTCGAGCCCGGCGAGCAGCTCGCGCGTGCACGCGAACTGGCCTGGCTCATCGCGGCGCAGGCTCCCCTGGCTGTGCAGGCGACGCTCGCGAATGCGCGGCTCGCCGTGCGCGAGGGCGAAGCAGCGGCCGAAGCCGCGTTGCCGCGCGAGCTCGTTCGGCTGGTGCAGACCGAAGACTCGCGCATCGGCATGCAGGCCTTTCTCAGCCGGACGGAGCCGCAGTTCGTGGGACGGTAGAGCATGCGCACGCTCACGACCACCGCGACGACCCACCTCGACGACCAGGATGAGTACGACCTCATCGTGATCGGGGCCGGCCCAGTCGGGGAGAACGTCGCCGACCGCGCCGTGCAGGGCGGTCTCACCGCCCTCATCGTCGAGAGCGAACTCGTGGGTGGCGAGTGCTCGTACTGGGCGTGCATGCCGTCGAAAGCGCTCTTGCGCTCCCCCGCCGTGCTGCGCGCGGCACAGCACGTCGCGGGAGCCCGCGAGGCCGTGACGGGGGCGATGGATGCTGATGCCGTGCTCGCGCGGCGTGACGAGCTCGCCGCGCACTGGAATGACGCCGGGCAAGTGCGCTGGCTCGATAGCGCCGGCATCGCACTCGCTCGAGGGCACGGTCGACTCGACGGCGAGCGCCGCGTGACGATCACCGACGCGAGCGGCGCGGTGCGCGTCGTCACAGCGCGGCACGCGGTGGCGATCTGCACGGGCACGTCGGCCGCGATGCCGCCGATCGACGGACTCGCCGACTCGGCTCCGTGGACCTCGCGAGAGATCACGAGCGCCGAGTCGGTACCGCCCCGACTCGGCATTCTCGGCGGCGGCGTCGTCGGCACCGAGATGGCGACGGCCTTTACCGCCCTCGGCAGTGACGTCACGATCCTCAGTCGAAGCGGACTGCTCGGCGGTCTCGAGCCCTTCGCTGGCGAGCTTGTTGCCGAGCGCTTGCGGGAGTCGGGCGTCACCGTGCTCACGGGCACGACCCCTGATCGGGTCGAACGCCGCGACGACGGCACGGTCGAGCTGCACCTGCCGAGCGGCGAGACGATCGTCGTCGACGAACTCGTGGTGGCGACCGGTCGCCGCCCGAACACCGACGATCTCGGCCTCGAGTCGGTCGGTCTCGCATCGGGCTCGTGGCTCGAGGTCGACGACACGATGCTCGTCACCACTGCTAAGGCAGCGAGTATGGACACTCGGTGGCTGTACGCGGTCGGCGACGTCAATCACCGCGCGTTGCTCACCCACCAGGGCAAGTATCAAGCTCGCGCCGCGGGCGATGTGATCGCTGCGCGCGCGAGCGGAGCATCCCTTGATGATGCTGCCTGGGGTGCCCACGTCGCGACGGCCGATCATGCCGCCGTGCCCCAGGTTGCCTTCACCGCTCCGGAAGTCGCGAGCGTCGGACTCACGGCCGAGGATGCCGAACGGCGAGGATTCCGCACGCGCGTCGCCGATGTCGAGCTCGGTCGGCTCGCCGCCGCGTCGGTGCATGCCGAGAACTATGTCGGTCGAGCGCGCCTGGTCATCGACGACGAGCGCGACATCGTGCTCGGCGCGACCTTCGTGGGTGACGAGGTCGCCGAGCTGCTGCACGCCGCGACGATCGCTGTCGTCGGCGAGGTTCCGCTCGCGCGCTTGTGGCACGCCGTGCCCTCGTATCCGACCTTGAGCGAAGCGTGGCTGCGATTGCTCGAAGCGGATGGCCGCCACTCTGCGCACTCGCGCCAGCGCGCCGCGCACTAGCGTCACCCGCGCCTGCTAGGAAAGAGGCTATGAGTGCGCGCCCGACCTCCCCACGGCCGGGTTCTCCGGGCCGAGCAGCACGGGCGGTGCATCGCCTGGCAGGCAACCGAGCAGTGCGGGCGGTCGGACTCCACCCCGTGGTCGCCCGACCCGGATACTGGTTCGCCACCGCCGCCGGAGTGCTGTGGGGTGCCGTGCTCGGCGGCTTCAAGGTGTCACGTCGCGGCGGAGTCATCGTGTGCGAGGGCCTGCCGCGCTGGGCTTTCGGCCGCGGCGGCACGACGATCGGCGCTGCCTACCTCACGCGCGACAACACACGCGAGTCGGTGCTCGAGCACGAGGCCGTGCACCGCGCGCAGTGGAAGCGCTACGGACTCGCCTTCATTCCGCTCTATCTCGCCGCCGGCCAGAACGCTCGCACCAACAGGTTCGAGATCGAGGCTGGCCTCGAGAAGGGCGGTTACCGATGATCCGCACCGTCGTCATCACGGGCGCGTCGGGCGGTCTCGGCGCTGCAGCTGCACGCGAGCTCGCCCGGCGAGGCTGGCACGTGGGCGTGCACGGTCGCAACCCCGAGCGCACGCGGGCCGTGGCCAACGAGATCGGCGGCACGCCCTTCATCGCCGACTTCGACAGTCTCGATGACGTGCGCTCTCTCGCGGATGCAGTGCTGCAGCGCTTCGGCCGACTCGACGTGCTCGTCAACACCGCCGGCGGCATGCTCGGTGAGCGCTCGATCACGCGCGACGGTCACGAATCGACGTTCCAACACAATGTGCTCGCCCCCGCACTGCTCACCGAACTGCTCGTACCGCGGTTGCTTGAAACGCGCGCGCGACTGACGGGGCCCACCATCACGCCGGAAGGCGCCGACCCCGGCATCGGCAGTGGTCGAGTCGTGCACACCGCGAGCGTGCTCAATCGGCTCGGGGGTGTGCGACTCGATGACGTGGACTGGCAGCACCGCCGCTTCGGCGCCGGCTGGCGTCCGTACGGCGCTGCCAAGCTGGCCGTCATCCTCTACGCCCGCTCGCTCGCCGCACGAACCGGCATCGAGAGCGTCAGCTTTCATCCCGGATACGTGCGCACGAGCTTCGGTGCGGAATCTGCGGGCGCGCGCTGGTTTCTCGCGCTCACTCGATCGATGACGATCGATGCTGAGGCGGGCGCTGCTCCGCTCGTGCACCTCGTCGACACGCCCGAACTCGGTGTGCCGAACGGAACCTACTTCGATGGGCTCGCCCCGCACGGTCACGAGCACCGGTCGGCTCGAGACCCCGAACTCGCGGCCGCGCTGTGGTCGGTGATCGCTGACCGGCTTGGCCTGCGCGCACTCGGGCTACCGCCCGACGTGCCCGCGGTCTAGCCTGCCTGCATGACCCCTCGACGTCTCGAGCGAACCGACTCCGCATGCGTGGCGCTCATCATCGCCGTGAGCGCGCTCGTGCTCTCCGGATGCGCGCCCGAGCCGACCGCCGAACCGAGCACGACGGCGAGCGCTGCCTCACCCTCCGCCTCGAGCGAACCGAGCCCGAGCGCAGAGCCGGCCATCACGCTGCCGGAGTGCGAGTCCCTCTACTCGCCCGCTCTCGTCGCGACCCTCGAATCGGAGAACCGCGAGAATCAGGGCGACATCAGCGCCGACGGCCCGGGAGGCGTCGGCACCGCCGACCCGGGTATCGAAGCGATCCTCAGCGCAGTGCCCGAACGCGTGAGTTGCACGTGGATTCTGCCCGCGAGCGAGAGTGGGAGCACGACGACTGTTGCCGTGCTCGACGACGCGTCCCGCACGGCGCTGGTGGCGAGCCTCGCCACGGCCGGGTTCGCGTCATCGACCGCGCCGAGCGGTGATCTCTACACGCTCTCTGTCGAGCAAGAGTTCGGCACGTACACCGAGGCCCACTTGCTCACCGAGCAGCTGTGGTTCGCGAGCGTCTACGCCGGCGGTGACGCGACGACGCTGACCCTCGATGCCGCCGCGACCGTGTTGCCCTGATCGAGTCGCGGCCTACCACTGCGGCGGGTGAATCTTCGTCGCACCGAACCGCCGCTCGAGTTGCGCTGCGAGCGAGAGCAGCGTGGCCTCACCCCCTGGTCGCCCGATGAGCTGCACGCCCATGGGCAATCCTGGTTCATCGAAGCCGTCGGGAACGAGACCCACGGGAACCGTGATGGCGGGCAAACCTGCCACGTTGATCATGCTCGTCCACGGGGTGTACTGCACCTGCTGAGCGAAGTTGCGCTCGGCATCGTGCGGGTCGTACCACCCGAGCGGGCGCGGCGTCATCGCGAGTGCGGGAGTGAGCACAGCATCCACGGTGGAGAGCTGCACGATGAGCCGTCGTTCGAACGCGGTGAGCCACGCAAGCGACGCGGCGAGAGAGCGCGCCGAGAGTGCACGGCCCTGCTGCACCAGCCACGACGTCAGCGGCTCGAGTTGCGCCAGCTCGTCGGGAGACTCTGCAGGAATCCCGGCCGCCGAGGCCATCCACAGCGTGCGGAAGTGACTCGCGTACTCGGGCTCTGTTTGCAGCACGAGCTCGTCGAGACCGTGACCGAGGGCATCGAGCGCATCGAGCGCGAGGTCGAAGGCCCAGCGCGCTTCCGGAGCGATCGAGAGCTCCGTGAAACCCTCCCACGGCGAGCTCGTCATGACCCCGATCTGAAACCGCCCTTCGCCGCGGATAGCGGCAGCGAGATACGGTGCGGTCGAGTGCTCGGGCGCGACCGTGGCGAACGGCCAGGTCGCCGCGCGGCCACCCGGGCCGGCGACGAGCGCATCGAGAAGGAGCGCTGCGTCGGCGACGGTGCGGGCGATCGGCCCCGGAACGACGAGCCCACCGAGGCGGTCGAGGCCCGAGCCGGCGGCGATGCGACCCCGCGAGGGCTTGAGCCCCACGAGCCCGCATGCCGCTGCGGGAATGCGGATGCTTCCACCGCCGTCGCTGCCCGGCGCGAGCGGCAGCAACCCTGCCGCCACGGCCGCTGCTGCGCCACCGCTCGATCCTCCCGCTCCGCGCTGCGGGTCGAAGGGATTGCGGGCAGGCGGCGAGACGAGGCTCTCGGTGTACGACGGCAAGCCGAACTCGGGCGCGGCCGTCGCCCCCAGGCTGATGGCGCCCGCAGCGTCGACGTGCTGCACGAGTTCGTCATCGACCTCGGCGATGTGGTGGGCGAAGAGGCGAGAGCCGAAGGTCGTGCGCTGACCGGCACGTGGCACGAGCTCTTTGTCGGCAAGGGGGATGCCCCACAGCGGCGCCGCGCGCGGCACGAGGTCGTGCAGCGCATCAGCCCGAGCGAGTGCACGCTCCCCCTCGACGACGGTCATGGCACCGACGGCACCGTTGAATCGCTCGATGCGGTCGAGGTAATGCTGCACGAGTTCGCGCGGCGAGACAGAGCCGTCGCGCAACCATTGCCCTTGCTCCAGGGCGGTGAGGTGATGCAACTCGAACACCCTGCGAGCCTAGGCGCAGGTGCCGCTCGTATCGATTCGGCAACGAAGCCGCGTTCGCCCGGCCCGCAGCCGCTGCGGCACCCTGGGGGGACGGTTGCGACTGCTACATTCACGCGCAGGAGGACTTCTCATGACGGCACAGCACCCCCTCACGACCCGCTCGCGCGCGCAGCGACTCGCGATCGGCACTGCCACGCTCGCGCTCGTCGCAAGCCTCGCCGCGTGCGCCCCCGAGCCCGAACCCGTCGCGGAGCCGGAACCGACCGAGCAGGTCGTCGAGCCGGTCAACACCCCCGAACCCGAGCCGGAACCAGCCGTCTTCGAGATGCCCGCCGATTGCACGACGATCCTTCCGCAGTCGCGCATCGACAACTTCACTGAGCAGTCGCTTGAACTGCTGGGCGGCCCCGGCAGCGTGTACGGCGATGACTACTTCTTCGACCCGACCCCCGAGCAGCTCGTCGGCGGCATCAGCTGCGTGTACGCGATCGACGGGCAAGACCTCTCGAGCCTGCTCATCAGCGTCGCACCGATGTCGACGTCGACTCGCGCGGGGGTCGTCAACGATCTCACCGCGCAGGGCCTCAACGAAGACACGACCGATGACGGCGCCGTGACCTACAGCCAGTACGGCGATGAGGCCGGGGTGCCCGCGATCTACAACATCGTGCGCGATGACTCATGGATCTCGGTCATCAGCGCCTTCGGCGGTCAGGTGTTCTATGACGAGGCAGTCGTGCTCGCCGACGAGGTGGCGGGCCAGGTCTACCAGTAGGCCCAACAGCAGCGGATCGCGCTAGCGCCGCTTCTCTTTCTTGCCGAGCGACTTCTGCATCATCACGACACCGAGCCAGCGATCGAACTTGTAGCCGACGCGACCCATCGTGCCCGTCGTCACGAACCCGAACTTCTCGTGGAGCGCGATCGAGGCTTCGGCGCCTCGATCGGCGATGACGGCGATGACCTCTTTGGCTCCGGCGTCGCGCGCGCGATCAAGCAGCTGTTCCATGAGCGCTCGGCCGAGACCTCGACCCGTCGAGGCAGGGCCGAGGTAGATCGAGTTCTCGACCGTGAAGCGGTAGGCGGCCTTGTCTTTCCACGGCAGCACGAAGGCAAAACCCAGCACCTGCCCGCCGCCTGACTCGGCGACGAGGAAGGGATACCCGAGCTCGCGAACCTTCGCGTACTTCTTGCGCAGGGCAGCGAGCGTCCAGGGCGCCTCGTCGAACGTGACGGTCGAGTTCGCGACGTAGTGGTTGTAGATCTCACGCACATCGGGCAGATCGCGTTCGGTCGCTTCGCGCACGCTGTACACGAACTCGGGTTGCGGTTCGGGGCGACGCCGACGAAAGGCCTCGAGGCTGCGGCGTTGCTGGTACTCGTGCTCGAGCATCCCGTTCGTTCCTCTCCCGCGACCGCCGCAGCGGTCTCCGCCTGGGTCATTCTACGTCGGCAGGCGCCAGTCGATCGGGTTGGCGCCGAGTGCTTCGAGAGCGGCATTCGCCCGGCTGAACGGACGAGAGCCGAAGAACCCGTTGCGCGCCGAGAGCGGGCTCGGATGCGCGCTCGCAATGATCGGCGCCGTGCCCAGCAGCGGGGCAGCCTGCTGCGCATCGCGGCCCCACAGGATGCTCACAAGCGGCCCCCCGCGTGCGACGAGCGCCTCGACCGCACGCGTCGTGACCTGCTCCCAGCCGCGACCCCGATGTGACCCTGCCTCCCCCGCCCGCACGGTGAGCACTCGGTTCAGCAGCAGCACCCCTTGCTCGCTCCAGGCCGTGAGATCTCCGTGGGAAGGGGTCGGCACTCCGAGGTCATCGCGCAGCTCGCGATAGATGTTGTCGAGGCTGCGGGGAATCGGCCGCACGGCGCGGTCGACGGCGAAGCTCAGTCCGATGGCGTGGCCGGGCGTCGGGTACGGGTCTTGGCCGAGCACGAGCACCTTCACGTCGGCCAGCGGCTGCGTGAACGCACGCAGCACGTACTCACCGCGCGGCAGATACGGCCGACCCTCCGCGACCTCGGCGCGCAGCCACGTGCCCAATTCGGCGATGACAGGGGCCACCGGCTGCAGCGCCTCGGCCCAGTCGGGTGCCACGAGTTCCGTGAGCGGGCGGGGTGCGGGTGACTCGCTCATGACTTCACGGTACTCGCGCAAGCGCACGACGCACGGCACGGGGAGGCAGGGCGCTAGCATCGCCGCATGAGCCAGCGCAGCGGTGCGACCCCCACCAGTGCCACCTCTCCCGCCGCAGGCACCGCATCGCGGCTGCAGGGCAAGGCCGGCGCCATCACGATCGGCCTCGTGGGGTACTTGTTCTTCGTCGAGTTCGTCAGCGGAGTGCTGCAGGGCTATTACGTGCCACTCATCAGCGACATCAACGTGTGGCTGGGCATCCGCGATGCCGACTTCAATTGGTTCGAAGCCTCGCAATTGCTATTGAGCGCACTGGTCGTGCCGATTCTCGCGAAGCTCGGCGACATGATCGGGCACAAGCGCATTCTGCTCATCTCGACCGCTCTCACAGCCGCCGCGAGCTGGTGGCTTCCCTTCGCCGATTCGTTCTGGGTCTTCCTCGCCGCCTGGACCCTGCAGGGCTTCTATGTCGTGTGGTTGCCCCTCGAGGTCGCGCTCATCTTCGATCGGGGCCGCCGCACCGACACCGGAGCCTCGCAGACGCGTCGCGCCGCTGGACTGCTCGTGGTGGCCCTCGAGGCAGGAGCGATCGCCGGGGCTCTCGGAGGAGGTCGCATCTTCACCGCGGTCGGTGGAGACATGACGCTCACACTCATGATTCCGGCGATCGCCGTGACGGCGGCCTTCTTCGTCATCTGGTTCGGCGTGCCAGAGTCTGAGCGAGTGACGGGTCGCCGACTCGACACCGTCGGCTTCATCCTGTTGACGCTCTCGCTCCTGACGATCACCTCGGGCCTGACGTTCTTGCGCATCAACGGGCCCGGCGCGCTGTGGGTGTACGGCCTCATGGCCGTCGGTCTGCTGCTGTTGCTGCCCTTCGGCCGCTGGGTACTGCGTCATCCCGACCCCGCGATCGACCTGCGGGTGCTGCGGCGCCCCGAGATGTGGCCCATCCAGCTGACGGCCGGGCTCGTCGGCGTGAGCCTGCTGGGCGCTCAAGCTCCCCTGAGCACCTTCGCCGGCACCGACCCCGTCAACGGTTTCGGTCTCGGCCTCGACGCGAGCGACCGGTCGTACATCATCGGCGCCTACCTCGTCGCCATGATCATCGGCGCCCTCCTCTTCCCTCTCGTGTCACGACGTACCACGCCCCGCATCGCGCTCATCGCGGCGACGTTCATCGTGGCGGGCGGGTACCTCGCCTTCCTCGTGAACAACGAGACCGTCATCGGTGTCACGCTCAACATGGTTGTCGCCGGCATCGGCTCCGGCGCACTCGTCGCGGCTCTGCCCGCTGCAGCGGCTGCCGCGGCACCTCTCGGCCAGACGGGCATCGCCACCGGACTGACGAACACCACCAAGACGATCGGCGGCTCGTTCGCGAGCGCGATCTTCGCGGTCGTGCTGGCCTTGAGCGCCGGGCAAGCCATCACCGAAACGGCCTCAAGCCTGGCTGGCTACCTCACGGTCTTCGCGATCTGCGGAGGAACGGCGCTGGTCGCGGCCGTGCTGCTGTTCTTCGTACCGAAGCTTGCATTCGGCGACGTGGCGGCCGACGAGAACCTCGTGCCGACCCCCTCGCAACCGTGACCACTCAGTCGGCCAGCACCTCGAGGGGGCGTCGCACGAGCTTGTGAGCTGCTGCCTGCGCCGTCGGGCGCATCGTGATCTCGTCGAGGTTGACGTGTCCGGGCAGTTCGAGAGCGTGCACGATGACCTCGGCGACGTCCCCCGCGAGCAGCGGATGCTCAACGCCCTCGTAGAGCGCGTCGTACTTGCTCGCGTCTCCTCCGACTCGGTTGAGCGTGAACTCTTCCGTCTTGACCATGCCGGGCGCGACCTGCATGACGCGCAAGGGCTCCCCCGCGAGCTCGAGCCGCAAAGCCCCCATCATGCCGCGCAAGGCGAACTTCGCCGCGTTATAGCCGCCGCCGCCCTCGTACGACACCTGACCCGCCGTCGAGGTGACCGCCACGATATCGGCGTGCCCGAGCTCGCGTGCTCCCGCGCGAAGGCCCGGAAGCAAGGCACGCACGACGCGCTGGGCCGCGATGACGTTGATGTCGATCATGCGAGTCCAGTCATCGGCATCGGCGAGCGCCACCGCATCGGTGCCGATCGCCCCTCCCGCGTTGCTCACGAGGGCGTGCAGCGGGCCGATCTCGTCGAGCTGCTCGCGCAGGGCATCCACTGCAGATTGCGACGTGAGGTCGGCGACGATCGTGGCAGTTCCGGTCTCGTCGGCGAGCGCCTGCAGTCTGTCTGCCCGGCGCGCAACTCCGACGGTCTCCCAGCCGTGGGCGCGCAACAGGCGCACGGTCGCGGCCCCGATACCGGAACTCGCGCCGGTGACGACGGCGCGTCGGGGTGCAGTCGTGGCAGGAGTGGTCGAAGAGTGCTCGTCGCTCATGCCGCCACGCTACCCGGCGCTAGCCTGGGCTCGTGACGAGTTCCGCGCCCGCAGCAGCCACCCCGCGATCGAGCAGCGGCACCGGTCGTGTCGCTTACTGGGACAACGCCCGCTTCATCGCCATCGCACTCGTCGTCATCGGGCACGCGATTCAACGCCTCACCGCCGACAGCGACGCCGCGATGTCGCTGTACCTCATCATCTACTCGTTCCACATGCCCCTCTTCGCCATCGCCAGTGGGTGGTTCTCGAAAGCCGCGCCGCCCGACGCTGCCGCGCTGCAGAAGGTCATCACGGCGATCGCCGTGCCCTATCTCATCTTCGAGACCATCTGGACCGCCGTGCGCTGGCTCGTCGAAGGCTCGGCGAGCCTCAACCCGACGACCGCGTCGTGGACACTCTGGTTCTTGCTGGCCCTCGGCATCTTCCGACTGCTGTTGCCCTACCTCGCGCGCTTGCGCGAGCCCGTGCTCTGGGTGGTCGTACTCACGACCGCGATCGGGGTGGGCTACTGGCCGAACGTCGACGACACGTTCTCGCTCGCTCGTGCGCTGGGCCTGCTGCCGTTCTTCGTGCTCGGCTGGCGTGCCAAAGAGTGGGGGCTCGGCGAGCTGTGGTTAGGCGCTCGACTCGACGGTCGTCCGCGCGTCATCCTCCGCGTCGCCGCCGCCGCCGTGCTGGTGACATGGTGCTCCGTCATCATCGTCGGCCTCAACCACTGGCGAGCGGTCGACTTGCGACTCTGGCTCTTCTACACCGAGGGCTACGGAGCGTTGGATGCCCCCGAGTGGTGGGCCGGAGCGATCAGGCTCGGTCTGCTCGTGCTCACGACCGTGCTCTGCACCTCCGTGCTCATGCTCGTGCCGCGCCGCTCCATGCCCTTCACCTCGCTCGGCGCGGCGACGCTCTACGTGTATCTGCTGCACACCTTCGCGCTCTATCCCCTGCGCGAATCCGGGTTGCTCGGAGGCGAGAACTCAGGGTGGCCGTGGCTCGTAGGCATGATCCTGCTCGGCCTCGTCATCACCGTCGTGCTCGCATTGCCGATCGTGCGACGCCTTGCCCGGCCGCTCGTCGAACCGCGGGTCGAGTGGCTGTTCCGTCGCGAGCGCTGAGCGAGCATCCACAGTGGTCAGCGACAGCGTGCGCCGCCGTGGACGCGTCATTACGGCGCGTGACCTCGCACGTTGACCGCGAGGGTGCACCGACGTAGCGTTCAGGGGTCCCACGACTGCTGCGAGGAGCACCATGACCACCGACTGGAAATTCGAAACGCTGCAGGTGCACGCCGGCGCCGCACCCGACCCAACGACGAACGCTCGCGCGACGCCGATCTTTCGCACGACGGCGTACACGTTCAACAGCGCCCAGCACGCCAAGAACCTCTTCGCGCTCGCAGAATTCGGCAACATCTACACGCGCATCCAGAACCCCACTCAAGACGTCGTCGAGCAGCGCGTCGCCGCGCTCGAAGGCGGCACTGCAGCTCTCCTGCTCGCGTCGGGTCAAGCGGCGACGACGTACGCGGTGCTGAACATCGCGCAGGCCGGTGACCACATCGTGTCGTCGTCGTCGATCTACGGCGGCACCTACAACCTCTTCACCTACTCGCTCGCGAAGCTCGGCATCGAGGTGACCTTCGTCGAGAACCAGGACGACCCCGAGTCGTGGCGTGCCGCGGTGCGGCCGAACACCAAGCTGTTCTTCGCAGAGACCATCGGCAATCCCAAGATCAACGTGCTCGACATCGAGTCAGTCGCCGCCGTCGCCCACGACTCGGGCGTGCCGCTCATCGTCGACAACACGATCGCGACGCCCTACCTCAGTCGCCCGTTGCAGCACGGCGCCGA
>SXGT01321089.1_pt1 | contig 26531 bp, 25 predicted proteins | sample 3176221 | NCBI WGS metagenome assembly SXGT01 (sample SAMN11356862, study PRJNA531348) | freshwater metagenome | isolation source: freshwater sample F1-120 | place: China: Fuxian Lake, Yuxi | collected 2017-12-25
CCAATTTTGGGAGAGGAAGAAAGAGGTCGTTGCTCCAAAGAGAGCCTAAGATAATTTTTGTATCTACCAAAATTTAATCAGACGAAGCAAAGGAGCACCACTAGATGATCACTTTTTTTCGATGAAACCAGTGAGGTTACCTAAACTATCGAAATCTCACTCTCACCCACTTTTAAGGGAAAGAGACCCAGCTCTTACTGAAAAAGGGGGAGCGAATTGTCCCCTAATGTGTCTAATATTTAGCCACTCTTTTTGTTTTTTTACAGCCCTCCAAAATCCAAACACTGTGCCCTATTTTGTCCTTTGAAATGATTGGCTTTTCTCCTGAAAAAAGAGGCACTCTCTTTGCTCGTTACTTTGATTAGAGAGAGGGGCTGGTTGTGAAAACGCAATCTCATAAAAAAGTTTCAATCTATTTAGTTCTAAGCCTACTAGGGCTCTATGGGCCCTTAGCCCATGCCGATCTTATGGATGCCGAAAAGGCCGAAGAACTGGCTAGAAAATCATTTGCTGAAAAATATTTAGAGTTCACTGGGGATAAAAATGTCATGGGCAAGGCCACATCAGTGGATGGCAAAGTACAACTCTCTGGAGCTAAAACCCGTTTTAATAGTGATGATGGAGTCTCTTATAAGAGCGATCTCACCTATCACGATTTTGCTTTCACAACTCCCGATGAGGCTAACAGCTCTCAGAACAAGGGTAATCAAGATCCCCAAGCTAAAAAATCAGAACGCGACCTTCAACCTTTCGTCTCTGGCCACGGAGGAATTTCAGAGGGCGGAGGTTCTTCTATTTTAGAAAGAACCATGTATCAAGAGTTTGATAAGTTTAAAAAGCAAGAGAAGCAAGAGGGAGAAAATGACTCCAAAAGAAAAGAGGAAGAAGAAAAAGGAATCAAGTACCGTGGGGTTTATAAAATAACAACTAAAGAAATTTTTGAAAATCCTAAAAAGAAAGAGGCCAGTGCAGCTACAGGGCCACAAGGAAACAATGCCTCCAATCCTCAAGATTCGTCTAAAAAGGATAAAGAAAAGGACAAGGTCGAAAGACTTGAACTTCGAGAGGAGACTAAAAAGACCGTAGAAAAGATTGGAGAGGAATCTTCAGAAACAGTAATTCAAGCAGCTAAAGATAAAGAGAGTAAGGATGATTCCAACGCCCTCCCCCAGGAATTGCTTCTCTACGATGCCGCTGCTAAAGCCACTACCTCAATGTGGAATGCAGCAATGGCTAATTTGTATCAACGCAGGGTTTTTAAAGGGCTAAGCGGTGATTCAAGTTTCTTTGACCCTCCAAAGCTTTCTGAAGAGCAACCTGATTGTGCTAGCTGGGAAAAAACTCAACAAGAAAAGCTCGCTAAAGTTAATCCGCAAGAAAGACAAGAGAGACAAAAAGAGTTTGATCTCATGAAAAAGGGTTGCGAACAGATGTCTAAAATGTCTTTTAAAGCAGTCAATCCAGGTTACGAAGTTGATCCTAACAATTCCAAGGTTGAGATCCTTAAAGAGCGAGGCCCTGAAAAAGAGGACCCCTTTGCAAGAGATACTCGAATTCAGCTGGAACTCATCTCCTCTGTAGGAAAGAAAACTTCTGATCTCCAATCCAACTGGAAATATGAGGAGAAGGATGAGAAGGTTCAGCTTAAAGATAGTCTAAACAATGAAAGCATTGAGCAAACAATGGGTGAGCAGTTAGAGAGCTATAACAATCAACTCAAAGAGGCCAAAAAAGCTTACGATGAAATTAAATCAGAGGCTCCCGATATTTTAAAATCCGAAGTAGATCCAGAACAGTTTCGAATTGACCCCGAAACTCGAAGCTTAATGGAAATTAATCAACGTCCACAACTAGGTTTTGCCGATGTCGGCGTAGACACTTCAAAACTCTCCACCCCCAATCCAGCTCAAAACTACGAAGAGCTCATTAAGAACCAAAAGTAAATTCAGCAGTTCTCGGTGAATAATTTTTGAGGCTAATTGAGGAGCGCTAGAAAAATCTTTTCGCAAAGTCTCAGTGTGCCATTGGGGTAATTTTATGGTGGCTCATTCAAGAATTTGGATCTGAAAGTGGGGCGTACAGCGACTTTCCTTGGAGCTGATAGCCCTACTTTCAGATCCAAATTCTTGAATGACTCCGCTTTTTACTGTGCACTGTGGCTCACCGAGAACTGCTGAAGTAAGTTTCTCAAAGTAGTCAATCTACAAAAGCTCGTGTATAACTAAAAAAATGAATGCTTCTCAAGTATCTGAAGTCGAGCTATTAAAAGCCTTCTTTGACTCCCCCTTAAGCCAAAAGGGCACTCACCCCCTAAAGAACGGGATCGAAATCGGGTTAAATATTACCGATTCCGCCCCTTTAACTCTAACCAAATCTAAAGGAACTATTTTAATTCTAGAAGGAAGTCCGAAATCTCCCGATATGACCTTCTGGATAGGGAAAAAAGGGGTTCGACAACTGGTTGAGGTCGAAACTAATGACATTGGTGAAGTTGGCATTGCTATCATTAAACTCATGCTTGCAGAAGATCCCGAAGTTCGACTTAAAAGCAAAGTTCACATTGGAACCCTACAACTTTTAACCCATGGTTATTTAAGCATAGTGCCTCTAGGGGGCAGTACAGTTATGAAATTTTTAGCCTCCAAAGGATTCTCCAATATAGGAAAAATTAAGGACGCTATTTCTCACTTAAGAGGATAAACCCAAATGACACTTCACCCATTTTTAACCCCTCAGCAAATTGATTCTTTAAATTCAAAACTCGCCGAATCAATCTCTAGAGATTATGAAAAAATTCTACAACCTAAAGAGTCCATTTTAGTCATCATTACATTAAAAGGAGCCCTGCTCTTTGCTTCGGATCTTATTAGAAAAATTACCGTTCCGATTCATGTCGATTTCGTAAGACTTGCAAGCTACGGATCTGGAACTAAATCGAGCGGTGAAGTACGATTTTTAAAAGATATTGAGAGTTCTCCTGAAGGAAAACATATCTTAGTACTCGATGAAATTATCGATTCTGGTAGAACTTGGGATTTCTTACAAAAGCGCTTAGGCGCTGCTCATCCCAAAAGCCTTAAGGTTTGCACTCTTTTATCCAAACCCAGTCGTCGAGAAATTAATGTCAATATCGATTACTTAGGTCAAGAGGTGGAAGATAAATTTCTTGTGGGCTATGGACTAGATTTCAATGAGGATTATAGAAATCTAAAAGAGATTTTTTATGTGGAATAAATAAATTATCCCTTTGAAAGTTACTTCACTTTTGGAGCTGCTTTTTTAACTACCAAAGTGGCCTGAACATGTTTGGGATGAAACTGGCAACCAATGGGATAATCCCCCTCTTTTAAGCTTTTAGGAATTGTTACTTCCACTATTTTCGGTTCATGCCGATTAACCTGTTCAGATACTTTTAAAACAGGAATGAAGAATCCATGAAAATCAAAACCACCTTCAAGATCATGTTTAACAATAAATTTGATCTTTTCCCCGGGAGCCACCTCTACTTTTTCAGGGGTCCAGTGAACAGCTTCGTTAATTTTTTGGGTTTGAAGCGTAATCTCTTTACGTGCTGAGGCTGCGAATAAAGCTGTCGTAAAAAAAAGAAGGCCTAAAGTTGCTTGAGTTAAATTTTTCATACTCTATTTATATCACGGACAAATTGATTATCAAATAGACTCAAAAAAAGCCCAGCAGTTCTCGGTGAGCCACAGTGCATAGTAAAAAGCGGAGTCATTCAAGGATTTGGATATGAAAGTGAGGCTACCAGCTCCAAGGAAAGTCGCTGTACGCCCCACTTTCATATCCAAATTCTTGAATGAATCATCATAAAATTACTTCAATGGCACACCGAGATTTTGCGAAAATATTTTTCTAGTGCTCCTCAATTAGCCTCAAAATTTATTCATCGAGAACGGCTGAAAAAAGCCCCACTTCTCTAGAGAGAAGAGGGGCTTCAAATTGCTAACTTAACTCAAATCAAACTATTACTGACGTTTGATATTAATAATTTCATCTAACATTTCGTTGGCGGTTGTGACGCTCTTAGCTGAAGCTTGAAAGCCCCGCTGAGCTTTAATCATGTCCACGAACTCTTTAGCTAAGTCGACATTCGACTGCTCCAAGCTCTTTGTCATGATTACGCCACGACCGTTAGTATTGGGTTTTCCGATGAGAGGCTGTCCGGATTGAATGCTCTCACGGAATTGATTCTCTCCAAGCTTAATGAGTCGCTCAGTGGATTCAAATCGAGCCACAGCCAATTGACCTAGGACTCGAGATTGACCGTTAGTATAGATCCCTGTGACCACACCATCAGCATCAATACCTGTATCGCTTAGAACCCCTGCTGCCCAACCGTCTTGAATATTTCTGAAGGTCGAGTTTTTAGACCCATATTGTGTAGTTCCTTTTTCACCAGTTCCTTGCTCATCAATCGTATCACCGAAATCAAAAAAGAGCTGTTGATCTGGAACGGCTCCATTGGAGAAGTTGGCATTAATGACGGTTTGAGAGTTGGTTTGGAGTCGACCTAATTGATCAAACACCAAACTTCCAGTGCAAATTTCGGTGGGGGATCCAGGAATTCCACCCGCGATATTGGCTCCATCGGTCATCCCATGCCATTCCCAAGTATTGTCAGCTGTTTTATTGAAATACATAGTCAGAGACTGAGCATTACCTACGGAATCAAAAATCTGAATCCCCGTAGTAAATTGAGCTGTCTCTTCAGGACGATTTAAATCAAGCGGAAGAGAGACAGGACTTCTTGCATCCAAATTCACATGGAGCTGAACTTGATTTGTCGCTTTAGCGGCAATAGTATTGTAGGGAATGCGAATATCGGTCAACTTACCTGTGATTTTACCTTCAGGTGTTGACTCATAAGCTTGAACTCTCATTCCATTTAAGTTGGTAAGCCACCCATCTTTATCAAAACGGAAACTTCCGTCTCGAGTATAGGTTTGACCTAAGGAATCACTTTTAGCGACAAAAAAACCATTACCACTAATCGCTAAATCGGTTCCTCGCTCCGTTCGAGTGATAGCGCCTTGAGTAAGAATATTGGTGACACCTGCTAGAGAGGCTCCACGACCAACTTGAAGTCCTCCGGCTCCACCCATACTCAGATCTTGCGCGAGAATATTTTGAAACTCTGTTCTCGCACTTTTAAAACCCGTGGTATTTGCGTTAACAATGTTATCAGAAATGACTGCTAGCGCCTGTCCGTTTGTCTCAAGACCGGAAATAGCAGTTGTCATTGAAGATACTACACCCATGTTGCCTCCTTTGAGCCTTTACAAAGAAAGACCCAAGAAAACCAAAGCATCCTATTGAGAGAAAATGAGAAAACACTTTTCTTTCAACACGGGCCAGCTTTGGGAATTTAACCAAAGAAAACGGGGCTACCGTTTTCCATACTTTTAAAATAGAACTAAAGAATCACACTAAAACTGCACTATCGATATTCGTAAAAATCTTTTCCTTCATTTGGCTTCTTTCCATAGCCGTAACGACGGTTCGCGACTTCACATTAGCAATCACGGCTAAGTCATCTGCCAAAATTAAAGCTTCTCGACTTCCTTTAGATTCAGCCTGATCAATTCCTTTGGAGATTCTTTTTTCTAAGTGAGTATCCCAAGGAATTTCTCTTGATTTAATTCGAGTTTCTGCATGCTGTGATAGGCTGAAAGTTTTACTCTCTTGTCGAAGTAATTGTTCAAACTCAGAGGCCTCTCCGGGCTTTTTAATATTCCGATTTTTACTGTCTGAATCCTGGGAGGGCCTAATGCTATCCACTCCATCCGGCCTGATAGATATCGGATTTAAACTCCTATAGAGTTCTGAAATATTCATCGCATACCTTCCATTCCCCCCACTCCTGGCATACCTCCCCAAACACCTCTATCTAACTGAGCTACAGAGGGAACCTCCTCATCATCGCTCTGGTTTTCTTGAGTCTCGCTAGAGGGTTTTGTTGGAGTAGTATTAACCGCTAATGGATTCGTTGGAGCCGAACCTACAGTGGAAGAGGTGGTATTGTTAGGTTGAATCTTTTTTTCCGGAACTTTATCTGAATCGGCAGATACCTGGCTTACTCGACGCAATTCCAGCCGAGTTTTTCCAGAGCCTGTTTCTACGATTAGAACAGGATTTTTACCTTCCATCTCAACTCCCGTCACACGTCCAGAGAGCTCAGTGCCCAATTCCTGAGCTTGTCCAGACTTGTCCACACCTTGCACTCTGAACGTGTATTTTCCTGACGGAAGGGTTTTTCCCTCTTGATCTTTTCCATCCCACTTAATTTCAGTTCCTTCAGCTTTAGCTAAATCGATCTCTCGAACCACTTTACCGCCTTCAGTATAGATGGCAGCTTTAAACGGCTGGACCCCCTCTTTGGAGCTGTACTTCATACTAATCTCTTGGCCTTCAACGAGATCAATATTATTTCCAATCGCTTGCACTTTTTTACCAATCATACTTAGAGCTGATAATTTAGATCCCTCTCCCAATCCGGTATGCAATCCCTCGATCCCTTTTTGGATATTCGTTAATTGCTCTAACGAACCAAATTGAGCCAATTGAGCTGCGAACTCTTGATGTTCCATAGGCTTCAAAGGATCTTGGTTTTGCAATTGGGTCATGAGCAACTTCATAAAATCTTCTTTGCCCATGGCATTTTTTGATTTAGGCAGATCCTTTGCAGGATCTGCCATTAAATGAGAAGGAATAGCTGCTGAAAGAGCATCCATTGGATTCTCCTATTAGGTTTTCTAATCACTTAATTTTTGTGACTAGATTCGAATATCGACTCGCCCCTCTCCAACTGGCATCGAACGAGAAACTGAGGAGTTAACTCCCATTCTCGATGATGCTCCGATTGGTTTTAGACTTGCCGACTCTGATGACTCTCGCCACGGAGACTCAGAGGAATTATCTCGAGTAAAACCGCGAGACTGTTGAAAAGCAGTATCTTGTCCGACCCAGTTTGAAGCAAAGTCGTTTTGAATCTGCTTATCGAGATCGCGGTCCACTTGAACTTCCATCTTAGTGAGATTTAAGTCTTGAGCTTCCATAGAAGCTTTCAGGTCACTTAAGGAACTCTCAATGGCTGATTTGGCAAAGTCATTATCTGACTTCATCGAAATCTCCACGTTCTTTCCTCGAGTTGCGACATGAATCTCAACTTGTCCGAGATCAGGCGGATTCAGAGCTATTGTCATTTTACCGTTACCGTGATGAACCATTCCTTGAACCTTTTCGAAAAGCTCAGGAAGGGTAGCTCGAATCACTTGGCCTCTGGACTCGACGGCCCCTGTATCTGAAGGTTTAGCTTGAGTCTTACTCTCAACACCTAATGCAAAAGTATTCATTAGATCTTGTGAGGAGTAATATCCCTTGCCTCTCCCTTCAGTTTTTAGATTATCCTTATTGGAAAGTTCGTTGTGCTTTAAGGCTTCAGAAAGAGAAACCTCCGATCTTCCCTCTGTGTGCTGAGATGCTGGGCTTACTGTGTTTTTATAAACAGATTTTGAGAAATCTGCTTTTGAGTGAGCCCCTTGATGAGAGAGATACTGTTGGAGAGCGTTGTCTTTCTGTGCTTTGGAATTTGCTAACTCTGTATTAATGGTATCAGATTTTTCTGACTGTTGCTTCAACATTTGCAACGAGCTCAGACCCTGACCCTCTAATGCAAAGAGCCCATTCCTTAAATCGGCGTTCTGAGCCAAAGCATCTTTAGAACCTTTTTTATCGTCAATTCCGATCAAATTCTCAGTCCCATTTTTTATAGCAATAGGATTTGCAATGGGATTTTGAGTTTGAGGGAAGAGACCACTTAGGGCAATAGGATCCAACTGAGACTGGTTTTTCTTATCAAAAAGAGAAAGCAGAGCATCATCTTGCCCAGCTTTTTTCTTGCCACTTGTCACGTTAAGTGAAAGTGGAACTTCGTTTCCTGTAGTTAACCAGTCTTGGGATTGCCCCTGAAGGCCCAGAAGATAGTTCATAAAATCGAACATCCCTGTCTCAGGCGCCCCTGCGTTTCCAGCGATTCCTCGCTGAAGCGCAGATAGACTTGAACTGTTTACAGCAGAAGTGGATAACACGTCATCATTCACCTCCTCTCAATTGTAAGTTCTCAGACTACTTTAAACCTCCTGATGTCTGAGAATTATTGACCTTTTCTTGGGAACTTAATTCTCGTGCAGAAAATGTTTTCTCGGTTATAAGTTTGGCCCTCTCGGGGATCATCTTACTCATAATTTCCGCCGCTTTATCCTGTTTCATGCTGGCGATAATCTTATTTGAAAGATCCACATCCATTGTCTCTAGGATCTTAGCAGCCTTTTTAGATTCCATCTTTTCGTACAGTCCTCTAAACAACTCAGCCCGAGCATCCTTCCAAGTTGTGAGCTCCTTTTTTAGCCCGATTACATCCGAATCCTTCTTAGCTAATTGGGATTTCCAATCACTCTCACTTTTTACCAACTTATCTTTCCATTCAGCCTCTTTTTCCTTAAGCTTATGTTCAAATGAGCCTTCGGATTTAGAAAGATTTTGTTTATTCTCTTTGTTGAGATTAGTAAGTTTGTCTTTTAAATCCACAATGACCTTCTCATAATACTCCGACTGTTTTTTTAAGAACTCTTCCTTATCCAGAAGTTGTCTTTCTCTGACTGTTAAAGCGTCATCACTTAAAGACGAATTTAGAACTGGAGAAGTTGGAGGAGAGGGGGGAGTTGAAGGCTCTGGAGGAGTCGAGGAGGCTGAAGCAACCCTTAGAGCAGGATCTACAGAAGCCTCTTTTTTTTCTATAATCTCTTGAGTGTTTTCACTCTCTTTATTCTCCTGGCTCTCTTTGCTCTCTTTATTTTCTTTAGGCTGTGGCGAAGTTTTAGTTTCTTCAGCCGCCTCTAGTTTTCCAAAGGACATAAGCCCCAATTCGAAACTCATCCAAAGAGTCACAGCCATGGTGAATACTAGAAATAAACCGCTAAGTTTGAGATAGTGCTTCACGTTTATCTACCTTTCAGTAGCTGATAATTTTGATCTAGCCGTTTCTGGAATTTTCTCTGCTCATCTAATTTAAAATCTGAGAGTCTTTTTTCCTTGAGTGACTCAAGACCTTTTCGTCGCATCGAGACAACTCCTAACTCATATCTTTTATTCTCAAGACTCTCTTTTTCTTTCCTAATTACTCGCTCAACTTTCAGTGTTTCTTGAGTGTCTTGCTCAATTTTTTGACTTAAAAAAGTTAACCACTCGGTGCCATACTGAAGTCTTTCCTTTTGTTTATCTAAAAGTTCATTTATATTTCGACGCAAATTATCTTTTTTAAACTCTAAAGCATTAACTTTTTGAGCTATGACAGAGATCTCTAATTTTTTCATCGTCTCTTTAATGCGAACAAAGCTCAACATTTTCTCAAGACGAAAACGAAATTTCATAATCGATTTTTCCTGCTCTTTTTTCTAATTCAATTACTAGATACAGCTTAGGAGTTTTTCTCGACAGTTCGGCATATCCGACTTAATGTCTCGACTTTGCTTTAAAAATTCTAAAATCCCAGGTTGTTTTTCAATACAGTTATCAATCTTAGGATCACTGCCACGAATATACATTCCATAGTTAATAGAATCCTCGTTTTCGATATATCGAGCCATAGTCTCTTTTAATAAACGTGCAGCATTCACATGCTCGGCATCTACCACCTGATCCATCACCCTACTAACACTAGTTAAAATATCAACCGCAGGATAATGGCCTCGATTAGCAATTTTTCTAGAAAGAACAATATGTCCATCAAGAATAGCTCTAGCGTTGTCTGCGACTGGATCCTCTAAATCATCCCCTTCAACTAATACGGTATATAATCCAGTAATCGAACCCTCTTTCCCCCAGTTACCCGCTCGTTCCACAAGGCGATTTAACGAATTAAAAACAGAGGGGGTGTAACCTTTTGTTGTAGGCGGTTCTCCCGCTGCCATACCAATTTCCCTTTGAGCCATCGCAAATCGGGTCAACGAATCCATTAACAACAGAACATTTAATCCCTGTTTTCGGTAATACTCCGAAAGAGCAGCCGCAACAAAGGCACCTCTAACTCTTCGAACAGGTGATTTGTCGGCTGTTTCCACTACCACTACACTTTTTTTCATTCCTTCAGAGCCCAATTCTCGTTCTATAAATTCTCTTACCTCTCTACCACGTTCCCCAATCAATCCAATCACCACCACATCAGCTTCTGTAAATCTTGCCATCATACCCAGTAGAACACTTTTTCCAACACCGCTACCTGAGAAAATTCCTGTTCTCTGTCCCTTACCCGTTGTTAAACAGGCGTTAATGGCAGTCACTCCTAAGTCTAAGGGTTCAGTAATAAGTTCCCGAGCTAATGGATTTAGAGTTTCTCCATATAGAGGAACTCTTTCTGATAACTTTAAATTTAGTTCAGCCTTATAAGGTCGGCACATCGAATCAACCACTTGACCTAAGAGATCCTTGCCTACTGCAATCGTAGCCATCTCTTCGCCAATCTCTACTTGATCTCCAAGTTGAACAGACCCTAAATCTTCAAGTGGCATAGCCACATGTCCCTCAAGATCAAGGCCCACAATCTCAATGGGAACTTGTCCAGTAGAAGTATTCACTAAGCAAAGTGTTCCAACTCTTACATTAGGTATCATGACTCGAATAGAATCTTTCCGAACTCGGATCACCCTTCCATAATACTTAAAGAAGGTAGCCTCTTGAATTTTGTTGTGCGCCTTATTAAGCACGTTCTAATTTCTCCACATCATTTAACCCGGCCAAGAGATCCTCTAGTTTCTTCATCTCCTGTTGCGAAGAGAAAAAGAGCCCCCCCGATTTCGCTTCAACTCTAAATTCGCCATTATTAAGATTTTTATCTTTCATTAAATCAAACTCAGTGGCTAAAGGTGATATTCCCATCTTTTCCATGCGTTCAAACTGGCTCTCAGGAATAAATAGTTTGAGTTTTTCGATAGCAGAAAAATTAGTCACTTGAGTTTGAAGCCAATTCTGAATGCCCACCTCAACTTGACCGGCATTTTTTATGAGAAACTTTTTCATTAATATTGAAAGCGCATCGATCCAAACTCTCTGATGCTGATCTAACAACTTCTGTTTCTCCTGAATTACATTTTGAATACATTGCTGAAGATCTTTTTTTAACTCCTCTGCATCTCTCAAAAACTCAGTTCTATCGGCATTGGATTTTGTTTTGCTTTCTAAAAGACCAGCTTCGTAACCCTCTTTTTCTTTTTCAGCTGTTTTACTAGTGATAACCAACTCGGCTTCGGCTAATCTTTTTGCAATCGCTTCACTCGACTGTTTTTCAATTCTCTGCTCCACTTCTCGATCTATAACTTTTCTAATTTCAGCAGCAAAGCTCTCATCCGATTGAAGGGTAGACCACAAATGAGATGGCAAAATAAAAAAATTAGCTTTTTTCTCCTGCTCTTTAGTAAAAACCAGACGCTTCTCAAAGGAATTAGACTCTTTAGAAGAATGAGTTGGAAACAGAAACGGATCCTCCCCTTCAGCCTTAATTGAGGCCGTAACTAAGGGCTTCGATTTTATCTCCCCCAAACTAAACTGGGTCGGAGTAAATTCGTCTTCTAGATTAAATAAGTTCTGAATCTTCGCCACCACCGATAACCAACTTCCCTTCTTTTTCTAACCGTTGAATAACTGCGACAATATCCTTCTGTGCTCTTTCTACTTCGGAAACTTTTTGAGGGCTCATAGCCTCCAAATCGTCTTTCAACATAGCAGCGGCACGTTCTGACATAGAGCTCATTATTTTCTCTTTCAGCTCATCTGTCGCGCTCTTCAGAGCCAACGTAAGCTTACTATTATCGATCTCTCTAAGAATGGTTTGAATTACTCTAATTTCCATTTTAACGATATCGGCAAACGAGAAGATGTACTGTTTAATTTCTTGAGAGAGTGCCGGATCATTAACCTCTAAGCGAGTCATTAGAGCATTCATCGTTTTCTTATCAAGACTATTTAAAAGTTCAGCCACTGCAGCCACCCCACCAAACTGACTTCCACCGGTCTGTCCCTTACTTTTAAGCTCATGCTTTAGCATCTCATCCAGCTCCTGAACCTTCTCTGGCTCTACATAAACAAGATTTGCCATGCGAATCACAACTTCGGAGCGAATGCTTTCTGGAATATTTTTAAGAGCCTTAATCTGTTTGTCAGTTTCCATGTGTACTAGAACAAGAGCAATGGTTTGAGGGTGTTCATTTTTGAGGAACTCTGCTAACACCTTGGTATCAACCTGTTCAAGAACTGTCAGCCCTTTTCGATTTAAGAGATTAACATTTTTCATGCTTCCAAAAATCTGCTGGGCTCTTTTTTCTCCAAGTCCCTTCATAATAATTTCAGGATCGGTAAGATTATCCTCGAAAATAATTACATCTTTTTCGCTTAACTTTTCCAGAAACTCTCTTAGAACTTCATTAATTAAAGTTACAGGGGCTTTTTTCATGCTTCCCATAATCTTGAGAACATTTCTAAGCTCTGAGTCTTTCATCTCTTTCATAAACTCAAGAGCAGTCTCTTTGCCCAATACATTCATTAAAATTGCAAGTTTCTCAATTCCCGTGGGTTTTTGATTTTTCATGTTCATTTCTTAGCCCTCTGCAACTCGAGTTTCCATTTCATCCAGCCATTCCTGAACAACTCTGAAACCCTTTTTGGGGCTATTTTGTAGTTTCTCAAGAATTTTCATTCTTAAGTCCTCTTCAATGGCTTTTTCATCCATCGGAGGGACTAGGCCTCCTGCTTCATTTTTCATTTCTGAATCATCGTTACTAGACAAGGCGATGTTCTCCTGTAATTGTTCTTCCGTATCATTACTAAAAACTGAAAGTTCTGAAATTCCTGTACCTGCGGCGGTACCCGCAGCTAGAGCTTCTGTTCTCACCACAGACTCAAGTTCAGATACAGTTCTAGGTAACATATCGGGCGTTGTTTCTTGTATCCCTTTCCTCTCCTCTGCAGCCACTGTCCACTTAAGAAATGGGCGCAATACTAAAAAGAAAAACATCATGGCTACTAAGGCGATAAGTCCATTTCGAATTCCGTGTTGGCTTAGCTCTTTAAGGTTATACCAAGGTGTTGGAGCCTCTGGGGCTTCAGTGACTTCTATATTATTAAAAGGAAGTGAGCTAACGGTGATACTATCCCTTCTTTCCTGATCAAAACCTACTGCATTAGCAACAAGATCCTGAAGCCGTTTAAGTTCAACCTCAGGCCGCGGGGCAAAAACATCAGGACTATTGGGAGCAGCCCCTTTTGTATAGTAACCATCTACAACCACAGCGACCGTCATGCGCTTAATACTTCCCGAGGGTTTATCAATAATCTGAACTTTTTTAGGAATGGCATAGCTGGTGTTATTGGTATTCTTTTCGGTGTTGCTTGAAGCCATTGGAATCTGAGGATTTTGAGCTTCTGCTCCTGGAAGATTAGAACGGCTTCCTGGAATCCCAACTGGATTAGGCCGACTTCCAGTAACGACCTCTTCCGTTTTCATAGTCTGTTTTGGAACAGCCTTTTCGGAATCGTAGGTCTCCTCAGTTGTATTAACACGAGAGGGATCAATTTCAGCTGTAACTTTGGCTCTAACTTTTCCAAACCCCACAACCGGAGTTAAAATCTCCTCAATCCGTTTCTCATACTCGGATTCAATGGAACGCTGAAGTTCAATAAAAGAGCTAGTAAGACTTGTGGCCGATTCGTCTCCAGGACGATGAAGGAAGTTTCCTTTTGTATCTACAATAGTAATTTGTCCTACTTTAAGACCTTCTACAGCGCTAGCGACTAGATTAGCGATTCCATTAACTTCGATCTTATTAGGACTCATTCCGGGCTTGAGTTCCAAAATAACAGAGGCCTTAGGTGGCTCGTCTTCTTCCATAAATACTTTTTTAGGAGGAATACTGATATGAACACGAGCCGTTTTAACCGCTGAAAGTCTCTGAATAGATCGAGTTAACTCTCCCTGAATTGCTCTAATATACTGTATACGCTGAATATAGCTCGACATTCCAATTGAGGTCGCATCAAATTTTTCAAAACCTACAACATCCTGTCCTGGCAATCCCTCCTTCGCTAGCTCCATACGAGCTTTGTAAACTTGAGATTGAGCCACTGTCAGAGTTCTTGAGTCCTCAGAGACATGATAGGGAATATTCTGCTCACTTAATTTTTTAGCAATAGCCTTTGCATCTTCCTGATGAAGATCTGAATACAAAACCTGTTGGGGATCATGTTTCATAACAACCGTAGTCGCCATAATGGCGATTACGGTTGCCATTGAAATTCCACCCAAGGCCATTTTCTTTTTTGGAGAAAGAGAAGAATAATAGTTCTTCAATTTCTCCAATATTTCATTAAGTCGTTCATTCATAGTTTATCTCAGACCTGCATTCTCATAATATCGTGATAAGCCTCTAGAGCTCTATTTCTGACTTGGACCAAAAGTTTAAATGAGGCTTCGGCCTTTTCCATGCCAATCATCGCCTCATGGAGATTTTCATTTTTTCCCACAGCTAAATCGGACGCTAACTTATCAGCTGAAGCTATGGAACGGTTCACATCATCAAATGAATTTTTTAAATAAGCTGTGAACCCCTGATCTGATTTTTCTTGAGTGGATGTAAGAGATGACTCAAGACCATTGGTTAAAGCACTCTGCATTCCTTGGATAACATTAATACTCATTTATTATTTCCTCCCAATTTCTAGGGCTTTACCCATCATGCCCTTAGCGACATTGATGGCTGTAACGTTGGCTTCATAAGTACGACTGGCATTCATTAAATTCACCATCTCCTCCATGCTATTCACATTTGGATAGGCCACCATGCCCTCTTCGTTGGCGTCGGGATGGTTGGGATCGTGAATCATTCTGGGGGCATTCGGATCAGAAATAATATCAGTAACCTGAACGTGATGAAGTGGAGACTCTCCCATTTGACTGGAAAGAACCGAGGCAAAATCTCTAGTAGGAGTAGCCTCAAATACCACATCTTTTCTTCGATAAGGACCACCTTCAGGTGTTCTGGTTGTTTGGGCATTTGCAAGATTACTTGAGGTTACATTCATTCTCATGCGTTCAGCGCTAAGGGCTGAAGCACTTACATCTAGTGAATCAAAAAAATCGCTCATTTCTCACCCTCCCCGATAGCATATTTCAAAAGAAGAAACTTTCGTGAAAGAGCCTGCGTATTAGCTGAGTACTTCACATCATTCTTATTCATCGCAGCCATTTCACGATCCATATCCACAGTATTTAAATCCTGACCCACCTCAGAAAAAGGTTCTTGAGAGATACGACCTTCGACAGAATTCACATCATTTGCGCCAGGAATAATATTATTCTCTTCAACTGCTCTTTGAAGTTCAGATTCAAAATCAACACGGCGAGCCTTAAAGAAAGGAGTTTCAGCGTTGGCAATATTGTCTGCAATCACTGAGTGTCTTTGTAAATGCAGATCCAACGATTTAGTTATCGTATCGATTGTCTTATCAAATAGTGGCATGATTTTTTTTAAAAAAAATTATTAAAGTTTCTTTTGGAAATTACCGATATAAAGAGTTTGCAAAGCTCGAGCCAATGATCACAGACACAAAACGAGCTCCTAACGCTATAAGCAACGGCAAATTATTCCGAGTTTTTAGGATTTTTTTTCCTTAACTCAGTTGATAACTTTTTAATTTATTCCGCAAAGTCCTCACACTAATTCCCAATTCATTGGCAGTTACAGTTCTATTTCCATCTGTATGATTTAAAGTTGTTAATATATGCTGCCGTTCAAGTTCATCTAGTCTCACTGGAACCTTTTGATTTATCGAAACTCTCTCCTCTTTCAACCAAGAATCCAGATGAATTTCGTCGATTTTAGACCCATCACAAAGTAACACAGCCCGTTCAATAATATTCTGTAACTCACGAATATTTCCGGGCCAATTATGTTTTTTGAGTTGTTCTATAGCACCGGCCGAAAATCCTTTAATCTGTTTTTCCTGTCTAGAGCTACTTTGCGCCAAAAATTCAGTTGCCAGTGCCTCGATAGCTTCTAAACGCGCTCGAAGCGGAGGGCATTCTATGCGAATTACGTTCAAACGATAAAAAAGATCCTCTCTAAAGTTTCCATTAGCAATTGACTGTTTAGGTTCCCTATTGGTGGTAGAAATAATTCGGCAATTAATAGGGACACAATCCTTGCCACCCAACCTATCAATTTCCCCCTCTTGGAGAACTCTCAGTAACTTAGCCTGTAAATGAACCGACATTTCGCTAACTTCATCAAGAAGTAATGTTCCACCTAAGGCACGCTCAAATTTTCCTAGATGTTGAGCGATAGCCCCGGTAAAAGCCCCTCTTTCATGACCAAAAAGCTCTGACTCCATAAGCCCCTCTGGTACGGCTGCACAGTTTATTGAAATGAAAGGGGCTTTCTTTCGCGAGCTCTCAAAATGAATATATCTAGCAATAAGTTCTTTTCCCGATCCGCTTTCACCACATAAAAGTACCGGCGCCAATGTCTTTGAGGCTCTTTTTGCTAAGTTAATAACTTCTGACATAGCGGAATCGGCAACCACCAAACGTCGTTGAGCTAAATGAATAATTGTCGCAGACACTACATTTCCTCCATTAGATTAATTTCACTTTTCGCCATGGGGCCCCAGAATGAATCCTTTGAATCAACCACCTCTTGCCACAGTTTCTTTGCTAGATCTTTTTTCTTTTCTTTCTGATAACACTTAGCCATTCGAAATCTTGCTTCGTTAGCCACTAAATTCTCTGCATCCAAAGCAATAGCCTCTAAAAAACTTGGAACTGCCTTTTTACAAAGTTTCTTTTCCGCTTGAACCTTCCCTGTTAAATATAGAAAAGGGGCCAAGATTTTACCTTCAGCTTTATTTTTTTTAGCCTTTACGAGTAAAGGCTCTGCCATCTCCCACACTTTTCCTTCGTTTAAGATGGGAACTAAGCTTGATAGCACCCTTACCTTTGAATCTTTTGTGGGAAGTTTAGAAACTAAGGAATCTCCCAACTTGAAAGCTTGTGAGTACTGCTTCAAAGCTCGCAAGGATTGAATTCTCATAAGAAGAGCGCTCTCAACAAACTTTGAACTCCTAATATCTCTAAGAACTTCTTCACTCTCTTTAAACTTCTTAAGGGCTATGAATCCTTCGCCCTTTTTTATATTTAAAAAATCTTTCATTTCATTGGAAATACCAGCTCTAAAAGAGGCTAACTTTCTTACGCTTTGAACCTTTTTAGTCCATCGTGCAATCCCTTCTTTATTCTTTATATTTAAGAAGGTAGCGATAAAAACTGGAAAGAATTCTTCGGTTATGAAGCCAGATAGAGTCTCTTCATTCTCCTGAATAGCCTTGTAGAGTTCATCCAATTTTCCAGACTCCAAGCTCATTAAATTGGAAGAAATTTGAGCCCCTAAGGCCACTTTAAAGTTCTGAGGGGGATCGGATTGAGACCATAACCCAGATTGTTTCCATCTTTCCAATATACCAAAGGCATAAGACCATTTACCTTTGCTTTCTAACTCTTTGAATCTCTTAGTAACTAACTCAACATAAAAGGTCTTAGCCTCTTTCTCCTCTGGGGTAGATTTAATCCACAGCCCAAAAGCCTCCTCAAAAGGTTTAAACAGATCCTCATCTTTAACAGATTCCTTTTTTAGATCATTTTCTAAGATCTCATTGGCCTCTTTTTTTATAATTTTCATCAATCTAGATGATATAAATTCTGAGAGCTCAGTAGTTTTGAGTTCCTCGGGATCAGCTTTTGCAATTTCAGAAAGATATTGAACAGCCCCTCCTGCCCCTGAATCAAGCAAAGCTATTCCCTTATTCATCGCAGCTAAATAGCGTAACTTAGAATCCTGAATAGAAGAGAGTTTCTCATCAATAACTATAGTTCTTCGTTCCTGTTCCCCTTTTTCCTTTTTAAAGTAGTCAGCTAACATGCCTTCGACATAAGCAAATTTACCAATATCCGTTTTTGGAAATTGATCGTAAACCTGAAGATATAATCCAGTGACCTCTTCTGAAGGGGCTTTTAGTTTAGCACCTAAATCAGCCACTCTTTTTAAAGCGTAGGGAGCACATACTGGATCCTTATGTTTATGATCGAGATATTCTCCGAAGAAAAACTTTGCTGATTTGTAATCATGCTTTTGATATTTTTCTTCTCCAAGATTGTAAAGTGCCTCCGGATAAAAACGTCTAACGATATTGGATTCACTTAAATATAAAGCTTCCAACCTCTTCAAGTATTCTCCTGTTTTTTTCTCCCACTCAAGATCTATTAGACGTAATATCGCGCCCGTATTAAGTCTCGGAGTATTACATTTCTGCAGTAAAGCACGAAAACTTTTCTTAGCAGCCTCATTTTCATGAAGGAGAAAGTTATTCTCTCCAATTCCAAATTGAAAAAAGCAATTAAGAGAATGAAACGGATTTTCTTCTTTAGCTTTAATAAAAAGCGCAAGGCTTTTTGTATAGAGCCCATTTCTCAACCAGAAAGCTCCAACAGTAGCTTGAATATTCGGAACGAGTTTAGAACGAGGATATAAAAGAAAAACTTCACGAAATCCTTTTTCAGCTTCTTTAAGGATAGGGGACTCTACGCTTTCAATTCGATCATAGAGACTCTCGATTCTTAGAAACGCTACAGCCTCTCTCAAAGGAGAATCTTCAAATAGACTAAGGAAATCCTCGATTCCGCTATCCAGTTTTTCCCATTGTCCCCGATGAAATATTTTAACGAGTTCGTTATACTCATTACGACCCGGTAGGTCATTGGCAATTGTTGTAAAACTCTCTTTGGCGGTCTCTATTAAAGTCTGGCTTTCACACTTTGGATGCTTAAGATCAAAAATTTTCAGTTGGTTTCGTTGCAAGTTAGATGACGCACATAACACAGGTCCCGCAACGCAAAAGGTTAAAATAAAATAAAATCTATCTAATAACTTTAGTTGCATGACACGCCCATAATGAGCAAGCCTCATGCCGAAAATATTTTTAATTTAGAGCGAGAGAGGGTCCTAATAATCAAGAAAGTCTCGGTCAGATTGGCAGCCCGTCAAGTTTTTGTCAGACCCCAAAACCAAGACTTGATTTTCTTCCTATTTTTATTGAGCTTTTAATGCAAAACTCCGATAAATAGCTACAAAGAAAAAATGAGTTTTGTCATGCAGCTAAGGCAAATACAACCAAGCGTTAAAAAACTTAAATTTCTAATTACTTCTTCCTTGCTCATTATTCTTCCAAATTGTTCGCTGATAGGTGTTTCTGGTCTCAAGAAAGCCAAAAACATTTCTTTTTCGGTGCCTTCCGATTGGATAGAAACAGACTCAAAAGGAGAAAGTGATCGGGCCTTTAAACTAAGTTCTGGCTCAATAGTTACCCTCACTAGTAGCTGTCAGGGAAATAGAAATAGTAATCTAAAAAGTTTGACCCAAGACCTATTGCTAGGAGCTCGCAAAATTAAGTTTATCAAGCAGGAGAAACTCAATATTGCCAACGCTGAAGCCCTTTTCTCTCATGTTAACGCTACTGTTGAAAAGCAAGCATTTCAGTTGCTTTTTGTTGTGGCTAAAAAAAATGATTGTGTTTTTGATTTTAGTCTAGTGAGCCCAAAATCAATTCCTCAAAAAGAGGTGTTAGAATTTTTGGAATCTGCAAAGAGCTTTAATTATGGACAGAGCTAGAAAATTTATTTTCATGGGATGCGAAAGCTCCCTAGTAATTCTAGTGGAATTTCTTGAATTTCTAGGTGGCACAGCTAATCTCCTCTATGCCTCTATTGTAGCTCTATTTCGACGCCCCTTCTATTTTCGATTGCTTATTGAACAGTGTTATATTCTAGGTGTTAAATCCTCATCGATTGTTTTTATTACAGCGCTATCGACAGGCATGGTGATGTCACTCCAGTTTGGTTTTGGACTAGAACGATTTGGTGGAAAACTCTATGTTCCCAAAGTAGTGGGTCTTTCGATTATGCGAGAACTGGGTCCAGTTCTAACTTGCCTCATGATCGCGGCTCGAGTAGGCGCTGGCATTGCAGCTGAATTAGGCTCCATGAGTGTAACTCAACAAATTGATGCTATTCGTGCTTTAGGAACTGATCCCATTAAACGCCTCGTAATTCCGAGAGTTTTAGCTCTTTTAATTATGACTCCTCTACTCACCGTATTTGCAGATCTAGTGGGAATCTTTGGAGGGATGTTTATTTCAAATGCAGAGCTCTTTATTCATCCAGATTTCTACTACCACGAAGCTATTCTCTCTTTAAAAACCTCCGACTTCTTAGTTGGAATTATAAAAACCAGTTTCTTTGGACTCTTGATAGCCTTTACGGGTTGTTACTATGGACTTAAAACTGAGGGAGGAACCCAAGGGGTAGGACAGGCCACTACAAAATCGGTCGTAACCTCCTCATTATTAATAGTTGTTTCAGATTTTGTAATGACAAAACTATTTTGGATTTTCGAAAGAAAATAGACCATGAAAGAAACGCCAAATCATAAGCCCCTCATTGAAATCAGGGGAATCCATAAAAAGTTTGGAAATAAAATCGTTCATCGTGGAATCGATCTAGATATCTATGAGGGAGAGGTTTTAGCACTTATGGGAGGTAGCGGATGTGGAAAAAGCGTACTCTTACGAATGATTGTGGGATTAGAAAAACCTGACCAAGGAACTCTCAAGTATAATGGCAAAAGCTTGGAGGCTCTCTCCGAAGAAAAACTAATTCCCATTCGAAAAAAGATTGCTTATGTGTTTCAGTATGGAGCCCTATTCGATAGCTTTAGCGTTAAGGAAAACTTAGCCTACCCATTAAGAGAACACACCCAACTCTCAGAGCAGGAAATACATAATAAAGTTATGGCTACTCTAGAACGTTTAGGACTTAAGGGTACTGAAAATTTATACCCCTCAGGCTTGAGCGGCGGGATGCAACGTCGAGTAGGAGTCGCAAGAAGTATCATTATGAATCCAGAGGTGGTGCTCTATGATGAACCCACAACTGGTCTGGATCCTTTCAATACTCAACAGATCTTAAAAACTATACTCCACCTCAAACAGCAAGGAACCACTTCAGTACTTGTTACACATGATATGCATGCCATATTTTCAATTACTGACAGAGTTGCATTCCTGAAAGAGGGCCAAATTTTAGCTTTGGGAAGTACGGAACAGATTAAAAATAGTACTATTAAAGAAGTTAGTAGTTTTATTCATGGGGAATCATACTAATGGACAGAAAGGTCGCAAATAACGTTATCGTAGGTAGCTTTATCTCTCTTGGAGTCATTGCCTTTATTTTTCTCCTTTTTAATATCGGAGGAAGAAGTGGTCTATTTTCTTCTCAGATTCAGTTGATAGGCCGATTTCCTCAGGTTAAAGGACTTCATCAAGGTTCTGAAGTCTCTCTCTCAGGATTAAGAATCGGAGTGGTCAAAGACATACGAATTTCAACAGATGGAACTAAAGATTTAATTGTAGAATTGGCTATCTCAAAAAAATACGCCTCATCCTTAAGAAAAAACTCCACAGCGACCATTAAAACCCAAGGGGTTTTAGGAGATAAATACGTTGAGATTTCTATTGGAAATCAAGATTCTCCGCTTTTAAAAAATGGAGATCCCATCTCCTCAGGTGAACAGACTGATCTTTTCACAAGAAGTGGAAATCTTGTTTCCGATGTATCTAAGTACTTCGATAAAGAGGGGGAGTTCACTGTTCTACTCCATAACCTAAACATGCTATCTACTAATCTTGTAGAACTCACTTCTCAGGCAAAAAACAAAAATGGCCTACTTCATGAAGTGGTTCATGGAAATAGTGGGGCCCATTTTAACAAATCCACAGCCTCCTTAAGTAGTATTCTTCAAAAAATAGATCATGGAGAGGGAACACTAGGAGCTCTAATTAATGATCCTACGGTTTATGAAGATGTTAAAGCTATGATGGGAGGAGCCAAGAGAAGTACAGTTCTTAAATACTTTATGAAACAGTTTATTGATTCCGGAGATAAAGAAGCCTCTAAGGAAGAAGAAAAATCAAACAAAAAATAAGGTTTAAGAAGCAATTCGAAGGCCTTTTCGTTTAAGTTTCTCAACCAATGTAGTTCGATTTAGATTTAAAAGAGTCGCGGCTCGGTTCTTATTCCCCTCTGTTTTCTGTAGCGCCTGAATAATGAGTTCATTTTCAAAATCATTCACAGCCTCGTTAAAATCAACTCCTTCATCCGGCAGAGAAACATTGGCGACATAACGATCTAAACGAATTTTCTTAAAATGATGAATAGGAAGATCTTTCATCTCGATTAAGCCTTCATCTCTCTTCAGTACTATTACCCGCTCAATTAGATTTTCAAGTTCACGAATATTACCTGGCCACTGATACTGCATTAAACACCGCATGGCCTCTTCAGAAATGCCCACAATCTTTTTCATGTGAACTTCTAAAAACTTATCAATAAAGGCTTTAACTAATAATGGAATATCGCTTTTTCTAGATCTCAATGGTGGAATATAAATTGGAATTACATTTAAACGATAAAAAAGATCCTCTCTAAATCTCTTATCTATAACTGCTTGCTCCAAATCTTGATTTGTTGCGGCAATAATTCTCGCATCTAATCGGATACTATGCGCACTTCCTACGGGTTCATAAACTTTATTTTGAATAGCTCTTAATATTTTAGCCTGAAGATCAAACGAAAGATCGCTGATTTCATCCAGAAACAAGGTTCCTGAACCGGCAATTTGGAATCGACCATTTCTATTTTGGGTAGCTCCAGTAAAAGCCCCCTTCATGTGACCAAATAGTTCACTCTCGATAAGATTAGCTGGAATAGCTCCGCAGTTCACAGCAACCCAAGGCATTTTCTTTCGAGGACTCAAATTATGAATAGCTCGGGCTACAACCTCTTTTCCGGTTCCACTTTCCCCGGTAATTAAGACGGTTGAATCAGTATCCTTAACACTCAAAATAAGTCGGAAAATTTCCTGAATATCAGGATGTCGACCTACAAATTGAGGAAATGGGAAATCTATTTTTTCATCACAATTTAAATTTGGAACAATTCTTCCCAAAGTTTCAGTAATAACATCAATAAAAGTATTCGATTCAGTGGTCTTGGCCCAGAAATTCGAAGCTCCGGCTCGCATACAAGAAACAATAAATGCCGGCTGATTAATAGAACTTGTTACGATAATGCCCATCTCAGGTCTTTGGCTTTTAAGAGCAAATATCTTATCGATACCTTGAATGTTTTCGGCTGCCCAAATGCAAAGATGAAAAAGTTGCTTTTCAATTAGAGTTTTGGCTTCAGTTTCATCACTACAGGCAAAAACCCAAAAGTTATGCTTCTCTAAAAGCCATCGATAGACATTTAGAAGCTCAGGGTTGGGATCGTAAATAAGAATACGATTCATTCCAAATCCTTTCGGCTAGTCAGTGCCTGCAAATACAAAAAACTGACAGTCAAAAACTTGGCTCCTATCGGAAATACCCGCTTAAACTTAGTATAAGTTTAAAGCTTCGTCCGTAAGACCTCTTTTTTTGGGATTAATAAACGATGTGCAACTCTTTTTATTTTAGAAAACATAGGGACTTTTGTCAATGAATTGACAGTTAAAACAGCGATTCTCAGTGAGCCACAGCGCATGGTAAAAAGTGGAGTCATTCAAGAATTTGAATATGAAAAATGTAGTTACCAGCTCCAAGAAAAATCGCTGTACGCTCCACTTTCATATCCAAATTATTAAATGAACCCTCATAAAATTATCCCAATGGCACACCGAGACTTTGCGAAAATGTTTTTCTAGTACTCTTTAATTAGCCTCAAAATTTATTCATCAAGAATTGCTGCAGTCAAAAACTAGACTTTACGCGACTTGGTGAATTACGTTGAGTTGAGAGTGTTCATAGATTTTCTTGGCTACAAAAACTTCAAAAAGAGCCTCGTCTACCTTACCGCTCTTGACCTCTTCGTAAAGAATTTCAACAGCTTTTTCGATTGGAACCGAATCCTTGTACCATCTATCACGCGCAGTCAGCGCATCAAAAATATCCGCAATTGTCATTATTTTGGATTGGAGCGGTATTTCATGAGAAACCAATCTTCTGGGATATCCTGTTCCATCCAATTTTTCATGATGGCAATAGGCTATTTCGGTAAGATTCTTAAAATCACGAGTCCAAGGAATCATCTTAAGAAACTGATAGGTATGTTTCACATGAGATTCAATTTCGAGACGCTCATCTTCAGTAAGAGTTCCCTGTGTAATAGATAGGGCTTCATATTCCTCATTCGTTAATAGAGCGATCTTCTCCCCATCAGGCAATACCAATTGCTCTTTACTAATTTTTTCAAGAGCAGCCGCACTTTCTCTTTTTAAAATTGTAGGATTGTTAGAGGTTTCAATAATCCTCCAATATTCATTTAACTCCTGAATTCTTTTCTCGTATTCTTGGTCGATTTGACTCTGACTGCCATTTCCATTATGAATTTTTCTCTCAAGAAGATGAATTTTAACTGCGGCTTTACAGATCTTTAAACGTTCAGAAATCGCCTTTAACTGCCAGTTATGAAGTTTTTTAGCTTTGGTCAATACCTCTTCACGAACCCCAATCTTTCCAAAATCGTGTAGCATGGCTGCATACTCAAGTTCTCGAATCTCATCATCCCTGAATTTTACCAAACGATAGGTTCCCACTTCAATTTCAGTGACCGCCCTAGCTAAACCGACCGACATTTTAGCCACCCGCTCAGAATGACCTCCGGTGCTAATATCTCTAGCTTCAATAGCTTTTACCGATGCACGAACAAAGCCTTCAAATAATCCGTGAACCCCTGCATAAAAAGTAACATTTTCCATACAGGTCCCAACTTGAATAGAAAAGGCAGTCCACAAGATTTCATCTTCAAAATCAAAATGGGTTTTTCTTTTAGCAATAGCATTGATTGAATTACTTTTATTTACTAACTGAAGCACTCCCTCAATTTCGCCCTGACTATTTTTCAAGGGAATAGTGATCATGGACTCTACCGATTCTATATTGGGATAATCACAAATTGGATTGTAGCCCCCTCGGCGCATGGTTTTAATGCTTTCAAAATGAAAGATGGAATGTATTTTTCCAGTTTGAACCACATAACCACAAATACTATTCTCCTCAACTAAAATACGTTTCTTATCAAGAATAATATTTGTATTCCCATCTATTGACAGTTTAGGAATAAAATAATTCTCTCCATCCTGTTCTTTTAAAACATAAAGTATTCCTGCTATCGAATCTCCAAACTCAATACCCCTTAAAAGAATTTTCTCAAATAACTTTTCCGCATTTTTCTCTTCAGATAACTCCATAAAAACACTATTTAATTTAGCGAGAACATTGGCTCCTATTTTGTTTCCCATACCATTATAAATATTTTGAGACCTTAGATTTTTTAGTAGAAAGAAATCAAGTTGAGCTTTTGCCTCTTTGTCACTCAAAATATCAATAACATTATTAGGAAGCCCTTGCCGCTTTAAAAACTCTTTAGGGTCTTTGGAAACAAGAAGAACTCCGAATGCAAATTGAGTATAAGTTTCTTTTTTAAGATCCAAGAGCTGCAAACTTCGACTTAACTCATCCTCTCCAACGATAAGAAGAAGCCTTAAATGCTGAGAAACGGCTCTGTCTACACAAGCATTTAACTGATCTAAAGACTGAATTTTTGAATGGATCCAATTCTGGGCCAGAACAACTTTTTTGCACAACTCTCCATCACTGATCACACAGAGAGTTTGATGAATTAATCCTTCTAAAACTGTCGACATAATAGAGATCCTTAAATATTTATCGGCGTTTTTATTTAAGGGCTGAATAACTTTTATTAATACTATCGGCCGCCGAATTGATTCAGAAGACCTGATGTAATACGCGCGCGTATTTATGAATTAATATGCCTACGCATTAATTAAAGCATTGCAAAAGATAGACACAATGCAAGGCTATCTTCACTACGGTTATCCATTCATTTTCCAATGGGCTGTGGGGCTAAGAATTTGATATTACCTGAGAAAGTTATCAAAGCATGATTCATTGAAAGCGGTTGAGTCAGCAGTTCTCGGTGAATAAATTTTGAGGCTAATTGAAGGGGTCTAAGAATAATCTTTTCGTACAGTTTTGGTAAAACGACCATATAACACGCCATACCGATCGTATTTTCAATAAATGAGTTAGTTTGCGCGTGGATGAGACGGAGTCTTAGACATTTAAATTTTAAAAGTTTGCGGGAATCACTGAACCATCTTTTTCGAGATATTCCAGACAGACGGCAGAAGGCGAAAGTAGATCACTCAATGCACGATGTGGTAATGAGTGGTTTTGCCATGATGTATTTTCAAGACCCTTCATTGCTTCAATTTCAAGAGAGACTAGAAAAAGATAAAGGA
>SXGT01735442.1_pt1 | contig 26531 bp, 45 predicted proteins | sample 3176221 | NCBI WGS metagenome assembly SXGT01 (sample SAMN11356862, study PRJNA531348) | freshwater metagenome | isolation source: freshwater sample F1-120 | place: China: Fuxian Lake, Yuxi | collected 2017-12-25
ACGCCGCCGCGTCGGCCTCGCCGGGGGCGGCCGCGCTGGGCTCCTGCGCCTCGGGCTCCTCCACGCCGCCGCCCTCGCCGTCCGCCGGGGCTGCGCCCCCGCCACCACCACCACCGGGCTGGCCACCGCCGCCACCCTTGGCCGCGCCGGACACCACGTCCAGCAGGCGCGCGTAGCCGGTGGGGGTCTTCACCAGCGGCACGTCCCCCTCGGGGCCGTACGGTGGCAGGCCGCGTAGGGTGCGGCGCTCGTTGACGGTGAGACAGCCCCGGTCGAAGTCAGACGCGTCGCGCTCGCCCTCGGCTTTCTCAGCCTGCGCGCTTGCCTTCTTCTTCATGTCGAACCCGAACCGCACCATGGTGGCCAGCTCGGGATCGCCCAGCACCAGCGGCAGGGTACGCATGTTGATCGCGGTGCCCAGCGCCTCCAGGATCGGCATGATCAGGTCGCTGTCCTCGGCGTCTACCTGCACCTCGGCGGTGGCGCGCGGGGTGGCCTCGGTGTCCCCCTGGCTCACGGGCTTCACCCCGAACAGGCGCCACACCAGCCGCCGCGTCTCCTTGATGATCCCGGCTAGGTCCAGGTCCTTCGGCTTGTGGCGCAGCTCCACCCACTCGGCCGTGAGGCCGCCCGGGCTGTTGCTGGTGAGGACGCGCAGCTTGTGGTCCTGCCCCTTCATGTTGCGCAGCGACTCCACCGCGCGGTCGGCGGCGCGCCCGGCGATGCCCGCCAGCACCAGGATGCCCGGGGGCACCTCGTCGGCGTCCACCGCCAGCATCAGGTGGCGCGCCTGCCGCATGAGGGTGATCACCTCGTTCACCAGGGACTCGATGATCGGCACGCCGCCGGGGCTCGTGGTGTTCGGGAACAGGTTCAGGTACAGCAGCTGGTCGGGCGCGAAGTAGACGGGTGCACCTGCCAGCGCGTCCTGCCGGTACTCCAGCAGCCGCTGGTGCTGGTCATACACCGGGGTGACGTCGCCCCCGCGCAGCGCGACGAGTTCCACCAGCCGCCCCTGCGCGTCCTCCACGTGCTCGGCCGCCAGCGCGTCGAACACCATCAGGTCGCGGGCCAGCTTGCTCGCCAGCACCTGCCACGTCTCGCCGTCCGTGTTCGGGGCCATCAGGAAGCGGGTGGCGTCGGCGCACAGCTGCTGCGCCCGCTCGTAGCGCGGGTCGCTGGCGTCCAGCGCGGGCTCCACGTACCAGTCCCACGTGGACACCTTGCGCGCGATGGCGTCCACGCAGCTGCGGATGTCCGGGCACTGGCGGTAGGCCAGCCACAGCTCGGCATTCGTCAGGATGCGCTGCCCCTCGGCGTAGCGGATCGGCAGCGCGGCCTCGGCGAACGTGGTGAAGGCCGCCTGACCGCGCCGCTCGCGGGCCGCTCCACCATCCAGCAGGGCCACCTCGGTGCTGGTGGTGTACATCGTGCCCCGGTCGGTGCGCAGCACCGGGGGCCCCGCGAGGACGCGGGTGGACAGCGCGGTCGTCATGGCGTGCTCCTGTGGCTGGCAGCGGGATGGTAGCCCGCCCCGCGCATTACCTCCACGGCCCGCTCGCCGCGCCGCCCATGGGCGCTTGCGGCGCCCGGCTCGCCGTGTCACTGTCGGCTCACCCGGGGGCACCGCAGTGGCACCAACAGAAGCCCAGCAGCAGCAGGACCAGCAGCAGCGAGACGAGCGCCGGGCACTGGCGCAGGCCATCGCCCAGGCGGTGGCCGAGGCCATCGTGGTGGCTAGCGCCCAGCGCCCGCCGCCCTCCACGTCCGAACAACTCCAGCGGTACGTGGCCATCGGCGCCAGCGGGCTGGCCATGGTGGCCGTGCTGGTGTCGGGGATCGGCTGGGCCTACCAGTTACAGGCCTCGCTGGTGCAGGTAGCGCAGTCCGTGCAGCGCGTGCAGCTGGCCACCGACGAGCTGGACGACAAGCTGGAGGCCGTGCTGGTGGAGCGGTGGACGCGCTCCGATCAGGCCCGGTTCGTCACCGAGCAGGTGCGCCCGCTGGAGGACAGGGTGCGCGCGCTGGAGTCCGGGGGCAGCCGGTAGGCGCCACGGGCCGCCGCGCGGCTAGGCCTCGTGGTAGCCGCCGCTGCGGTCGTGGATCTCCAGCGCCACCCGGTCGTAGGCGTCGGCGTGCCGGAAGTGGTCCGGCTCGTTGCCCTCGCGCCAGACGAACCGCTGCGCCTTGTCGTCCATCACGCGGACCGGGGCCTTCATCTGCTCGGTGAAGCCCAGCACGGCCCCGGCATCGCCGGGGAAGGTGGCCCAGCACTCGCGCACCTCGTCCAGCGTGGTGTCGAGTAACTGCGTGCGGTCCACCGTGACCACGCGCTCCTCGTAGTCCAGCGACAGCCCGAAGGCCTCGGTGCCCACGCGCGGGCTGGGGTGGTAGCGGCACAGCCAGACCTCGCACGTGCCCTCCTGCACGTAGTGGTCGCGCAGTTCCTTGGCCTTGCGCGTCTCCGGCATGGCGTCCACCACGCAGGCCACCACCTCGTAGGCGTCGATCAGCGACCGCACGTCCTCGAACTGCGGCACGGTGCCGACGAACAGGCCCACCCGCCTGTACCCGCTGGGGGTGTCCGCGCGCTCCAGCTTGCTGATCTTCACGTGCAGCAGCGCGCCCACGTCCACGCCCATGGTGATCGTGCAGCTCTTGTACTGCTCGCCACCGCGCGGGTCGTTGGGCGGCTGCCCGGCCGTGGCGCGCTCCAGCATCTCCACGGTGACCCGGCTGCCCGCGTCGTCGCGCGGCCAGCCCAGCACGCCGACGCTGAAGTTGGCCAGCGCCCGGCTGTCCCCCTGCGCCCGGGCGAACTCCGCGTAGTACCGGCGCAGCGGCTGGAGTTCCCGCTTGTCGGCCAGCACGTCCAGGCGGCTGATGTGGAAGCTGGGCACCCCGTGCGGGTGCTCGGCCACCCAGCACCCGCCGGTGGCCTCCCGGTCCCACGGGCGCCTGCACGCCCGGCACACCGGCCTGATGTCCCCCAGCGCCGGATCGGTTGCGCGCTCGCGGTCGCGCGGCACCCAGCGCCCATCGTCGGCCCGCTGTACCACGTTGATCTCCCAGTCCAGTGGCTGGCGCTCGCCACACCGGGAGCACCGGTGGTGCCAGCGGGCCCGGGAGCCAGTGCGCCACAGGCGATGGATGCCCACGCCGCTGGCCTGCGGGTTCGACACGTTGAACACCTGCGGGTACGGCGACTCGCGCACGCGGTCCCACACCTTGCCCACGTTGTCCGCGTCGCACTCGTCGTACTCGTCCACCACCACGGTGTCCGCCGAGAATTCCAGGAAGTCGCTGGGGGTGTTCGATCCCAGGAACAGCAGGCTGCCCATCGGCCCGAACCGCTTGCGTTTCAGGTTGCCCTTGGACGTGGTGCTCTCCGTGCCGTGCTCGCCGCCGGGCACGCGCGCAGCGTAGGCGGGCACCTCCACCAGCAGCGGGTTCACGCGCTCGTCCACGAAGCGCTCGCTGGTCTTGTACTGGGGCAGCACGTACGCACAGATGCGGTGCCGCCACCCGGCATCGTGCAGCATCTTCTGGATCAGCAGCTCGCTGATGCCGGTCTGTGGTGCCTTGCAGAACGAGGCCTCTTGCAGCTGGTCCACCCATGCGTACAGCGGTACCAGGAACGGCTTGTCGGCGAAGGTGATCGGCTGCCCGCGCCGGTTGTGGTGCATGGACCGCGCCATGCCGAGCAGTGGGAAGCGGGTGTGCAGGCTCCCGCACAGCCCCGCGTGCAGCTCGGTGGCCCTGTCGCTGCCCCGCACTTCGCTCGCGCCCATGCCCCGTCGTAGCCCGCTAGCCGCTGCTCGGCGGGGCCTGCGGCGCTGGCGACGGGCACAGCCGGGGCGCGTCGGGGCCGTGCTCGTACAGGTAGAACACGCCCGCGCTGCGGCACTCGATCACCCCCAGCCCGGCCCCGCGCACGTGGGCCATCACGCCACCACAGCAGGGGCACGGCGCGTACCCGCGATCCTGCACGCGCACCGCGGTGCCCGCCGGGAAACCGGGCACCCCGGGCTCGGGCACCCGGAAGGTGTCCACCGCGACGAAGGGGCAGAACAGGGCCGCGTGGCTACCCAGCTCGGCATCCTCCAGTTGCACCACCACGTCGCCCACCGACCGCGTGCCGTACACCGTGCCCATCGCTACCTCCGCGCCCAGTTGTAGCGCCGCCCAGCGGTCAGGGGCAGCTGCCCTCGTCCAGCGCCTCGCCCCACGGCACCCACGGGCAGGCCTCGCGCAGCAGGCCCCGCGCCCGGGCGAAGGCCCCGGGCTCGTGCCACTCACGGCACAGGCCGCTGGGGTGGGGCAGCAGCACGTGCACGGTGGTGGGGCCGCCCACCAGCGTGAACACCGGGGGCCGGTGGATGCTGAACGCGGGCTCCCGGGCCAGCCCGAAGGCCGACGCCACCTTGCGCCCCAGCAGCACCAGCACCCGGCCCTCGTAAGAACACGACAGGTGCCGTGCACTCGCGCGGGCTACCGGGCCCGACCACTCGCCGACGCAGAGGTTGTGCCTGGACAGCGCCCGGTAGGTATGAGGCCGCAGCCCGCACACCATCCGCCGCATGCGCTCGCCCGCGCTGCCCTCGGGGCTGTCGTACAGTGCGAACTCGGGGCGCGAACCGTACGGGTTCAGCTCGCCCACCAGCACCGGGCCGGGCGGGATGGCCTCGCTCACGGCATCGTCTCCACGGCGCGCCGCATGTCAGCCACCCGGCGCTCCAGCGCGCCCAGCATCAGCAGCAGCGACGATCTCTGGAACTCAGCCCCACGGAACAACCACTCCTCTACGAGCGCGGCCACGGTGCACGCGCAGGCCGCCAGCCCCAGCGCGTGCAGCAGCACCAGCCCGCCCTCGTGCCACGCCATGCAGCCCTCTACCCGGTCGCGTTGCGTGCCTGTCCCGGGCGTCACCAGTAGCAACCCTGCCGCACGGTCGGCCAGTTCGGCCTCTGTCGCAGGGTGCATCTTGGTGCCACGTGCCAGCCGCTCATGCATGGCCATGCAGGCCGCCCCGTTCTCGGTCGCTAGCGCCAGCGCCGCCTGCACCAGCCCCCGCTCGCGCGGGGCCACCTGCATGGCGTTCTGTGGCTCGTTCCCCGTGTAGTACACGCTGCCTCCTCGCCGCACGTTGTAGCCGCACCCGGGCACCCCGGGACTAGTGCACCAGCCCGCCGTCCCCCGTGCCGTACACGGCCACCAGCTCCAGGTCGACGCCGCCCACGCACTCGTCCACGCAGTCCTGGGCGTCCCACGCGGGCCACACCCGCCGGGCCAGTGCCCCGGCTGCCGCCACCAGCACCAGCAGCTGCTCGCCACCGGCCCCCTCCAGCGCCGACACCGGGTCGGCCAGTGGCGCCGGCGGGGCCTGCCCCCCGGCCTGCCAGCGGGCGATGGACCACCCGGGCTCGTCGTACACCAGCACCCACAGCCGGGGTGCAGCGCGCATCCAGGCCCGCACCGCCGGGCCCTCCACCACGCCCTCGGGCAGCGGGTCGGCGCACACCACCAGCCCGCCCTCCTCGCGCACGCCCGCCCACGTGGCGGGGGGCACGGCGTCCGAGCAGGCAGTGAACGTCACCAGCGCCCCCGGCATAAATACCTGCCGCAGCTGCTCGTCAGTCACGGGCGCACCATGCCGCCCAGCGGGGGCGCCTCGGCCTCCAGCTTGCACCCCACGAAGGTGCAGTGCTCGTACACGTGCCCCGACTTGTCGCGCAGCTGCTGCACGCGGACGCCGAACCCGTGCAGCACCACCCGCTGCGTCAGGCTGGCCTCGGCCACATCCAGCAGCTGCCGCAGCTGGGCCACGTGCAGCACCAGCCTGCGGTCGGTTGGATCGCCCTCGCCGCCATACTGCACGTCCCGCACTACCGTGGGCCTGCCCGCCAGCTGGATGCCGGGCTTCTGCACCGCCTTCCACGCCAGCACGTGGAAGGGCACCCGTTGTTCAGCGTCCATGATCCTCCTGCCCGGCCCGCCACGCCAGCAGCGCGCCCGGCAGCAGTTGTAGCGCGCCGCCGCCACCCGGGAGCCCCGACAGCGCCATGCCGATCAGGCCCACGGCCAGCGAGGGCGTGGCTACCTCCCGGGGGCCCACCAGCTCCGGGTGGCAGTCGCGCGGGGGTGTCACCACCACGTACCCCCGGCACACCAGCGGGCGCTCGGCGTACACCGTGCAGGCCCCGGTGGTCGCGTCCAGCAGCGGGCACCGGGCCGTGGCCGCGGCCTCCTCGGGATCGCCGCCGGCCCGCTCGGCATCGGCGGCCCTCGCTGCCAGCGCCCCCACAGCAGCCCACTGGGCCGGGGCGAGGAGCGGGCCCAGCCGGGCCGCCTCCAGCGGGTGGACCACCACGTTGCCCCGGCAGCACCCGCAGCACCCCGGCCCAGCGGGGCACGTGGCTGGGCGCCCGCGCGCGCCCAGATCGACCAGCAGCGCCTCGTGCGCCGCCCGGTGGTGCCGCCGCGCCCGGTCCAGCTGGGCCTGATCGTCGTCACCTGCACCTGCACCTGCCGGGTCGTCTTGCATGCCCCGGTGGTAGCCCTGCTGGCAGGCCCGGCAGGGCACCACACATGGGGGTTCTATTGTGCACTATCCATGTTGGCCACGAATGCCGCTAGTTTGGCAGGAGCGATCCGGCTCCGCGCCCGCATCACCCGGGCCAGCGCGGCGCGACCACGTGGTGCACGGAGGCGTGCTGGCGTGGGCCCGCGACGGGGTGCTGGAACTTTCTCGCGAGAAAGACCGCCGGTCCAGTTGCGGCTAACCCTTGTGGGGTTACCATCAGTCCACGGTGGCGGTGAGCCGCCGGTGAACAACCCCAGCAGGAGCAACGACCATGAACGCCATCGAGATCATCAACGCCGCCGTCAGCAACGACCTCCGCAAGGCGATCCGCGCCTGCGCCGACCTCCCTGTGCTGGAGGAAGCCCTCCGCATGGAGGAGGGCAAGCCCGGGCAGGTGGGCGACAAGGGCGGTCCCCGTGCCTCGGTGATCGGTGCCCTGAAGCTGCGCGTGGACACCCTGCGCCTCGTGCCCGGGGCCCCGCAGGAGCTGATCACCATCGCGCCGGCGCAGGCCACCCCGGCCCCGGCCCCGGCCGTGGTCGTGGCCGAGCCTGCGCCGGTGGTGGAGCAGGTGGTGGACAGCCCCGAGCAGCACTGCGCCACCACGCTGATCGCGGCGCTGGCGAAGGGCGACGCCCCCATGCTGGTCACGCTGGTGGGCTTGGTGCGCGCACGCGCCGACTACGACGCGGGCAAGCTGGCCGACGCGCTGGTGGGCGCCTACCGCGCGCAGGCCCCGGGCAACCGCGCCCAGGGGGCCCGCAAGCCTGCCGCCGCGCCCGGCACCGCCAGCGAGCGCAACGTGGCCCGCATCAAGGCAGCCGTTGACGGCGCGCAGGTGGTGGACGGCGCGGTGGTGCTCACAGCCGCCGACATGGAGCGCGCGGGCTTCCCAGCCAGCTGGGTGGCGCACGCCACCTGCTGGTACGGGGCGAGCGCTCAGGCGGGCAACGCGGCGAAGGCCGCAGGCTACACCCCGAAGCATCGCAAGGTGAACGGCCAGCCGCAGGTGGTGCTGGCCCCGGTGGCGGCCGAGTAGGCGGCCCAGCATGACTCAGGGCCCCCGGCGAAAATCCGCACGGGGGCCCGCTGCCGTCCGCGTGGCTAGTCCAGCACGTCGCGCAGGATGTGCCCGGCCAGCGCCAGCGCCTTATCGGCGATGGCCTTCGCCTCGCCCTTGCTGACGCGTACCTTGCCGTCCTCGTCCTTGCGTAGCGCCTTGTCCAGCAGCTGCGCGAACGATGCGGCCTCGGGCGCGAGGGTCACGAGTTCGTCGGGGTCGATGGGCACGCAGGGCTCCAGGTTGCCCACCGCCTGTATGGTCGCCCTGGCCCGGGCGCCACTACGGGAACGCGCCGCGCAGGGCCAGCAGCACCAGTGCCCGCTCGGCCGCCACGTCCGGGGTAGCCCCGCGCCCCTCCACCGGCCCACCCGGCAGGTGCACGCGCACCACCCGGACCACCCCGTCCGGGCCCGCGTCGTGGCTGCTGCCCTCCTCCCGGGCCCACTCGTGCGACAGGCCGGTGGCCAGCAGGCACTGGGTGGCGCTGGCCCGGGACGCGGCCACCCGGGTCCCACCCGGGCCGTGGCTGGCGTGGATGCCGCACAGCCCGGCCAGCCGCAGCTGGCCCACGGCCTCGTCCAGCCCGCGCAGCCGCTGCCCCTGCCCGGCCCCCTGCCACAGCTGCAAGCGCGCCGCCAGCACCAGCCCGCCCGGGCGCACCAGCCGGGCCCCCGAGGCCACGTCAGCAGGATCGCGCCCCCACGCCAGCAGCGCGTCGTGCAGGCCCCGGTCCCACTGCCTCGACAGGCGCGCCCAGTCCACGGCCAGCATCGGGCCGGTGGCCACGTGGTGGACGCCCCGGGCGAACAGCGAGCGCAGGACCGGCGTGGGCGCGTCCCCCAGCCACAGCACCCGCCGCGCGCCGGGCATCCCCAGCAGCTCAGCGCTGAACCACTCGACGTCCCGGGCTTCCATGCTCGCGAGTTGTAGCACCTGCGGCTGGCGGGGCCGCGTGCTACAATCTGGGCAGCAGCCTGGAGCAGTGGTAGCTCGCCGGCCTCATAAGCCGGAGGTCGCTGGTTCAACCCCAGCAGCTGCTACCACCTTCCAGCGGCGCCGGGCGAAACACAGCTTTCCAATTACCCCGGTACGCCCCTCGCGATGGCCCGAGCGTGGCACGCGGGGGGGGGAGGCCAACGGAGTAGGCTGGCCACGAGGCCCGGCGACGGGCCGACTCGCCCAGCCGCCCGGCGACGGGGGTACTGCCGAAGCCCGGGGCCGCGCACGGGCCCCCGGGCTACCCCTGCCCCGCGTCGTCGGTGCCCGTGGCCGCCAGTTGCCTGCCGCCCGGGAAGGGCAGCACGTTGCTGTGGTCCACGTGCTCCCGCAGCGTGGCGAGGATCAGCCCCATCTCCGCGTGATCCTCGGCCAGCGCTCCAAGCACGTCGCCACCGTTCTCGGCCGCCTTCTCCACGCGCACGCTCGTGGCCAGCGGGTTCCCAGTGCCCCCCGCGCCCTGCGCGCCGCCCAGCTCGCGCCGGATGCGGTGGATCACCAGCAGGTCCTGAATGGACACCTTGTACAGCTTGCGGTTGTCCATCAGCTGCTGGGCCAGCCGGGCCTCGGCGGCGTCCAGGATCGTGCGGGTGCGCTTCTGGCTGCGTGCCGCGGCCTCGTCGGCCTCGATCTCGCGGTGGATATCGATGGCCCGCGCCTCGCCCTCTAGCGGTGGCGGTGGTGCCAGCCCCGGGGCCGGGCCTTCCGGCAGCACGTACTGCACCACCATGTACGGCCTGACGACCTCCACCTCCCGGCTGGCGTGCAGCCGGTGATAGGCGGCCACGTAGGCCCGGGCAGCCAGCGTGTCCGCCCCCGCCCCGATGGCCTGCATGCGCTCGTCCCAGTGGAAGATCTTCTTCCAGCCGCGAACGTGCGTCTCCGAGTACTTCAGCGCCCGGGCCGAGGCCCGCAGCGAGCGCCTGCCCGGGGCCTGCATCAGCCACAGCAGGAAGGCCCGGTGCGCCTCCTGCGACTCGCCCGCCTGCTTGGCCAGCTGCGCCTGCCTGTCGATCATCGGAGCCTCCGCGCGCCACCAGCCCGGCGCGCACACGCAGAAGGTAGCACCACGGGCGGGCACCACGCCCGGCAGGGCGCGCGCGTCGCGCTACCATTACCGGGCCGGGGCGGCTGCCCGGGCGACCGCGATCCGTGGTGGCGAGCCAGCCCCGGGGTATGGCGCGGTGGCCGGGCCAGCCGCCACCGGCTGGTCGAGTTTCTTTCGCCTGCTGCAAGAAACTCGTCGCGCGTAACCGCTGCTGGGTTACCATCAGGACGTGGCGCCGGTGTGGCGCTGCACCCCGCCAGCAGGAGCACGACATGCCCGCCCACCTGATCGATGCCTACACCGCCCTGACTACCAAGCTGGGTTTCGGCCTGCACTCGGCTGCCGCGCTGATCGGCGCCGGGGCCACGTGGCCGGTGCTGCACGCGCTGGCGGACGCCGGGCTGGTGCGCATCGTGCGCTTCGACGTCGTGCACGGCAGCAACCGCGCGATGCCCATCTACCGCCTGATGTTCCCGTAGGAGGCACCATGGGAAAGCGAACGATCACCATCCACGCGGGCGAGGCCTCGGCCGCCGCCGAGGGCCGCACCTACCAGCAGCTGGCCGTGCTCGCCGCCAGCGCCGCCGAGGCCAGCGACTACCGGCAGGCCCACGTGCTGGCCATGGCCGCCACGCTGGTGGCCACCACCCCGGCCGAGGCGATCACCGGTGCAGGCTGGGCGCTGGAGCGCGCCGCCGTGTACCAGCCCGACCCGCTGCCACCGGTGCCCGAGGTGCCAGTGGTGCAGCCGCCCGTGCTGCTGGACTGGGGCGTGCCGGTGTACCGCATGGACCGGGCCGGGCGAACGGTGGCAGGCCCCATCTACGGGCCCGGCACCCAGGGCTGCGGGTGGGTGCGGAGCGGGAAGCCCCCGGGCTGGGGGGCATAGTGGACGCCACGCTGCACAGTCCCATCGCCCCGCAGGCCACCGGCGACGCGGCCGTGGACGCGGCCCACCTGGAGATGCGCCAGATGGACGGCGCGTGGCGCGTAGCCCGCGCGGCGGGCCAGCCCGGCGACGTGGTGCGCATGCTGGCCGAGCTGTACGTCGATGCGGCCCACGAGTACCAGCGCCTGCGCTGGGGGCGCGTCCGGTGCCGCGTCCGGGTGGCCGCGCTGCTGCGCTAGGCCATCGTGTTCTCAGTGGCCCAGCGCGATGGCATCTGCCGCGGTGCTGGTGGACGCGGACACGACGTAGACGATGTTCGCCTGCGACTGCGGGGTAACCGCGTCCGTGAACATGAAGATCTCGCGGAGCCTGCATGCAAACTGGTCATTCGGTGCTGCCGCGACAAACCGCAGTCCCATCGGTATACGCGCGTACTCGTTGTCGCGGTTCTTCAGGCCGCTGGCGCTGGGGGCAGTACGCGGGCGGGTCGCTAGCTCGCACCCCAGCAGGGCCGACTGTCCCGGGGTGAAGACCGCGCAGTGGTTTGCCGCTCCGGTAGTCACGTGGTCAAACCACCCGCTCGTCGTGGATGCAGTCCACCACGTGGTGCTAAGCGCGGCTACACTGCCGGATACCGCGAACCCATACACGCGCCCGTCCGACTCCGCCGACGCCGGGCTGGCCGTCTCGGGGTCGCCCGCGCCGCACCAGATCGCGTACACGCCGCCGCTGGCCGTGGACACGAGCAGGATCATCTGCTCCTGAGATTCCCACAGGTAGACGTTTCCCGTGCCCGCCGTGGTGGGCCAGCATCGGACATAGTTAGAGTTGTCGCCGCTGGTGAACGGGCTCGCGGCGTTCCACGTGGCAAAAGCCCCACCATTCTTAGCCATGCTGAACATCAGGATGTTCGCTGCCGCCACGTCGCTGAACGCCATGGTGGGGTTCGGGGTGGGCAGGCTCGCCGCGCCCGCGAGGCAGTACCGGGCGTTCATGGTGTTCGTGGGTGGGAGCGGGTAGGTCGCCTCGGTAGTGCCAGCGTTCTGGTACCGTCGGCCGGTCCACGTCCACGCGCTGCCAGAGCCCTCCACACGGGCGCTCCCGGACGCGTACGTGGTCTTCGTTCCAAGCGTGAACGCCGCGTCCAGCACCGCTGCCACGGTGGCCGAGGCGAAGGACTGCGCGCCGACGTAGCGCCACTGCTGAGTCGTGAGTGACATTAGGCTAGGCTCCCAGCCGAGACGGCGATGGCGCCGGGGATGAACCCGGTCGTGACGTCAGCGCTGACGACGATCCCCAGCGCGAGCGTGACGCCCACGATGGCGCTGCCCACGCGCCGCAGGTACTGGCCTTCGTCCGCCGTGGTCACCTGCGCCACCGGCACCCGGCTGTCGGCCCCCAGCGCGGCGTAGCCGCTGGGCTGCCCCTTCTCCACCGCCAGCTCGTACTGGGTGTGCGGGTCGGCCTGCCCCACGTGGGTGGACACGGCCGCCGAGGCTGTGCCCGCCGGGTCCGCGCCCACGTCGCCGGCCGACAGCGGGTCGCTGCCGCCGGTGGCGTGCGTGCTCGCGTGCGCCACTAGGTCGTCGGCCACCAGCGCCCAGTTGCCGCTGGGGGGCGGGTCGTTCGTGCTGCCCTGGAGCGCCACGTAGGCGGCGCCGCCGTGCCGCACCACCTCGTTCTGCGCGTAGGCTGTCTGGCTGCTCCACGCGCCCTTCCAGACCATGCTCGCGCCCCCGCCGCCCCCGGTGGCCACGATCTCCAGCACCACGCCGCGCCCGGCGTCCTCGGTGACGTTCAGCTGGATGCCGCTGCCAGCGCGGAACTCCACACCTGCGCGCCACAGCACGCGGATCGGCGCGTAGCTCACCACCACCCGGTCCACGTGCAGGTAGTCGGGCATGGGCTGGGCCTCCTGCCCCCCAGCCTACCGCCGCGCGGGGCCCGCGACTACCCGGGCCAGCCGGGCCCGGGTCAGTCCGCCACGCAGTAACCGTCCAGCTCCGCGCTGACGGCCGTGGTGCCGCTGGCCGTGTAGGCCGCGAACCACAGGTCAGTGGCCGCCGGGTACGACTCCCACCCCTCGCCCCGCAGATCGGCCACCGTGGCCAGCAGGGGCCACTCGTGGAGCATGCGCTTGGCCGTGCACGGGGCCGTCACCACGTTCGCGTCGGAGCGCCGCCACAGCCGCACAGTCGCGACCTTGTTCCCCTCGATGGCCACGGAGAGGCGCGCCACGTACAGGGTGTGTCCAGCGGGCACGGTGTACACGCCCACCTGCGACTGCGAGCGCCCGGCCAGCATCCTGATCAGCTCGGTTCCGCCAGTCGTCTCGATGCTGACGTCGCCCGCGTTGTACGGGCTGGTGTAGCTCCCGCAGTCGGTGACATGCGCCTCCAGCAGCCGCAGGAAGGTGCTGCTGCTGGGGCTGCTGGCCGATGCCCCCGCCAGCACCAGCTCCTCGGTGGCCACGCCCAGGTTCCCGTCCAGCCCGGTGACGAGCACCCTGCGCGCGCCAGTGCCCGCCGCCGTGTCGTTCGCGTTGCCTCCAGCCTTCACCCGCACGGCGCTGGGCGCCGTCAGGAAGCCCCCGTACTCGACTGCCCCGGGCGCCCACAGCACCCGCTCGGTGGTGTCCACGCCGGGGTTCCTCCCTCGCACGTGCACGGTGCTGACACCGGGCACGAGGCCCATGGCCACGCGCAGGCGGTAGCCAGTGTCCTGCTGGAGCGCGTTCCTGATCTGCTCGCCGATGGACATGCTGTCGCCCCGGGTGGGCGTAGCCTAGCCCACCAGCCGTTCCACCCGCACGCTGCTGGCCGCCGGGCGGTCGGGGTGGCCCTCCAGCACCGGCACCCCGTCCAGCACCCACTGGCCGTCGCGCCGCTCCCAGCTGGCCGCTTCCTCGGCGGCCCACTCGGCTGCCGTGTAGGCGTAGCCGTCCGCGCTGCCGGGCTCGCTAGGCACCAGCCGCAGCACCACCACGGCCTGGGGGTGTCCGGGCCGGTCAACCACCAGCCGGTGGGTAGGCGCGAAGGGCTCGTGCACGGGCGCTCCCAGCGGGGCGGCTTAGTGCCGCTACGTGATCCGCGTGCACGTGCAGTACCACGCGAACCCCGGCCGCGCTGACGGCAGCCTGTGGTGCGGCTGCCCCGCGGATGCCGCCGTGATCGACCCAGCCGGGGTGGCGGTGTGCGCGCGGTGCAGCACCGACGTGCACCTGCGGGCCTCATGTTTCGCCGGGCCGGGCCGATCAGGTGGGCATGCACGAAGCCCCGCCCCCGGCACCCCCGCAGATGGATCGCAGGCAGCTGGCCGCGCTGCCGCTCGCCCAGCTGGTGGCACTGGCTGACGGCGCTGAGGCCGAGCTGGCCGCCTACTTCGGGGAGTGCCGGGGGCAGGTGGTGGCCGCCAGCGCGCGCGCCGGGCTGCCGCGCTGGCTGCTGGTGGAGCGGGTGCTGCTGGCCCGCAGCGCCCGGCTGGCAACGAGCAGGGCGCGATGACGGTGGCTGCTAGCAACGAGCAGGGCCGGGGTGAGGCTACCAGCCCTCGCAGGCCGCGCAGTACAGGCTGTCGGCCGATGGCAACCCGCATACCACGCAGCGATCGTGAGGGCCCACAGCCCGCAGCGACGGGCGGGGTGACGCCGCCGAGGCCCTCGGCAGCCGGGCCATCGGGACGTTGCACTGCCCCTCCCCCAACAGGTGCGCGTTCGCGCGGAACACCAGCCCGGCATCGTGGAGGCCTCGCGCCACGGCCCTCGCCATGCTGTCCACCAGCGCGTTCGCGCGCTGCTCCCGCGTGGCCACGAACAGGCTCACGTGCCCCTTCACGTGGACCAGTTCCACATCCAGCCCGGCAGCCAGCACCGCCCGCAGCGCCCCGCGCATGTCGGCCACGCAGTCCGGTTGCCGCCGCCCATGCCTGCGCCACGCCCCCGCGTCCAGCCCCAGCGTGGCCCTGGCGTCCGCCAGCCAGCCCAGCGCCCCGGTGGAGTCCATGTGCAGGACCACCCGGGTGGCACCCTGCACCCGGGCCGCCAGCCGCAGGGCGGTGGCCGCCGCCGCGCACTCGGCGCTGGTGGACTGCGTGGCCCACGCCGGGCCGCGCCCCGCCGCGTGCCCCAGCACCTGCCATGTGCTGTCCAGCACCAGCGCCGCCATGCCCGAGCCCCGCCCGTTCAGGCTGGCATCGGACCACGCCAGCAGCACGCCGTCCGGTCCTGCACGCAAGGGCGCGGCCTCCGGGCCCGTTGTAGCCACCCGCCCTGCCCAGGCCCGCGCTACAACCGGCCCGGGGAGGCCCGGTGCGCATCACGCTGGCGGTCGGCGAGCAGGAACACGAGTGCGCGGTGCCGTACCCGGGCGCCCAGCACGTGGTGGTGGAGGGGGCCAGCTGCCCCCGGTGCATCACGTGGCCCGCGCTGGTGCAGGACGGCAGGGTGGTGGCGCTGGCCAGCAGCACGCCGGGCCTGCACAGGGCCTGCATGGCCTTCCCCGGGGCCCAGGTGGTGGGCCCAGGGCCGGGCTCGCCCCTGCACGCTCGGATGCCCCACTACGTCCAGGACAGCGGCGGGTGGCACGGGGAGGCCACCTGCGCGCGGTGCGAGGCCGTGGTGGGAACCATGCGCGTGCACAGCAGCACGATCTTCGGGGCCGAGGAGGAGGCGCGCGTGCTGCGTGGCCCCTGGAGGGTGTTCTAGGCCGCCTACTGCTTGACGGTGGCGGGCCCGGGTGCCTTCTGCTGGGCTGCCTGGATGGCCGCCCGCGCGGCCTCGATGGCCTGCTGGGCCTCGGCGCTGGCGCACGGGGGCGGTGGGGGCGGGCAGGCGCACTCGCACTCGGCCGCCTCGTGGGCCATCGCGGCCCCCGTGGCCAGCCGCAGCGCGGCGGTGGCGCCCGCCACGGCACCGAACAGGGCCATGGCAACGAGCAGGCGGTACTTCATGGCTTGGTTCCCCCGGCGCACAGGTCCAGCGCCCGCTCGCAGGCGCCCATCGCCTCGGCGGTGAGTTCCAGCCGGGCCGTCTTGTCCGCGAGGTCCACGGCGCACTGGGCGGCCTCGGGGGTGGTGACGCGCACGTACCCGCCTGCGGCCCCCGCCAGAACACCGGCCACGGCGACGACGTAGGCGACCTGCTGCGGGGTGGGCTTCACGTTCACGCCCCGGATCGTACCCGCGCCGGCGGTGGTGGACAAGCGGCTGGCACTGGCCGCGCGAGTTTCTTTCGCCTGCTGCAAGAAACTCGTCGCGCGTAACCGCTGCTGGGTTACCATCAGGACGTGGCGAGGGTGGCTCGCCGCGCAAACGCAAGCAGGAGTAAACGCCATGACCGAAGCCGAGATCGCCCAGCTGGCCCGCCTCCGCAGCCTGTACGGCGCGGTGCCCGTGTACCGCGTGACCACCGAGTTCACGGGTGGTGCGCTGGCAGGCATCACGCACAGCGGGCTCACCACCGTGGCCCGCGTGGTGGGGCACGTGGGGCGCCCCACAGGTGGCAGCCCCTACCGCATCACCAGCTGCGTGCAGGTGGCCGCGTGATCCGCCGCCCGGTGGCCACCGCCACCTTTCACCCGGACGGGTCGGTCACGGTGTCCTGCCTCGCCTCCATGGCACTGGTGGATGCGCGCGAGGCCGGACGGCTGCGCGCCCGGGCCCACCGGTGCGGCCACCGCAACCGCGCCCGCACCGCCGCCCTGCTGGCCGAGGCGGACGCGCTGCGAGCTGGTGCCCGCCAGATGCTGGCCGCGTGGCGCGTGATGGAGGCCGAGGCTGCCGAGCGGACGGCCGCGCTGCTGCGCACGGGGGCACGGTGAGCGCCCCCGCGATCCTGCCCGCCAGCGCCGAGCCCCGCGCGCTGGCCGTGTACGAGGCCGTGCTGGCGTGCAGCTGCGGCTCGCACCTGCGCCAGTGGCTGCGCCCCGATCCTGCCCGGCCGGGGTGGTGGCACGCCGCGTGCGTGCGCTGCTGCGAGCCGTACTACTGGCGCCCGGCCTAGCCCGGCTTCCGGGCCACCCAGTGGGTGCCGTGCAGGGCCACCTGCACGCCCTCGCGCGCCGCGAAGTCCACCACGGCCGCCACCACGCCGGGCCAGTGGGCCGCGTCGTGGTCGTCGCCCAGCAGCACGCCACCCGGCTCCAGCAGTGCCCAGTAGGCCGCCACGTCGGCCGCCACGTCCGCCTCCTCGTGGCTGCCGTCCACGTACACCAGCCCCGGGCGCAGGCCTCGCCGCGCCAGCCAGCGGGCCGCGTTCGCGCTGGTCTGCGGGCATGGCACCACCACGTGCTGGAGGCCGCGGTGCACCACGTTGGAGAGGAAGCGGTAGTACACGCTCGGGTAGCCGTTCACGGGGTCCAGCCAGCCCGCGCGCACCGGGTCCTCCATGAACTCCAGCGAGCCCAGCCACGTGTCCACGCACAGCAGCACGCCGCCCCACTCGGCCAGCACCCCCGCCATGGTCAGCGCGGACTGGCCCTTCCACGTGCCCACCTCCACCACCAGCTCGGGGCGGCGCTCGCGCAGCAGCTGGCCGAAGATCTCTGCGGTGCCGTTCCAGCCCTGCTCGTCGGGCTCGCGCGGCACCAGCCCCGCGTAGGGGTCACGCCCGTGGTGCAGCTGGGCCAGCAGCTCGGCGTGGCGCGACTGTGGCACCCACAGCCTGGGCCACAGGCGCTCCATCACCCACGGCCCGCTGGGTAGCGTGCACACCTGCTCCAGCAGGCGCTGGTAGAACTCGCGGGGGCGCGACAGGATCGTGCGGCCGTCCACGAGGAACTGGGCGCCGGGCACCGTGACCCACCGGCGCGGCACATCGTGCGCCCCCAGCCACTCGCGCAGGCACCGCGCCAGCGGCAGCCCAGGGTGGTTCGGGCGCCCCTCCTCGTCCTCGTCCAGCCGGTGGCCACCCAGCGGCACGTAGCCACCCACCTGCCGCAGCTGGTCCCACCGGAACGCATGCGGCCACGGGTCGCCCTGCACGAATGCGTAGGTGGTGCCCGGGTCGATCTCCTGCGTGGCCATGAACCACAGGTACGACCCGGCCTCGCGTCCCACGTTGGGCAGCTCGCGCCCCTTCTGCACCACCCGCACGGGCCACGGGCTGCCGCCCAGCCACTCCACCGGCTCCTGGTACCTCGCCACCACCAGCAGGCTGTTCATGCCCGGCACGCTAGCATGGCGCGCGGGAGGTCCAGGTGCAGGTAGAACCCGACGTGCTGGTGGCCGGGGCCGGGCCGGTGGGGTGCGTGGTGGCCGAGCGGTGCGCCTCGGCGGGGCTGCGGGTGCTGGTGCTGGACCGCCGCCTGCACGTGGCCGGGAACTGCCACGACGCGCGCCGCGACGGGGTGCTGGTGCACCAGTACGGCCCCCACTACTTCCGCACCGGCTCGGCCGCGCTGCTGGCCTACCTGTCCAGGTTCACCGCGTGGCTGCCCGGCCGGTACTACGTGCGCGCCTCCTACCGGGGTGAGCTGTACCCGCTGCCGGTGTGCAGGCGCACGCTGGAACAGTTCTTCGGCGTCCAGCTGCACACTGACGCCGACGCAGAGGCCGTGCTGGCCGCCGTGCGGGTGCCGATCGCCGAGCCCGTGAACGCCGAGGAGTACGCGCTGTCCAGGGTGGGGCGCGACCTATACCGGGCCTTCATCGAGGGGTACACTTACAAGCAGTGGGGCATCCACCCCAGCAAGCTGGAACCGTGGCTGCTGGGGCGGCTACCCGTGCGCACTGGCACCGACGAGCGGTACGTGGACGCCCGGCACCAGTGCATGCCCGCCGCCGGGTACACCGCCATGTTCAGCGCCATGCTGGCCCACCCGCTGGTGGAGGTGGTGCTGGGCGTGGACTACCACGAGGCCCGGGCCCACCTGCGCCCCCGCGTGGGCACGGTGTACACCGGCGCGCTGGACGAGTACTTCGACCACCAGCTGGGCCCGCTGCCATGGCGCTCGCTGCGCTTCGAGTGGGCGACGCACGAGGCCGAGTACCGGCTGCCCTGCGTGCAGGTGAACTACCCCGGCTTGCACGTGCGCTTCACCCGGCAGGTTGAGGCGAAGCACGTCACCGGGCAGCGAAGCCAGAACACCGTGGTGTGCACCGAGTACCCCAGCGCCACGGGCGAGCCGTACTACCCGGTGCCCGAGGCCAGCGCGCGCCAGCTGGCCGGGCAGTACGCCGCCATGGCCGCCGCCGAGCGGCAGCGCGCCCGGGTGTGGTTCGCCGGGCGGCTGGCCGAGTACCAGTACATGAACACCGACGGGGCCCTGCTGCGGGGGCTGGCCGTGGCCACCGAGGTCACCAGCACCGCGCAGCGCGACCGCGAGGCCGGGCTGGGGGCGCTGGACTAGCCCTGCTGGGACTGCGCTCGCACCACCTGCCAGTCCCCGGCCGCCACCCCGCACAAGTCTGACAGGCCCACGCAGCCGTCCCCGCACAGGTGCAGGGCCAGTAGTGGGTCGGCACCCTCGGCGCCCCTGATCGCTAGGTGCGCGTCGATGAAGGAATCACCAGGGCCCTCCCGCGTGGCGGCTGCCCACAGCCTGCCGCACAGCCTGCACCGGTACACTGGGGCGCGCGGGGTGGACACGGCCCTACCACCTGCGCCCGGGCGAGCGCCACCGTGGACCGCAGCGCCCGTCGCTCCGTCGGGCCGCGCGGTTCTGCCTGGGCATGCTGGGCTCGGCCTCGGCGCGCAGCGCGTCCATGAACTCGTCCAGCTGCGCATCGATGGGCTGGCGCGCGGCGCCCAGCCGTAAATGGGCCTCCAGAAGCCGGTCCTGAGCGGCGCGCCGCTCCTCCGGGGTGGGGCTGGTGGGGCCATCCACCCACGGGGGTCCACCAAGCAGCTGGACATCCGCGTGGCGCTCGTGCATGGCCACGCGCCCGTCCTCGCCCACGATCACCACCACGTCGCGCACGGCTAGGCCGCCTCGCCGGCGGGCCACGGGTGCAGCCGCAGCAGGGCGGCGCGCAGGGCCACGGGGTCGTCTGCCAGCGCCCGCCACCTCGCGCAGATGGAGTCCTGCGCCCGGTCGTTCTCAGGGGATGCTGGCACCAGCAGCGTGTACGCGCCCTCGGTACGGATGCCCCAGCGCACCCAGTAGTCGCGCGTCCCCGGGCTGGTGAGGTCGGCCAGCTCGTGGGGCTCGCCTTCCGTGAAGCCGAACACCACGGCGCGTTCCAGCACGGACTCCAGCAACGGGGGCCAGTCAATAGGCAGGGTGGTGGCGTCGTTCACGGTGCCCCCCAGTCCACCCGCAAGGTGCCCACCAGCAGTTCCACCAGCACGGTGCCCCGGGCCCGCGTGCCCCCGGCCTTCACGCCCACCGCCCACTGCCAGCCGCCGCCGAAGCGGCCCATCCAGTTGCTAGCCGAGCGCACCTCCACCTGCGCGATCAGCCCAGCACGCCCCCATGATCGGCGCCGAGCGTGGCCGCCTGTCAGGCCGCCCAGCCGCACGCGCGGCAGCACCAAGTCCAGCAGGCGCGCGATCATGGATCGCCCCACTCGTCCGGGCTGGGTGGCCGGGCACCCACGCGTCCAGTGGACACCGCCAACGGCGCACCGGCCAGCAGGGCGCGCGCGTGCTGCTGCGCCGCCTTGTCCTCGTCGTTCAGCCGCATCACCTCGGCCACCTGAGGCGGTTCGGGCCGCAGCTCCACCGCGACCATGCCGGGCTCGGCTGCCCACGCCGCCGCCACCGTGCTGGGCACGGCCAGCCGATTGCCCTGCTCGTCGTAGGCCCGCACCTCGCCGCGCAGGTGCCTCACTGTAAACGCCGGGATCATGCAACCTCCGGGCCAGTTGTAGCCACGTGATCCGCCGGGGGCGGCTGGCCCGCGCCAGCTGGTGCTACCAGCGCCCTGCGCCCCAGCTCGGCAGCGCGGGCACCCTGACAGCGCGCCAGCAGGCGCCGCGCGCGGCCCTCCAGCAACCGCAGGCAGTGCAGGCAGGTGACGTCCTCAACGTCGGCGTCCATCAGGTGGCGCTGCACCTCGTGCAGCCCGCACAGGGTGGTCGCTGGGTCGCGCGGGTAGTGGCGCTGGCGCACCGGGCTACCCGGGGCCCAGCTTGCCGGTCTGTGCGTGCGCCCAGCCGCAGATACCGGTGGGGTCCGGCTTCCCGTGCGCCATGCACCGCCGGGTGTTTGGCCCCGGCCCGTCCACCACGTCGTGGCTCGCCCCGTGGCCCCGCAGGTACTCGACTGCGCAGACCAGCCGGTAGGCGCCACCACCCGGAGGTGCCTCCCAGCACTGCACGTGCACCCCATCCAGCTCCGGGCCACCAGCCGCGAGCATCTGTTCCACCTGCGCCTGCGCGGCTGCCGGGTCGTGGTGCACCCCCGCCGGTGCGCTGAACTCGGACTCCTCCACCGGCAGCACCACGTAGATGGCCGGGCCCACGACTACGTGCCCTCCCCGCCCCACACCGGGCGGTACGGCTCGAAGCCAGGGCGCTCGTGGCGGGGATCGGGCCCGTAGCCGCGCGCGTGCGCCGCCATGCGCCTGTACCACAGCGCCTTCTCCGCGTCGCCGCCGGGATCGCCCTTGGCTCCGGCCCGCGCCTCGTACTTCATGGCCGTGGCCTCGCAGTGGTACGCGAACAGGGCGTCGGCCAGCTGGCGGGCCGCGTCTCCATCGTCGTCATGCAGGTGGCGCCGGGCCAGCTGGTGGGCCCGGTCGCGCATCACGTCGATGGCCTCCCGGCCGGTGCGCGTGTACCGGGCCGGGGGGCGGTCGAAGCCCGCCGAGGTGTCCTGGGCCAGTGGGGCGGGCCGGGCCACGCGCTGCTCGGCGTTCATGGCTTCCCGCTGGCCGTCCAGCACCCGCTGCACGTGGGCCATGCCCAGCGCCTCGCACGCCGCCAGCACCCGCTGCTCGTGGTCGCGCTCGTACCCCACGTCGCTGGGGTGCGGCTCCGACTGGCCCAGCGCGGCGGCCACCTGCCGGGCCGCCCTGTTGTCCTGCGTGTACAGCACCTCCTTGTCCCCGGTGCCCACGGCCCACGCGCCGCCCACGGGGTTCACCACCAGCTGGGGCCACGTGGTGGCCGCGTACCACCAGTTCCCGCCCGGTTGCTGGGCCGCGCCCCCGGAGGCTGGCCCCTGATCGCCGCCGTGCTTGCGCAGGTGCGCGCAGCCACTCCAGTGCGCCACGTGGTGCGCCACGCCGCAGTCGCACCGGCCTGCCAGCGCGCGCACGCTGGCCACAAGGGCCTCCCAGCTGGGCAGCGCGCTAGTGTCCTGCCCGAGCGCCCGGGCGATGTCCTCGCGGCACCGGACGAAGCGGGCAGCCCCGCCGTCCACGCGGCCCTCCTCGTACTCGTGGGGGTACGACGTGGCAGCAGGCACCGGCTTGGCCAGCACCCCGGCCACGAGGTCGCCCACCACCACGTGCAGTTCCGTCCCGGACTTGTACTGGCCAAGCACCGGGGCCAGCGCCTGCTGCACGCGCTCGTGCTCGCCCATCTGGCCTCGCAGGGCGCCGAGCAGGGTGATCAGGTGCTCGTCACCGGCGGTCCACGCGGTGCGCTGGAAGCGATGTTCCCGCAACACCGTGTCGATCCACTCCACCGAGGCGGGCGGGTAGGCGTCCACCGGCGTCACTGGCTCGGGGGCGAGGATCGGCGGCTCCACCACGTCCAGGGGGGCACCCCATAGCTCGGCGAACTTGGCATGCAGGTGGTGGTACACGTTGACCCCGGCGCCGGGGGCCACCACCCCGCGCTCCACGCTGCCGTCCTTGCAGCGGATCGCCCAGCAGGCGCCCCCGTCCAGCAGCCCCCTGCTGATCCCCACCACGATCTCGCGTTGCTCGCCGTCTACCTCCAGCGCCCACGGGCACAGGATCGACTCGGTGAAGGTGTTTCTCGGCATGCGGTGCTCCAGCGTGCCGCCGTTGTAGCCGCCAGCGGGCCACCGGGTGCGCGGTCGGACTGCGGGGCGAGCAAGCTGGGCAAGCGCCGGGGCACCGCGTAGCGAGTGCGCAAGCGGGGCAAAAACTGCGCACCGGGTGGCGTCGACTGCGCACCCGAAGGGGGGCCGAGGCCAGCCCGTGCGCACCCGGGTGGGCCCCTTCCTCCCCCGCCGTCGCCACCCGCCCGCGCATTATCGCCATTCAACCTGCGCACCCGCAGACCGCGCAACGCTGCGAAGTAGTGCGCACCCCGGGCCCCGCGCACGTGCCCCCTCGCGGCAGGTGGCGCGCCGCAGAAAGTTCATATCAGGTGCAGAAACATCGTTGCGTCCTGCGCGGGTGCCGCACCTGCGCGCCCTGCACCACTGGGTGACGAGGCCCTGGTGCAGCCGCCAGTACGTGGCCGCACGCAGGGGCAGCGTGGGCGGGCCAGCGATGAAGCCAGGGGGCAAGGTGTCCATCACCATTTCTCGTTCGGGTCGTAGGGCGGTGGGGGCGCCTGCGGGGCCTGCGCGCCGTCCCGCAGGGCCTGCGCGCCGTCCCGCGGGTGGCCGGGCTGCTCGAAGAACAGGGTGGGGGCCCGGTCGGTGTGCAGCCACACCCGCAGCAGGGACAGCAGCTCACGCTTCCGATCCGAGCCCAGGGCCGCCTGCAAGGCGATCCGCTCGGCGGGGGACAGGTCGCGATCGGCCCGCAGGTACACGTGCCGCCGCGGGAGCCCCGACTTGCTGGGGGACACGTGGTCCACCACCAGCTGCACGCCCACCCCGCGGGCCACCTCCACCATCCCCATCAGCCAGAGGTAGTCGGCCTCGGTGTCGATGTCTACGAACACGTCCCGGGGGGCGGGCAGCACGATCACCAGCCCCAGGTCTGCCGCCACCTTGCCGGGATCGTCCTCCAGGTGGCTGCCCTTCTCCTGCGCCGTCACGAGGCCACCGCCACCGGGTGGCGCAGCCGCTCGGCGTGCAGGCGGTCGGCCCCGGACGCCGCTGGCCTGTGCAGCAGGGCATCCTGCACCACCAGCGCCTCGCCCACCCCCGTGGTGTACGCCACCAGCGCGTGGTCCAGCGCGGGCGCGTCCAGTACCACCCGGTGCGTCAGCAGCAGCCCGGCACCATCGTCGGTGGCCGGGCACCGCAGGCGCAGGCGCGCGTACAGCGCGGCCTGCACGTCGTCGTGGGCCCGGCGCAGGACCATGTCGCACTCGATGCAGACGGCCAGCACGCCGCGCCCGTGGCTCGTGTCCGAGCCGCAGATGGCGCACGGGTTCACGGCCTCACCCAGCGCACGAGGTCCAGCCCCGTCTTGCCCGGCACCATCGGGAAACGGGCCCGCTTCAGCGCGGCCATCACGGCCCCCGCGGGCGAGCGCGGGGCCATGCCTACCGGGCACGAACCACCCTGATCGATTCCAGCGAACAGCACCGCCTCGTGCCAGTCGCCGTCCACGTCCACGTGGACCCGGATCGCCACCAGCGTGGCCGTCCCCTTGTCGCCGGGCACCGGCCCGTCCTGGATGGCGGCCACCAGCGGGATCTCCCCCTCCACCAGCGACGTGGCCCACGGGCACGTGCGCCAGCTGCTGCCCGGGAAGGCAGCCGACAGGGCGGTGACCGCCTCGCCGTGCCACGCCGGGGCGCACGACACGCAGGCCCCGCCCTCGCAGTCGCAGTCGCAGTCGTCGTGATCGCGCGCCATGTAGCTACTCCATCCAGCAGTTGCCCAGCACCGGGCCGCCCCCGTCGCAGTCGTTGCTGCCACGCGGCGCAGCCGGGCCGGGTGCCGTGGTTGTAGCCGCCGGGATCGAGGACACCCGGGCGCCCAGCGCCACCCTGCACCCCGCTAGGTCCGCGCGGTCGCGCGCCACCTGCTGCCCCGTGTACCAGCGCAGCGCGGCCGACAGCAGGAGGGCCGCCACCACGGCCAGCAGCACCACCACCGGCGGGCCGCCGCCGCCATCATCGCCCCGGTGCTGGCTGCTGCGGTGCCCCATGCGCGATCGTAGCCGCCCCGGGGCCGGGCTTCATGCTTCCGGCAGCAGGTCTACCAGTTCATCCCACCGCATCCACCGCCTGCGCGGGGCCAGCGGCCCCACCCGCACCCGGTGCCCCTCGTGGTGCCACGCCGCCGCGATCCTCCGGGCCGCGCACTCGGCCAGCTGCGGGTCCACGGCCTCGGCCACTACCTGCTGGCCGTCCCCCCGGTACACCTGCCACCGGCATGATCCCTGCTTGCTCGCCACCGCCCCCGGCTAACCGGGGCCTACTCGCGCCACCTGTACCCCATGGACAGCCGCGCGCAGCCAGGGTCTGGTTGCCACGCCGTCACCTTGTACCCCAGCACCTCGGCCCACTGCCGGGCCCGCTCCCTGGACACCCCCAGCTCGCGGGCCAGTTCCGCCAGCGGGCGGTTCGCGCGCAGCCCGTCCAGCAGGCGCTCCAGCGCGTCCACGCCGTGCTTCTTGATGATGTTGGCCGCCACCACCTCCCCCGGCGTCACTGGACCGCCCCTGGTGCCGCCGGTGCCGCCAGCCGCTCCAGCTCAGCCCGCAGCGCGTTCTCCCGCAGCACCAGCCGGTACACCTCGGCGTAGGGTGCCCCGCGCCTGTCGGCCGCGTCCAGCGCCCTGCCCGCGTGCTCCAGCTGGGCCCGCAGCTGGGCCTCCATCGCCGTGGCCGGGGCCACTACCAGCCCTCCACGATGCAGGCGAGCCCCAGTCGTTCCACGGGCACGGCGCGCTTCGGCACGTGGCCCTCCCGCTTGCAGTGGCGCATGCCGCAGCTGCTGGTCCCATCGCCGTGGCAGATGTCCGCGAGGGCGGCCCACGCGCCCGCGTACTCCAGCCGCCCGCCGGGCAGCCGCACCACCTCGGCGCGCCGTACCGGCCCCAGCAGGATCGGTTCGCCCTCGGCGTCGGCGAACACCGGCGCGTCCTGCGGCATCTGGAGCAGCGCCTGCACCAGCTCGCTCACCGTGCGGGGGGCGCCCGTCACCGGGGCACCGGCTGCGCCGCCAGCTGGGCCCGCACCTCGGCCTCCACCGGGCCGGGCAGCATCCACAGGCCCTGTCGCATCCCGGGGTACTGCTGCACCGTGCAGGGCACGGGCCGGGACAGCGGGCGCACGTCGCGCAGGCGGAAACGGTACGAGTTGTCGTCCTCCCACGGGCCCAGCGTGGCCCTGGCGTGGATCGTCACCGGGCCCAGGCAGCAGTCCAACACGGCCACCGCCACCACCGACTGCGCCGGGTAGTGGTCACGCGTCAGCAGGTGGTAGTCGGGGCCCGCGCCGTGACCTATGGCGGGCCTGCGCGGGCCGCGGAAGTCGGTGTGCACCACCACCCCCGCCCGCCCGGCCGCGTCCGCCACCGCGCCCATGCCCCACAACGCCGCCGCCCACCCGGGGCGCCCACCGAGGTGCGCGCCGCCGTGGATGGCGAACTCCATCCCCGGGTGGAGCCCGTAGTGGCTGGCTGGCCGGGGGCGGTTCTCCACCCGCTTGCCCAGCACCTGCACGGCCCACGCCCACTCGGGCCACAGCGTGAGGCTGCGCACGGGGCTACCGGACCGGCGCCGGGCGGTCGCTGCCCGGGGTCTTGCCGTTGTCCAGCACCACCCGGGCCATGCCCGCGACCCGCGTGCACCGCTGCACGTCGAACCAGCTGCCCTCGCCCGGCTTGCCGTCCTTCGCCTGGGCCGCCAGCAGCAGCTGGTCGCAGCCCGTCAGGTAATACACGTGCCCCGTGCAGACCCCCTCGAAGCCCGTGATCTTGTCCGCGTAGGTGTACCCGAGGAAGTCGTCTTCGCCCTGTGCCATGTCGTGCTCCCGCCGCTCGGCCCAGCGTGGCGCTGGTTCACCGGGGCCACCGGTTGTAGCCGCCGCGCCCCGCCAGCCGGGGGTCCAGCCTCGCGCACCGGTGGCAGTACCGCCGCCCCTCCGACCGGCACGCCCCGGTCGCCGGGCCGGGCTGGTAGGCCGGGCACCGCGACGGGGCCCCCGGGGCCTGCGCGGCCACCCCGGTGCGCAGGTAGGCCAGCAGC
>SXGT01338353.1_pt1 | contig 26524 bp, 19 predicted proteins | sample 3176221 | NCBI WGS metagenome assembly SXGT01 (sample SAMN11356862, study PRJNA531348) | freshwater metagenome | isolation source: freshwater sample F1-120 | place: China: Fuxian Lake, Yuxi | collected 2017-12-25
GAGCAGCGCGCTCTGGACCTTGGCGGGTGCGCGGTAGATTTCGTCGGCGAGGACGAGGTGCGCGAAGATGGGGCCGAAGCGCGTGGTGAAGCCGCCGGACTGCGGGTTGTAAATCTGCGTGCCGATGACGTCGGCGGGCAGCATGTCCGGCGTGAACTGGAGCCGGGAGAACTTCACGGCGAGGCAGGACGCGAGGGATTTCACCGAGAGCGTCTTGGCGAGGCCGGGCACGCCTTCGAGCAGGACGTGGCCGTTCGCGAGCAGGCCGATGGTGAGGCGCTCGACGAGGTATTTCTGGCCGACCACGACCTTGTTCAGCTCGGCGAAGAGCGTGGGGACGAAGGCGGCGGCCTTTTGGACTTCTTCGTTGATGGCGGCGATACCGGTGTTCATGTCGGGCGGATGTTACGCGGCAAGAGACAGCGGCGGAAGCCTGCGCGTTCGGAAAAACTTCCTTCCGACTTGGCTGGGCTAGAGCCGCGCCGTGGCCTTTGAAGTTGAATCCTCTCCCCGCGCTGGCCTTCTATCTTCTGCGTCCATGAACCACCAGCGCTTAACCCTGCTCGGCTCGCTCGCCCTCGCCGCGCTGTGCGCGATCAGCAGCACAGCGGCGGAGTCGAAGGCTCTGGCGAAGAAGGCTGCGCCGCAAATCCCGTGGTCCTTCCTTCCACTTCGCGAGTCGCCGCCGCCCAAAGTCCGCAACGCCAGGTGGCCGCAAACGCAGCTCGACCACTTCCTCCTCGCGAAGATGGAAAAGGCCGGCGTGAAGCCGGCCGCCACCGCCGACCCGCGCGCCTTGATTCGTCGCTTGCACTTCGACCTCACCGGCCTGCCGCCCAGCCCCGAAGAGGTTGAGGCGTTCGTCCGCAACTTCTCACCTTCGCACTCTCCCACTTTCTCACCTGCTAGCGGTGCAGGTGGGAAAGTGAGCATGCGAGAGAGTGAGCAACGCGCAGTCGCCGCCGCAGTCGAACGCCTCCTCGCCTCTCCCGCCTACGGCGAACGCTACGCCCGCTACTGGCTCGACCTCGCGCGCTACGTGGACGAAACCGCCTCGTGGCTCGAGAAGACCAGCGGCGCCCATCTCTACCGCGACTGGGTCATCAAAGCCTTCAACGACGACCTGCCCTACGACCAGTTCGTCATGCGGCAAATTGCCACCGACCAGATGGGCCTCCCGCCCGCGGACCGCCCCGCGCTCGCCTTCCTCGGCCTCGCGCCGACTTACTGGAAGGAACTCCAGCTCCCGCCCGACATCATCAAAGGCACCGTCGCCGACGAATGGGAGGAGCACGTGGACACCCTCAGCCGCACCTTCCTCGGCCTCACGCTCGCCTGCGCCCGCTGCCACGACCACAAGTCCGACCCCATCACCGCCGCCGACTACTACGGCATCGCCGGCGTCTTCGCCAGCGTGCGCCACGCCGAGGTGCCGACGATGGGCGACCAGTTCTGGCTGCCGGTGAAGAAGGCCCGCGAGTCCGTCTCCGCGCTGGAGAAGGAACGCGACGAGTTGAAGAAGAAAAAGCCCGCGCCCGCCGACCTCACCAACCAAGTCGCCGTCATCGAGCAGAAAATCGCCGGCCTCAAGACCAACACGCCGCACTTCAACATGCCGATGGCCACCGCCGTCGAGGACGCCGCCCTCTTCGTCATCCCCGCCGCGAACAACAAGGGCACCGTGCTCGACTTCAAGCCCGGCCAGGCCCGCGACCTTGAGCTGATGAAGCGCGGCGACCCGAACAACACCGGCGCCGTCGTCCCGCGCCGTTTCCTCTCCGCCTTCCCCGCCAAGGACGGCCAGCCCCGCCGCTTCACCACCGGCAGCGGACGCCTCGAACTCGCCCAAGCCATCGTGCAGGAAGCCGCCCCGCTCACCGCCCGCGTCATCGTGAACCGCATCTGGAAACACCACTTCGGCCGCGGCATCGTGGACACGCCCAGCGAGTTCGGCCCCAGCGGCGAAGCGCCTTCGCACCCCGAGCTGCTCGACGACCTCACCGCGCGCTTCATCAAAAACGGCTGGTCCATCAAGTGGCTGCACCGCGAAATCCTCCTCTCCGCCGCGTGGCAGCAAAGCTCGCTCGCGCCCGACTCCGAGAAGCGCGACCCGGAGAACAAGCTCTTCGCTCGCATGCCCCGCCGCCGACTCGACTTCGAGGCGTGGCGCGACACCACCCTCGCCGCCGCCGGCACGCTGGACCGCAGCTTCGGCGGCGTCGCCACGGCGCTCACGTCGGAGAAGAACCTCCGCCGCACGCTCTACGGCACCGTGAACCGCCACGAGCTGGAGCCGATGCTGCGCATCCATGACTTCCCCGACCCCGCCGCCCACAGCGCGTCGCGCACCGAGACCGCCACCGCGCTGCAAATGCTCTTCTCGCTGAACAGCCCCTTCCTCCTCGCCCAAGCCGACGCCTTCGCCGCGCGCCTGGAAAAGGAAGCCGGCCCCGCCCTGAACGACCGCGTCACCCGCGCCCACGCCATCCTCTTCCAACGTCCCGCGACCGCGAAGGAACTCGCCCTGGCCACCCGCTTCCTCACCGGCCGCGAGACCGACAAGAGGGCCTGGTCCGAATACGCCCAAGCCCTGCTCGCCAGCAACGAAACGCAGTTTGTGGATTGATATGAACGCAATTCTCCCCCTCTCCCGCCGCGCCGCCATCGCCCGCTTCGGTGGCGGCCTCGGCACGTTGGGCTTGCTCGCCTCGCTGCCGGGCGTGGCATCGGCGCTGCCGAATGCCGCGTCGCCCATGCGGGCCTTGCCGCACTTCCGTCCGCGCGCGAAGCGGGTCATCCACCTGTTCATGAACGGCGGGCCGTTCGGCCCGGACTTCTTCGACCCCAAGCCGGACCTGACCAAGTTCGCCGGGCAGCGGCCCGAGGGCGCGGACTTGCGCACGGAGCGGCCCACGGGCGGATTGCTGCCGGTGCCGTTCAAGTTCAGCAACCACGGCAAGTCCGGCCTGCCCGTCAGCGACCTGCTCCCGTTCACCGCGCAGTTCGCCGACGACCTCTGCGTGCTCCGCAGCGTCCACACGGACAATCCGAACCACGGCCCCGCGTTGCTCCTGATGAACAACGGCACGATGACGCCGCGCGTTCCGGCGATGGGCTCGTGGTGCAGCTACGGCCTCGGCTCGGAGAACGCCAACCTCCCGAGTTACGTGGTGCTCTGCCCCGGCCGGCCGGTGCGGTTTTCCATCCTGTGGACGAGCGCGTTCCTGCCGTCGCAGCACGGCGGCAGCTACATCAACCACTCGAACCTCGACCCGAAGGCGATGATTCCGTGGCTGCACAATCCGCGCACGCCGGCGGACGCGCAGCGCAAGCAGCTCGACCTGCTGGCCGAGATGAACCGCGAGCATCTCGCCACGCGCGGCGGCGTGGACGCGGCGTTGCAGGGACGCATCGAGGCGATGGAGACGGCCTACCGGATGCAGTTCGCGGCGACGGACGCCTTCGACATCGCGCGCGAGCCGGCGGCGGTGCGCGAGACTTACGGCAAGGGGCACTTCGCGAACGGCTGCCTCATGGCGCGGCGGCTGGCGGAGCGCGGCGTGCGCTTCATCCAAGTCTATTACGGCAACAGCCAGCCGTGGGACACGCACTCAAATCACGACCCGCAGACACGCACGCTGGCCAAGGATATTGACCAGCCCATCGCCGCACTGCTCGGTGACTTGAAGCAACGCGGCCTGCTCGAAGACACGCTGGTCGTCTGGGGCGGCGAGTTCGGTCGCACACCGGTGAGCGAGAACGGCAACGGCCGCGACCACAACCCGCACGGCTTCTGCATGTTCCTCGCCGGCGGCGGTGCGAAAGGCGGAATGAGCTACGGCGAGACGGACAACTTCGGCTTCAAGGCCGTCGAGAACCGCATGCACATCCACGACCTGCACGCGACGCTGCTGCACCTGCTCGGCGTGGACCACGAGCGCCTGACCTTCCGCTACGCCGGCCGCGACTTCCGGCTGACGGATGTGCACGGAAATGTGGCGCGGGAGATTCTGGCCTGACGCTCACTTCTCGGGCAGGCTCGCAGCGAATGGCAGCGATAGAAGTTCACGGCCTGACGAAGGCTTTCCGCACCTACAAGAAGCAGCCCGGCTTTCGCGGGGCGGTGCGCGGGCTGTTCAAGCGCGAGTATGAGCAGACGCTCGCGGCGCGCGAGGTGAGCTTCAAGGTCGAGGAGGGCGAACTGGTCGGATTCCTGGGGCCGAACGGCGCGGGCAAGACCACGACACTCAAGATGCTCGCGGGCCTGCTCTATCCCACCAGCGGCACGGCGAAGGTGCTGGGCTACGTGCCGTGGGAGCGTGCAGACGGCTATCGCCGACAGTTCGCGCTGCTGCTCGGGCAGAAGAACCAGTTGTGGTGGGACTTGCCCGCGCGCGAGTCGCTCGAATTGAACGCGAAAATTTACGGCATCGAGCGCGCCGTGTTTGAGCGCACCGTCAGTGAGTTGACCGAACTGCTGGATGTCAAAGACAAGCTCAACGTCATGGTGCGCGAGCTGTCGCTGGGCGAGCGGATGAAGATGGAGCTGACCGCCGCGTTGCTGCATCAACCCAAGGTGCTATACCTCGACGAGCCGACGATCGGCCTCGACGTGGTCTCGCAGAAGAAAGTCCGCGAGTTTCTTCGTCACCACAACGCCACGCGCAAGACGACGATCCTGCTCACGAGCCATTACATGACGGACATCCAGGAGCTGTGCCAGCGCGTCATCATTATAGACAAGGGCACGATCTTCTTCGATGGCCGGCTGAGTGAGGTGATTGACCGCTTCGCCGACTTCAAGCTCGTGACCATCGAGTGCGAGCCAGGGCCGGAGCGCTCGGCGGAGTCGCTGGCGCAGTATGGCGAGGTGGTCGAGCGCGCACCCGGCACGGTGAAACTCAAGGTGAAGCGCGACCGCGTGGTGCCGGTGTGCAAGGCGCTCTTCGACGCGCTGCCGGTGCGCGACATAGATATCCAGGAGGTGCCGATCGAGGACATCATCCGGGAGTTGTTTGCGCGGAAAGCCGGCTAGTCGCAGGGCGCGAAAGGCTCGCGGTTTTTTCCGATTGCACGGCCAAGTGCCACCGCTAGATTGCACAATGTGAACGGCCTTCTGGAACTCTTCCAATCGCGCGGCAGCAGCGAGGGAGCCGGAGCCGCTCAAGGGAGTGGTTACCTCGTTCTCGCCCTGCTGGGACTGCTCTTCCTGATTCTCGCCGTCGGTGCCTTGTTCGTCTGGATGGCGACGCGTCACGCCCGCGAGCGCCGGATTTGGGAGGAGGCCGAGTCGCGCTCTCGCCCACGTCGCCGCTGGTCGGAGGCCAGCGAGTTCCGACCGGAAATCTTCGACTCGCCCTGTCGTTGGATTGCCGTCCGCACCACGGAGCCGCGCGCGGTGCAAAAGGCCCTCAGGCTGTCCAACCCCACGCTCTGCACGTGGGCGGAGGGCATGGCCGAGGCGCGAGATCGCCGGCTCTTCATCACGCCACCCATTGGTGAATGGGTGCTCGTCGTCGGCCCCGGCCTGCCTGACCCAAGCGATGACGTGGATCAGTGCTTCCACCTGCTCTCCGAGCTGAGCCGCAAGCTGGGCCTCGTGGAATTCTACAGCCTCAACCGCGCAGTCGGTCATCACGCATGGGCGCGGCTCGACTCGGGCGAAGTGCTGCGTGCCTACGCGTGGGTCGGCCACGTCGCGTGGAACCAAGGCCTGCCCAGCCCGGCGGAACTCGGCCTCGGCCTGAAGTGCTACGAGTATCTCGATCCTGTTGAAAAGGATTGGGACGAGTCGCACGACCCAATCTTGCAGAACATCGAGCGGCTCCCGATGCTGGCCGCGCGCTGGAGCGTGGACCCGGCCGCGCTCGACGAACGGCACTTTGCAACCGGACGGGGGATTGTCGGTGAAATGACCTGAACCGCCGGGACCCGGCGGCCAACGAAAGGCGACCTATGTCACTCGAATCCGCACTCGATGAGTATCCCAAGGAGCTGAGGTTGCGCGACGGCCTCGTTTGCCAGTCTCGCCCGCTGGAACCGGGCGACCACGCCGCGTTCCACCGCTTCTTCACGTCGCTCAACGCGCCGGAACTTCTCTACATCAAGCACCGCGTCACCGAACCGGAAGTGGTCCGCGCGTGGTGCGAGCAGCTCGACCTCGGGCGCAACCTGCCGCTCCTCGCGTGGGACGGCGACACCGTCATCGGCGTCTGCACGCTCCACCAAAATCTCGGCGGCTGGAAGCGGCACATCGGGCGCGTGAGCGTCCATGTCCATCCGAAGTTTCGTGGGCGCGGGCTGGCGCAGGCGCTGGTCGGCGAGACGGTGGACATCGCGCGCGCGTGCAGCCTGGAGAAGGTCGAGGCGGAGTTCATCGGCACGCAGGAAGGCGCGATCAAGGTCTTCGGCCTGCTTGGCTTCAGCGAGCTTGTCCGCCTGCCCGACTACGTGAAAGACATGCAGGCCATCACGCATGACTACGTGCTCATGGGCCTAGATCTCCTCACGGACGACGAATACGCCGGGGCGGGCTAGGCGCGGTCAACCGCTGTCGCGGTGCTGTAGCGGCGCTCTGGGAGCGCCGATCGAATCGCGAGAGCAGGCCCAAAAGCCCGGCGGGCATAGACCGCCGCTACATCCGTCACCGCATCGCCTTGAAGAAGCGTTCCCAGCGCGGCGCGAAGCACCGTTCGCGATCCAAGGACAGCACCACCGCCGTCGAGCGCCCCACAATCTTCTCGCGGGACACGGGGCCGAAGTAACGCGAGTCGAGACTGTTGTCCCGGTTGTCACCCAGCATGAAGTAATGGCCGGCCGGAACGGTGGTCGGTCCGAAGCTGCGCATGGCGGACAACGCAGGCGTGGCCATCACGGGATGCTTCCGCTCTGCGAGTTGCTCGCTGGCGAAGTCGTGGCGCGGCTGTTGAGCGGAAGGGATGGCGTTCACGGTGAGCGGGTCGAGCGCGGCGTAGTCCCCGGCGCGGCCATTGAGGAGGAGACGGTTGTCGCGCAGCTCAAGTGTGTCGCCGGGCAGGCCGATGACGCGTTTGACCATGCGCTGGCCGTTGGCCGGGGAGAAGAACACGACGACTTCGCCGCGCTGCGGCTCGCTCCACTCGGCGAGGTGCCACGTGGTGAATGGGACCTTGAGATCGTAGGCGAGCTTGTTCACCCAGACACGATCGCCTTCGAGGATGGTCGGTTTCATCGAGCCGGTGGGCACGTCGTTCCAGTCCGCGAGCGCCGAGCGCAGCGTGGTGGTGACGAGCACGATGATGAGGCAGGGCATGAGCCACTCGATCCAGAAGCGGCGGGCGGCGGGTTTCCAGCGGGAGGTTTTCATGGGGCGAGTTGGAGTAACGGAATCCCTAGCCGTTCAAACACAGGCGGAGAATTCTTCATTCCACCTGGCGCAAGGTTCACAAGAACCCGCTCTCCCTTGCGCCGCGCTGCGACTGCGCGACTACACCAGCTCCCGAATCGGCTCGCCGTGCTCCACGACGAAGCGCGGGCGGCGCTGGTGGTCCTCGTAAGTCACGTCCACAGGCAGGCCCATGTGGTGGAAAATCGTCGCCGCCAAATCGCCGGGCGTGAGCGCGCGTGAGGCGATCTGTCCGCCGTCGCGGTCCGTCGAGCCGATGACTTGACCGTGGCGGAAGCCGCCGCCGGCAAGCGTGATCGAGGAAACGTAAGGCCAGTGGTTGCGCCCGTCCGTGCTGCCCTGCGTGCCGATTTGCGGGGAGCGTCCGAACTCGCCCATCGCGATGACCAGCACGTCGTCGAGCATGCCTCGCTCGCCGAGATCAGTGACGAGCGTGGTGAAGAGGTGGTCGAACACCGGCAGCAACGGACGCAGGCCGCTCCAGATGCCGCCGTAGGGCGGGATGTTGTCGCCGTGCGTGTCCCACGTGCCGGAGGCGGAGTGGTTGCTGAGGTCGAGCGTGATGAAGCTCACGCCGCGCTCGACGAGGCGGCGCGCGAGGAGCGCCTTCTTACTCCAGTCGTGTTCACCGTAGCGGTCCACGCTGCGTTGCGGCTCGGTGGTCAGGTCGAAGGCCGCCTGCGCCTGCCCGCCAGCGACGAGGTCGAAGGCTTGCTGGCCGAAGCGGTCGAGCGCATCAATCGAGCCGGAGTTGTCCACGTCGCGCCGGAGCGAATCCATTTGCTGCGCGAGCGTCTGGCGCGAACGGACGCGATCCATGTCGAGGCCGCCGGGGAGTTGGAACAGCTTGCTGACGTTGTCGCCAATGAAGGGGTTGTAGCGCTGGCCGAGGTAGCCGGACCACGCGAAGTGAGTGCGGTCGCGGACATTGAGATGCACGGCGGGCGGCATGCCCGGCTGGTTCGCGCCGCGATGCTTCGCGACGATGGACGCGAAGCCGGGATACATGACGGCCTCGGGGTTCGTGCGCGGCTCGGCGCGGACGTTGGCAGTCTGCATCACCATATTCGGCTGGTGATTGCTACCACGGCAATCCATCGAGCGGATGATCGTGAGCTTGTCCATCAACGCGGCCTGCTTCGGGAGATGCTCGCAGAGGTGAACGCCGGGGAGCTTGGTTGGAATGGTCTTGAACGGTCCGCGATAGCCGGACGGCGCGTCGGGCTTCGGATCCCACATGTCCACATGGCTCGGACCGCCGGCCATCCAGAGGAGAATGACGGCCTTGTTACTGCCCATCGCGCGGCCCGTGGCGGCGGCTTGCGCGCGGACGCGAAGCAACTCCGGCAGCGTCAGGCCAGCGATTCCAGCAAGGCTGGCCTTGAGCATGGAGCGGCGGCTGAAGACGTTCAGCCCCTCGCGCACGCGCGGGTTCAACGCAGTGAACGCGTGGCGGTGCGTGCTGGCGTGTGAGGAGGCAGCGGGCATGGTGCGAACGTAGGAGGGCCGACGCGACGGGTCAAAGTGGAATTCAGGGCGGTAGCCGCCGAGGTCAGGAGGCGGAGTCGGCACTACAACATTCCGCCTCCTCACCTCGGCGGCTACGACGCTTCTTTTCTCGTGCAATCCCTCAGCCTCGCCGTTGAAATCCCGATATGCAGCGCAGCTTCCTCGGCATTGAAATCGGCGGCACCAAACTGCAGCTCGTCGTGGGCAACGCCGACGCGCGCATCACGGTGCGGAGGCGTTTCACAGTGGACAAGGTTCGCGGCGGGGCTGGCATCCGTGAGCAGATTGCCGGCGCGTTGTCCGAGCTGATGGCGCTCGCCAAGCCCGCCGCCATCGGCGTCGGATTCGGCGGGCCGGTGGATTCGGCAACCGGGCAAATCTGCTGCTCGCACCAGATTGAAGGCTGGTCCGAGTTTCCCCTCGGCGAATGGCTGCGCGGCCTCACCGGCCTGCCCGTGGCCGTGGACAACGACGCGAACACGGCCGCGCTCGGCGAGGCCCTGCGCGGCGCGGGCGTCAGCTGCAACCCGGTTTTCTACGTCACGCTCGGCAGCGGCGTGGGCGGAGGCCTCGTCGTGGACGGACGCATCTACCACGGCACGAAGCCGGGCGAGGCGGAGCTGGGCCACGTGCGGCTGGACAAGTCCGGAATCACCGTCGAGCAGCGCTGTTCCGGCTGGGCCGTGGACCGGAAAATCCGCGAGGCCAGCCAGCGCGAGCCGTGGTGTCGGCTGGCGAAACTCACCGCCGGTGGCGACCACGGCGAGGCCCGGGCCCTCGCGCCCGCCCTTGCGCAAGGCGACCCGCTCGCGCAGCGCATCCTCGACGAAGTGGCCGACGATCTCGCGCTCGCGCTGTCGCACGTCACGCAGCTCATGCACCCGGAAGTCATCGTGCTCGGCGGTGGCTTGTCGCTCGTGGGTGAGCCGTTGTGCGCGGCTGTAGCGAGCGCGCTGAAGCGCTACGTCATGGAAGCTTTCGCCCCCGGCCCGCGCGTGGTGCTTGCGGGCCTGGGTGAAGACGCGGTGCCAGTAGGAGCGCTCGAACTAGCGGTCAGCCTTCAGCGGTCAGCCTTCAGCGGTCAGCCGTCAGCCAAGACTCGCCTTCCTCCGCTCTCCTCGCTGACCGCTGACCGCTGATTTCTATATGACCCTCGAACTCATCAACACCGGCAGCGAGCTGATGCTCGGGCGCGTGCTGAACACTCATCAGCAGTGGCTTTGCCGCCAGCTCGCGGACCTCGGCTACGTCGTCACGCGGCAGGTCGGCGTGGCAGACACGGTGGACGACATCGAGCAAGCCGTGCGCGAGGCGCTGGGCCGCGCGGACTTCATCATCACCACCGGCGGACTGGGACCGACCTCGGACGATATCACACGCGACCGCATCGCCGCGCTGCTTGGGCGCAAGTTGAGCGAGGACCCGGCCATCGTCGCGCACGTGGAAGGATTCTTCGCCCAACGCAAGCGCGCCATGCCAGCGAGCACGCGCGTGCAAGCGATGGTGCCCGAGGGCGCGCTCGTGCTGCACAACGCCCACGGCACAGCGCCGGGACTCGCGCTACACGTGATCCCGAACCCGTTCCGCGCGGACGGCAAGGCGAGCTGGCTGGTCATGCTGCCAGGCCCGCCGCGCGAGCTGCGCCCAATGTTCACCAACCAAGTCGCGCCGCTGCTGAGGGAGGGGCTGCCGCTGGAAGGCGACTTCGTCTGTCGCACGCTGCGAACCGTGGGCATCGGCGAATCCTTTCTCGAAGAGCGCATCGCCGGGCCGCTGAAGCCACTGACAGACGCGGGCCTTGAACTCGGCTACTGCGCGCACACGGGCGCGGTGGACGTGCGCTTCGTCGCGCGCGGCTGCGGTGCGGACGCGGACGTGGAAGAGGCGGCGCGCATCGTTTACGAGCTGGCGGGCGAACACATCTTCGGCGAGGGCGACGATGAGCTGGAGCAGGTGCTCTTGGGCAAACTCGCCGAGCGGAAACAAACCCTCGCGCTGGCCGAGTCCTGCACCGGCGGCTTCATCGCGAACCGGCTGACGAACGTGCCGGGCGCGTCCACGGTGTTTCTCGCCGGGGTGGTGACTTACGCCAATTCTGCGAAGGAGCACTTCCTCGGCGTGCGCGCTGAAACACTCAAGGCCCATGGAGCAGTGAGCGAGGAAGTCGCGAGAGAGATGGCCGATGGAGCGAGGGCGCGGACGGGCGCGGACTTCGCCCTCGCGGTGACGGGCATCGCCGGGCCAGGGGGCGGCACGCCGGAGAAGTCCGTCGGCACGGTCTTCATCGCGCTTGCCTCTGCCAGCGGCACGAAGGTCATCAACCCGGTCAACCGCTACGACCGCGAGACGTTCAAGCAAGTGACCTCGCTCCAGGCGCTGGAGCTGTTGCGTCGGGCAATGGCGTAGGGACGCGCTGCGCGCGGCCTCCAGCTCACGAACTCAAAATCCCGTGGAGCACTTCGCCATGCACGTCCGTCAGGCGGATGTCGCGGCCGCTGAAGCGGAAGGTGAGGCGCTCGTGGTGGATGCCCAGTAGGTGGAGCATCGTCGCGTGCAAGTCGTGGATGGCCACCTTGTTCTCGACCGCCTTGTAGCCGTAGTCGTCGGTCGCGCCGTAGATGGTCCCGCCCTTCACCCCGCCGCCCGCCAGCCACATCGTGAAGCCAAAGGGGTTGTGGTCGCGGCCATTCGAGCCCTGCGCAAAGGGCGTGCGGCCGAACTCGCCGCCCCAGACCACAAGCGTGGAGTCGAGCAGTCCCCTACCCTTCAGGTCGCGCAACAGGCCGGCGATGGGCTGGTCCACGGCGCGGGAGTTCTTCTCGTGGCCGTCGCGCAGGTTGCTGTGCTGGTCCCAGCGGTCGCCGCCGCCCGCCGGGCAGGTCAGCTCGATGAAGCGCACGCCGCGCTCGACGAGGCGGCGCGCCAGCAGGCATTGCTCGGCGAAGGTCCCGGTCATCCGGTTTGGCGAGTCCACGCCATACATGCGTTTCGTGGCGTCGGTCTCGCCGCGAATGGCCATCAGCTCGGGCACGGCGGATTGCATCCGGTAAGCCAGCTCGTAGTTCGCGATGGAGCTTTCGAGTGCGTCGAGTTTGCCGAAGCGGTCCACGACGCCGGCGTCGAGTTTGCGCATGAGCGCGAGCTTGGCGTCTTGCAACGCGGGCTTCGCTTCGGTGGGCAGCACGTTCGCCACCGGGTTCGCGCCGGGCTTGAAGACGGAGCCTTGATACGTCGCGGGCAGGAAGCCGCTGTTGAAGTTGTCCAGGCCACCGGGCGGGATGAGGCCGCCGTTGAGGACGACGAAGCCGGGCAGGTCGGCGTTCTCGCTGCCGAGGCCATAGCCGGCCCACGCGCCCATGCTGGGTCGGCCCTGCAAGCCGCTGCCGGTGTGGAGGAAGTAGTTCGCGTTGGTGTGCTCGGAGAAGGCGCTGGTCATCGAGCGCACCACGGCGAGGTCGTCCACGCACTGGGCGACGTGCGGGAACAGGCTGCTGACGGGGATGCCGCTGCGGCCGTGCTGCTGAAACTCCCACAGCGAGCCGAGGGTGTTGCCGTTGTTGTTGAACTGCGTCGGCTCCATCTTCATGCCGAAGGGCTTGCCGTTCTCGGCGGTGAGGCGGGGCTTGGGGTCGAAGGTGTCCACCTGCGAGGGGCCGCCGTCCATGTAGAGGAAGATGACGGAGCGGGCGGGCGGAGCGTGGTGCGGGGCGCGCGGGGCGAGGGAGTTGGCGGCGCTGGCGGAGGACTTGTCCGCGAGCAGGGAGGTGAGGGCGAGTGCACCGAAGCCGTTGGCGCAGCGGGCGAGCGCGGCGCGGCGGGAGAGGCGGGCAGGCTGGTGCGTGTTCATGAGAGGGAGACGCGGAATGCAAACCGAACGCGACGGCACGCGCCTTCTCCCTTCCTCGGAGGAGGGGAGAAGGTGGCCGCAGGCCGGATGAGGGGTGGGGCCGCCAACGCCGACGCACGTAACCCCTCACCCCGGCCCTCTCCCCTCATCCGATGAAGGGAGAGAGAGGAGAGGCGCGTCGTGGCTGCGGGTGGGCGTCGGGTTTGAAGGAACGCTTTCTCCCTCACCCCGGCCCTCTCACGCTGGGAGAGGGAGAAAGTCAGACAGCTCACGGCTGGAATGAATCGTTCGGAAGAACGAGCGGCGGTCGAGCTGGCTCCCTCTCCCAGCGGGCGAGGGCCGGGGTGAGGGAGAACGGCTACGAAGTGCCAACCATGCCACTGCTTTGCCCTGAAGCGTTTGCACTTGGAGTTTGGAACTTTCATCCAGTCAGTTCAGGTAAATGAACTCCTTCACGTTGAAGAGCACGTGGGCGAGGTCGGCCCAAACGCGGTCGTCGGTGGGCGACGCGCCGTGGGTTTGCGACTGCGCGGTGACGAAGGCGAGGGCGTCTTTCAACTCACTCTCCACCGGCGGGCGGGCGTAGGCGGCGAGATACATTTGGCGCACGCGCTCGGCAGGGTCGGTCACGGACGCGAGGCGCTTCGACCAGACGCGCGTTTGCTCCACGATGAACGGGTCGTTCATCAGGATGAGCGCTTGCGCGGGGACGTTCGACACGTTGCGGCGGCCCATCGTGGTAAAGGGGATGGGCATGTCGAAGGCCAGCATCATGGGCGGGAGGAAGTTGCGGCGCACCGAGGTGTAAATGCTCCGCCGACCCGCGCCGTCGAGCGGACCGCTGCTGGGTTTGCCGCGTCCGTCCATGAAGGGCGTGAGATGCACCATCACGCTCGTGCCACCGAGCTTTGGGTCGAGGCGACCGGAGACGGTGAGCACGGCGTCGCGGATGGCCTCGCCTTCGAGGCGACGGAGGTTCATGCGGTGGAGCAAGGCGTTCTCGGGGTCGAGCTGCTCAGCGCGGGCGTCGGCGGGCGCGCTGGACATTTGATAAGCCCGCGTGAGCACCAGCTCGCGGATGAGGCGCTTCACGGACCAGTTCAAGTCGCGGGTGAAATGCACGGCGAGGTGGTCGAGCAACTTGGGGTGCGACGGCGGTTGGCCGAGCACGCCGAAGTTGTCCACGGACGGCACGAGGCCACGACCGAAGAGGTGGTGCCAGACGCGGTTCACGATGACGCGCGCGGTGAAGGGATTGGCAGGGTCAACGATTTGCTGCGCGAGTTCGAGGCGGCCGCTGCCGGTGGTGAACTTCGCGGGCGCGGTCCCGGCAAGCGCTTCGAGGAAGCGGCGGGGCGTGGCTCCGGCGGGGTTGCGCGGCTGGCCACGGACGAGGAGCAACTCATCTACTCCGGTGCCGTCGAGCATGGCGGGCGCGACTTCGGTGACAGGGACGAGGCGCGCGGTCAGCTCGGTGCGGCGGGCGAGCGCGGGCTTCGCGGCAGCGGCGAGCTGCTGGCGCGCGGGGCTGCCGGGCGGGCAGAAGAGGTCGAGGTTTTGCACGAGCCAATCAGCCAGCGGCGCGGCGGCGGGCGAGACGCGGCCGGTCTGCATTTCGGCTGCGACGGCGAGACTGGCGCGCTGCAACGCGGCGGCGATGGTAGCCGGGGAGTTCACTTCATCGGCGCTGAGTGCGGTTTGGAGCAAGTCGTCGGGCGTTTCGGGCAAGGGCGGTTTCGCATCGGCCTGCACGACCATCGCGATGGCCAGCGGAGCCGCGCCGATGGGGCTGAACTCGGCGTGGACGCGCTGGCCGCGATAGGCGGCGAGCGGGTGTTCGACCCAGCGCCAGTGGTTGCGGTCGTCTTTGAACTCTTGCAGCAAGGCCTTGTGCAGTGGGCCTTGGATGATGAGGTGCGAGGCGACGTTCGCGTAGGCGCGCACGGGCCCGCGCACGAAATACCACAGGCTGCCGGCGGTGAGCGTCACGTCGGGCGTGCGGAGGGTTTGGCCGCTACGCTCCCAACCGCCGAGCGGGCCGCCATCGCGCTCGACGCCTTTGGGGGCGAGCGCGGCCCACGCGGTGTCACGCACGGCGGCGGGGCGGGAGACGATGCCGGCGAGCGGCTGGTTTTCGTTCTGGCCGAAGAGGATTTCACCGGGCGTCGCGGGCCGGGGGCCGAAGCTCCAGCCGTCTTGCACCCAATCCTTTGGGCCGGGGCGCGCGTAGTCTACAACGACGCGCAGTAGCGGGGACACTCCTGTCCCCGATAAATCCCCGCTGGCCTTCGCGGTGAGCTTTGGTTTGGGGGACAGGAGTGTCCCCCTTACTGCGAAGGCGTGGAGCGGGTGGTCGGGGTTGCCCTTGGCTTGCTGGAGCGCGGCGGTCCACGCGGCGGTGGGCGTGGGGCTGAGAAGGTTTTCCGCCAAACGCTCCAGGCTGGGACGCAGTGCTTGGCCGGCGGCTTGAAGCAACTTGCTTTGCTCCGTGGCGCGGAGTTGCGCGAGCTGGGCGGCGACTTCGCGGTGCGTCTCCATCGCGGCGAAGGGGGCTTGGCGATAGGTGCTGCTGATGAGGAAGCCGGCGAGCGCGTAATAGTCGCGCTGCGAGATGGCGTCGAACTTGTGGTCGTGGCAGCGCGCACAGGCGACGGTCATGCCGAGAAATGTTTTCGACATCACGTCGAGGCGGTTGTCCATGCGGTCGCACTCGTCCTGGCGAATGTCCACGGGGGAATGCACTTCCTCGCCGAGGAACCAGAAGCCAGTGCCAAGGATGGATTCGTTGCCGCCGGTGGCGGGGTTCAGGCGGGGCTTCGGCATGAGGTCGCCGGCGAGGTGTTCGATGACGAACTGGTTGTAAGGCACGTCGGCGTTGAGCGCGCGGATGACGTAGTCGCGGTAGTGGTAGGCGTTCGGGATGATGGGTTCGAACTCGTGACCGCGCGTCTCGGCGTAGCGCACGAGGTCGAGCCAGTGGCGCGCCCAGCGCTCGCCGAAGTGCGGCGAAGCGAGGAGGGAGTCAGCGAGATTGCCGATTGCCGATTGCCGATTGCCGATTGAAGACGCGCGCTCGAAGGCAGCTACGTCCTCGGGATTTGGCGGGAGGCCGGTGAGGTCGAAGTGAAGTCGGCGGAGGAGCGTGAGCGGGGCGGCGGCGGGGGCGGGTTGAAGTTGCTTGGCTTCCAGCTTCGCGAGGAGGAAGCGGTCCACGGGCTGTTGGCTCCAAGTGGAGTTTTTCACCGTCGGCACGGGCGCGGCGCGTGGGGGCTGCCAGCTCCAGTGGGCTTGCTTGCGCTGCTGGACATCGAAGCCCTGCTTCGCGACGCGCTGATTGGCAGCTTCGGGCGGCCAAGCTGCGCCGCGCTTCACCCACTCGGTGAGGTCGGCGACTTGCGCATCACTGAGCCGGCTCTTCGGCGGCATCTGCAAGTCTTGGTTGCCGTAGCGGACGGCCTCGAGGAGGAGACTCTTCTCCGGCTGGCCGGGGACGATGGCGGGACGCGTCTCGCCGCCTTTGAGCAATGCTTCGCGGGAGTCGAGGTGCAGGCCGCCTTTGACTTTCTTCGCTCCCGCGCTGTGGCACTCGTAACAACGCTCGGCAAGCAGTGGGCGGATGCGGTTCTCGAAGAACTCAAGGTCTGCGGCGGGGAAGGCGGGCGCGGCGGCAATGGCGCGCGAGGCCAACGTAAGCAGCAAAGCGAAGCAGGCAAGCGCGAGAGACCAACGGGACATCAGCTTTGGCCGAAGCACGCGCGGACCACGATGCGCTGCTGCTCCCTCTCCCTTCATCGGATGAGGGGAGAGGGTTGGGGTGAGGGGTAACGTTTGTCGGCGTTGGCAGCCCCACCCCTCATCGGGCCTGCGGCCACCTTCTCCCTTCCTCCGAGGAAGGGAGAAGGCGAGTGCCGTGGCATTCGGTTGGCAGGCCAACGGCTGGCCTTTGGAATCGGAGTGAGCTGGTAAACGCACGGTGAGTCGGACGGGTTGGCGGAGACGTGCGTTCACCGCGGCGAGTGGAGCGCGGAGGTGGGCGTCCGCGCTCCATTGGCGGTCACTTCATCACCGGGCCTTCGAGCGGCTTGCCATTGGTGTCGAGGATTTGGAAGTGATGGACGCCCGGGCCGGTCGCCTCAACGAAGCTCCAGACGACTTTCTTCTCCGGCGTGACTTCAATCATCTTGGTGCGGTCCGCGCCGATGCCGTAGCAGGCGATGACCGTGTTGCCGTTGGGCAAGCGCTGGCCACCGCAAGCATCCTTGATCAGCGGCTTGTCGAAGCTGGAGTTGTCCACCTGCCAGACGGTCTTGCCCGCCTTGTCCACCTCGATGGAGACGTGGCCGTAGGTGCAGTTGATGAGCGTGTTGCCGTTCGCGAGGCGGATGGCAGTGAAGGGCCAGTTCGGGGTCTTCACTTCCCAGACGATGTCGCCCTTGGGCGAGTATTCGCGGACGACTTTGTCGTGGAGCTGGGGGACGAGGTAGTTGCCGTTGGGGAGCTTGCGGGCCATGCGGCTCTGCATGTGGTGGTTGGTGAGCTGGCAGGAGATGGGGAACTCCAAAACGATTTTCCCCGTGCGGTCCAGTTCGAGCAGGCGCGGCTTGGGGCCGGCTTCCGTGACCATGATGCGGTTGCCGTCCACGGCCTGCGCAGTGTTGACCTCGGCTTGCGTGCCCTTCCACTCGAAGAGTTTCGTGCCGTCACGGGTGACTTCCACCACGCCACCGCCGGGGTAGTCCTTGGACTTGGAGAGGGTCAGCAGCAGGTTGCCGCTGGGGAGCACGTAGCCATCGCGGGTGGCGTGCGGGTAAGTCCAAGCAGTCTTGCCGGTGCCGTCCACGATGCGCGTCTGCCCGCCGCACGCGAGGAACGAGTGGGTGATCGCGACTTGCGCGTGACTGCATGCGAGGCTGGCAAAGCCGAGGGCGAAAGCCCGCGTCAGAATGCGAAGGAAATTTTGCATGGCACGATTGAAGACGGCTTTGGCAGCGGAAGCAACCGGAACCCAACCCGTAGGTGACGACGTGAGGAGTCTCTAACTGAGAATTGGCCTCGCTCCCCGCCGTGCCGTAAGGGGGACATGAGTGTCCCCCTTACGCCGTCCGCCGTTGGGCGAACACCGCGATTGCGATCCATAGCGCGAGGCCAATCTGCTTCAGGTTGTTGACCGACTTGATGCGGCCGGCCTTGGCCTTTGCCTTGGAGAGCGCGGGCAGCATCATGCTCGCGACGATGGCGACGAGCAGCAGCGGCACGGCGGCGGTGCCCAAGCCCTTCATCCCATTCTTTTTGATGGAGAACGCGATGCCGTAGGCCAGGGCCATGACGAACAGCGCCACGAGCCAGTCGTTGCCGAAGTTCTCGAAGTAGTTCATCGCTCGCTCCCACGCCTCGCGCAGGCCATACACGGTGCCGCGCGCCACGGTCATGGAGCCGCCGAAGCTGGAGACGCGCTTGGTGGCGGGGACGAAGAGCTGCCACTCGGCGTAGGTGACGACGAGCGTGTAGCCGCCTCAGGCTTTGTCTTGGAGGGAGATGGTCCTGAGGACGGGGTCGAGGGTCGAGAGCTGGAGCGGCGGCGGGCGGCGGGGCTGGCCCTCGACCCTCGACTGCTCTCTTTCCGCCGGATGTTCGGCCCGGTAAAATCGACGTTCTTCCAATGGGCCGGGAGCCGCACTTTGAACTCCTGCACACCCTGGTTCAGGATGCCAAAGCGAATCGTGGCACTGCCGCCCACCAGGCCGTCGCCGACGGTGACGAGGTTGAAGACCTCGGCCACGACGCGTGCGGGCAGCCGCTCAGTGGCAAGGGCCAGCCGCCAGTAGGGCGCGTCGGCGGTGAAGGCGAGCGCTTCATCGCCAGCGCGCTGCGAGAGTTGCGTCACCGGGATTTCCCGTGAGTTGGTCAGCGTTTCCGTCTTGAGCCGGATGCCCGCTGCTGAGGCCGCGCCGATGAAGGCGGTTTCCTTCGTCGCGCCCGCGAGCCGCACGGGGGCCACGGAGATTTGCGCGGGGAAGGTCTTGTGGGCTTGCTCCAGCGTCACATCGAGCCGATGCACGCCGAGCACGCGCTGGGTGTAGTTGACCTTGAGCTTGCCGGCGGTGGCCTTCCAATCCTCCACGTTCGCGCCGCGCACGTCGGTCACGTTGAAGTGGGTCGGGTAGCTGAACTCGGCGGCTTAGATGCCGGCCTTGAGCACGCTCAGGTTGATGGCGTGGCTCACCACGAGCCGCGATTTCTCCAGCCGCGCGGTGAGGCGCGCGGCGGTTTCCAGCACCGGCTCGATGCGCTTGAGCCGGGCCGCGACGCTGAAGGGCTGCGCGTTGCTCCCGCAACATGAGGGAATCCACGAACAGCCCAGGTGTGGAAGGGGAGGTTTCAAGCGCAGTTGGATGAGGCGTGTTGCGTGTTGCGTGATTACGGCAGGGCATCGAAGTGGAACACGGAACACGGAACACGCAGCACGTTTCAGGAACTCGCGCTCGTGTAGCGTTTCAGCGCGGTGCGCCAGAGCAGTTCCGACGCGGCGAAGATGAGCGCGGCGAGTGAGACGAGCAGGAGCATCTCGAAGGGCGAGCCGAGCTTGTCCACGAGGAGTTTCACCGGGACGTTCGAGACGAGGAGCATCGGCAGCGCGAAAGTGAAGACGGCCTTGAACGCGCCTCGGAAGGCTTCGTCAGGGAGGCGGGCGATGTTGAAGAGGTTGTAGTAGCCCCAGACGATGCCTTGCGCGCGCACGGTCCAGAAGCTCGACGCGCAGAGCATCAGCATGAGCGAGTAGTGGATGACGATGCCGACGACGATGAGTGGGAGGAAGCCGACGACTTGCGCGATGCCCGGCGTGTGGCCGAGGCGGTGCAGCGCGTAGCTGATGACGCAGAGCGCGCCGACGGCGTTGACGAAGCCGCCGAGGTCCACCTGCCGGAAGCTAACGAGGAAGCGCGTGTTGACGGGGAGCAGGATCATGAAGTCGAGCTTGCCGGTGCGGATGTGCTCGGAGAGCGCGGTGAGGTTGGTGAGGAAGATGGCGGTGAAGAGTTGCTGGATGAGATGGCTCGTGCCGACGAGCGCGACGACCTGCCACTTCGTCCAGGTGCCAATGCTCTCGGTGTGCAGGTAGAGCACGCCGATGAAGGTGAGTTGCAGCGCGAACCACAGCCCTTCCACTATGATCCACATGAGGAAGTTCGCCTTGAAGCCCAGCTCGCGGATGACGGAGTTGCGCCAGAGGGCGGCGTAGAGGGAGAGGTAATGCCGAATGGCGAATGGCGAATGGGGAATCCCCCCTCCGTGCGCTGCCGAGGATTCGCCATGCGGAATTCGCGGTTCGCCATTCATGTTCATCCTCCCACCGCCGAGTATTTCCTGATGCCGCGGCTCCAGACGAGGCGGGCGAGCGCGTAGGCGGCCACGACCCAGAGGAGTTGCACCAGCACGCCGAGCCAGAGGGCGTCGCCGTTCACGCGGCCCAGCCAGATGCTCACGGGGAAGAAGAGCATGTAGGGGAACGGCGTGTAATCCAGCGCGCCAGCGACGGCGGGCGGCAGGAGGTCCAGCGGGAAGAGATGTCCACCGGCGATGTATTCGAAGGCGAACGCGATGAAGATGACCGTCGCCACCTCCAGCAGCCAGAAGGCGAGCAGCGCCAGCGTGAAGCTGAGGAGAAATTGCATCAGCGCGGTGAGCACGAGCGACACGACGAACCACGCGGCGGTCGCGGCGTCGGGCGGCAGGACGAAGTTGTCGCGCAGCAGCCAGATGAACGCGCAGGTCGGCACAAGCGCGACGGCGGCGAACACGAGCCGACCCGCGCCGAAAAGGCAGAGCCGGTAGGTGAGGTAGTCCATCGGCTTGAGGAGGAACTGGCTGATGTTGCCGTCCTTGATGTCGGCGGCAACCTGCCAGTCGTCCTCAGTCACGGCGGTGAGCGCGTCCACGATGGTGATGACGAGGTAGTAGGAAATCATCTGCGTCAGCTCGTAGCTGGCGATCCTGCCGCCAGCCTTGCCCTCGTAGATGGTGCGCCAGACGGAGATGACGGCGATGAGCGGAATGAGGCCGAAGGTGGCGCGGAAGAGGAAGTTCATCCGATACACCAGCGTGTTCTGGAGGCCGATGTTCAGGACGTGCCAGTATTTTTCCATCGCGGTCTGTTATCGTTTCAACTCCTGCTCTTAATCCTGATTTTGATCCTGCTCCCGCGTGACTTCGCCGGACGATGCGCGGAGGAGCAGGATTAGGATTAGTATCCGGAGCACGAGCAAGGAGTTTCCCCGCTTTGACATGGCGACGGCACTTGCTAGCCTCCACGCCCGAAGTCCACTGCTGCCCATGGCCAGAATCACGATCTTGACCGGCGCGAGCCGGGGGCAGCGTTTCGAGCTGCCTCCCGGCATCGTCACCGTTGGCCGGCAGGTCGGGAACACCATCGTCCTCACGGACGAATCCGTCGCCAGGCAGCACCTGCTGCTCTCTGTGGACGCCGGGGGTTGTCGCTTGAAGGACCGCAGTGGCGGAGGCACGGCGGTCAACGGCGGCCACATCATCACCGCGTCGCTCAAGGAAGGCGACGTCCTCAAGCTCGGCGAGGTCGAACTGCGCTATGAGGTGGGCACGCCGATCCCGCGCCCGCTGCCGGGCCAACCCCCGAAGCCCACGCCCGGCGGCATCGCCGCGAAGGTTAAGCGCGAGGGGCCGCGATTCGAGGACGTGCTGCGCGAACAGAAGGCGCAGAAGAAGATCAAGGTCTTCGACATCGAGCTGGGGCCGATTCTCCTGTGGGGCGGGATGGTCGCGCTCGTCGTGGCGGGAGTCTGGACGACACTTCATCCCAAACCGATACCGGAGAAGAAAGGCCGGCAGTTGAAGGGCAGGCCACCCATCAGCGCGGCTGTGTATGGACCCGGCTCCACCAACGCGGCGGCCAATTTGCCGACCGAACCCGACGCGCCTCTTGCGCCAGTGGGATTCGCGGTCGCGACCGAGCCGCCGCTGCTGCCGTATTCGCTTCCCGTGGGCGCGGCGAAGGCCAGCACCGGCAGCGGCAAGATTTATTTCACATCGCAGAGCAGCGCGCAGGCGGCCGTGGACGCGGCGCAGGAGGGCGACGCCGTGGTGTTCGACGCCCTGGGCGTCGGCAACATCGTCGTGCGCCGGCCGATCAAGGACGTGCAGTTCATCGGTGGCAGCGCGGCGTGGGAACTCCGCGCGGACCTGGCGGACTGCCAGTTCTTCTGGCACACGCCGGCGCGCATGGTGCAGGGCGCCGCGCGGATGGAGCGCTGCGCGTTCTACCACTCACACGGGACGGCCACGCACCTCACGCACGCGGACGCGGTGTCGTTCTACTACGGCGGCAGCCCGGTGATGGCGGGGGATTTCAAGACGCCGTTGACCGAGCCGCAACTTTGGCTGCGCGGCTTCGTGCGCGGCGTGACGGTGCACAAGCCCGTCATCGCGCCGCCCGAGGGCGAGCGGCGTTGGGACATGAACTGGCCACCGTTCCTGCGTGTGCAGCCCGACGACCTCGATGCCCACGGTCACAACACCTACATCCTTAGCCCGCTCGTGCGCGGGCAGACGGCGTGGATGCCGTTCCACGTCGTGCGTGCCACGGGGCTGACGTTTGCGCACGCGGCGTCCGAGGGCGGCACGTGGGCGGACCCGATACTGGAAGTGGACTACGGCATTGACTGCGCGATCGTCTGCACCGCGCTGGGCGGGCGCGGCGAAGCGGGGAACGCGGGCTATTCCCGTCAGCCAGACAAGCTCAAGTATTTCGACCACGAGGAATGGGGCCACAACCACGCCAACGCGCCGTATCGCGGCGCGGCCATCTACCTCGGCGGCCAGCGCAACCGCATCATCGGCCAGGGCGATTTCAAGCCCTGGGCCGTGGGCCGCCGCGCGGCGCTGCCGGGCCTGCACTACGCGGACGGCATCGTGGCGCGTGATCCGTTCCTGCAGGAGTGGTCGGCGGAGGCGGGCGGGTTGAACGCGAACTTCGCGGAACCGAAAAACATCTTTCGCGTGCAGCCGAAGATCGGCGCGCCTGTTTACAACTCGACCGCGACGGACTTGCGCGTGCGCTTCCCCGTGCTCGGCGCAAACCTCGCGCGACCGGTCTTCGTCGCGCTGGGCGACCTGCGCGCGCCGCCGCCGACGCTGCTGGGCAAACGCTTCACCGACTACTCCGGCAAACCCGCCGCCACCATCGAGCACGCGCTGGGTGCGGGGGAAAATGTCTTCCTCGGCGCGGGCGACTACGAGCTGACGCGGCCCATCACGAACGGCCTCGTCTTCGGCGCGGGCATGGAGAAAACCGTGTTGAGCTGGCCTGCCGGCGTGGATTGCTCGCAGCGCGATTGCAAGGGTCTGCTGAACCTCACCGTGCGCGGCGGACGCTACGGCCACAACTCGCAGGCCGGCGAGGGCGGCGCGACGAACACCGCGACCGCGCTCTTCCTGCGCGTGCGCTTCGATGGCCAGAGCCACGCGGGCATCACCGTCCACGCCGCGCTCGACCAGTCGTATCAGGACTGCGAGTTCATCAACGGCAGGGTTGGCTTCACGCACGGGCACGACCGCACGCGCGGCGCTTTCCTCGGCGAGCGCGGCACCGGCGGCGGGCCGACCATCACGCGGCTCAACCTCGCTAATTGCACCTTCCGCAACCTCACCGACCGCGCGATTGACCTTCGCCCCAACCAGGCTCAGGCCGGCGTCATCGCCATCCACAACTGCCTCTTCGAGGACATCGCGGACTCCGCCGTGCGACTGCTCGGAGGCGAGGCACAGCTCGTGCAGAACTGCCTCTTCCGCCGCGTGGGCAAGGAGACTTCGCCCAACGCCGTCATCGAGGCGCAGGGCCACGGCTCGGTCGTGTTGAGCCACCTGGACATTGACAACAAGGATTTCCCCGGCAGCCCGGTGGGCATCCTCGTCGGCGGGTTGGCCCACGTCTCGCACTGCAAGCTGCGCGGCCCGGCGAAGACGATCGTGGCCCGCGCGCCGATGGTGACGGACCACGTGGACGGGCCGGATGGGAACTTCGAGCTGCCCTACGGCAGCATGGTCACCACCTCGACCTTCAAGAACGCCGATGTGAAGAAAGGCGCGATGCTCGTGAAGGATTCCGGCCTCCCGGAAAGCATCTCGCTCCAGTCCGGCGTGCAGCCCCTCGACACCACGCCGCCCTCCGCCGTGACGAGCGTGCTCGTGGAAGTTCTCACCGAAGGCCACCGCATCTCGTGGACGCCAGCGGTGGACAAGGAATCCGGCATCGCCGGCTACATGATCTTCGCGCAGGGCCGCGAGCTGCATCGCACGCCGCTCGCCTACGATCCCGGCGACAGCCTCGGCACGCCGCTGATGACGCGGATCATCCCGACCAGCTATCTGGACACCAGCCGCACCGCGACCAACTACACGGTGAAGGCCATCAACGGCGCGAACCTCCTCAGCGGCGGCGGACAGGCGCCGCTGGAACGCTGGGGCCCGATGCGCGCGCGCTTCCTGGACCGCACCACCAACGAGGTGTTCGTGGCCGAGCTGACCTTCCGCAACCGCACGCCCGGCCTCGTGGACACGCGAGGCCGCAAGTTCACCGCCGCCGAACTCCGCCGCCTCGGCGTCCCGGACGAATGCCGCATCGAGCCACGCCCGCCGCTGGAGGAAGGCAGCTCGCCCGCGCCCTGAGCGCACCGGATTGCCGCTCCGGAAATAGTGTTTGACGCCCGGGGTGATTGCTCTAGGTTGCGCGCCAGTTCCACTCAAGAGACGCAACGGAGAAAATCCATTGGCGCAACCAACCTCCTCCACCGGGCAGCCGTATTGGCCTCCTCGTTGCTGGCTGCCGCGCGCGGCGGGACGCGGATGACGGCTACCCCCCCCAAGGTTTCTTCTACTGCTCCTGGCCGCGTGCGCCCTCTGTGCGACGCCTGAGCGGATGAGCGCGGCGGAATACACACCGCACATCGCATGGGATTCCCAGGTGCCGGCGGCCATCCTGCCCGTGGGTGTTGGTTTCAGCCCCTCCGTTTACTCCGACGATCTCTTTTACCCCAACGGCCCCCTCAACCTGCTCACATGGAGCCACACATGGCCCGGCGGGGCGACCTATTCTGCCGGAACGCATCCCGGGCTCAGCTACTCGTTTGGCATGATGTTGTCGGCGGATACGGCTGGCACTTTTGACCTGACAGTCAAACTCGTCGCCGAGAACGAGTTCGTGACGGGCACGAACACGCTCGTGCGATCCATCAACGTGGTGAAAGTCACGACTGTCACGGCCAGCACGAATGACATCGCGGCGGGCACGGGCACCATCACTCTCACGGCGCAGATGACGCCGGTGAACGCCGGGGAGCATGTCTGGTGGTCAGTTTCTGGAGGCGAAACAGTTGTCGGCAACGGCCTGACTGCGGTCTTCACACCGGGGGAGAGCGGTGAAACGGTCATCGCCACGGCCCACTGCGGCACCAGTTCTGCCGACGCCACCATCAAGGTCTATAAAGTCACGGTCGTCACTGCCTCGCCCAACCCGGTGGCGGCGGGGGACACGGTGACGCTCACGGCAACGACCGAGTCGGGCAACTGCCCGCTGCCGCTGACTTGGAACGTCAGCCCCGGCACAGGCCTGACCGTTACGACCAACTTTCCGAACCCCGGCCTCATCACGGTCACGGCCACTCTGGGCACCTCGCAGGCGGACGGCATCCTGACAAACGTCGGCGTGAAGGAGGTTCATTACGAATGGCCCCGCAATTCCGAGATTTGGACAAAATGCACGTTCCCTTGGTATCTCCCCAAGGACGCGCAGTTCCGCGTGCGTGCCAAGCGAGAGCCGCCGGACCTGGACAATCCAGCCCCAGTGGTCCGCTTCCGCGCTCTTCAGCGTCGCGGCGTAAATCCCCGCCATGGTCGTCAGGTTGAAGCTGCGCAGCAGCCCCGGCAGCGGGTCATGCGACATCGGCCACCTCCTCGCCCAGCAGGGCGTCATACACCGCCAGGTTCACGGGCGCTTCCACCAGCGTCACCGCCAGCGACGGACACAGGAACTGCCGCACACTCTCTGTGCGCCACGGGGGCGAGCCTTTGCCCACCAGTTCGCCCAACCGCCCCGCCACCGCGCTGCTGCCCAGCTCCTCCCGGTGCCGATACCGCGCAAACGCCCCGGGCTTGCGCAACAACGCCTGGATGATGTGCCGGTAATCAATCACCGCCTGCCGATCCCGGGAGCGCGGCAGCTCGGCCACTGGCTCCGCTCCGTGATACACGACCACCTGCTGCTCGCTCACCCGCACCCGCAGCCGCCGCCCGATGAACCGCGCCGGCACCGAATAGGTCACCTGCTTGACCCGGATCGTGCTGTGGCTGCTCACCCGGCAGTCCACCTCGTCATACTCGCAGAGCCGCGTGGGCGGCAGTTCCTTCATCACGGCCAGTTCCTCCGCCACCTTGGCCCGCCGCCCCTGATTGGCCCGCAGCAGCACGTCCGCGACGAACCGGTCGTAGTCCCCTTCGCTGGCAAAGTCCCGCGACCCGCGCAGCAAGAGGTGCTGCAAGAGCCGCTGCTTCAAGTGCCCGTTGTGCGCCTCGACATCCCCGTTCTGGTTTGGGCACTGAATGCCGATCGTCCGTGGCACCAGCCCGTAGTGCGCCACCAGCGAGAGGAACTCCGCGTTGAACTCCCGCTTGCCCCCGACGCTGATCTGGTGCGTCGCCGCGCTGCTGTTGTCGATCTGCAACTGCCCCGGCACCTTGCCCAGCCGGTGCAGCGCCGC